>WNFD01004825.1_pt1 | contig 26563 bp, 19 predicted proteins | sample 5400491 | NCBI WGS metagenome assembly WNFD01 (sample SAMN13153343, study PRJNA577476) | soil metagenome | isolation source: 120 cm saprolite under Douglas fir tree site 2 hole 2 replicate 2 | place: USA:California | collected 2015-04-18
AGAATGCGGTTCTGGACAATCACATGGTGGTTGGCCTGAAAGAACCCGGTCCTCCGGTAATATTCGAAGACGACCGCCTTGCCGTCGTCCTCCAGCAATTTGCGCAGGCGCGGGTTGCCCCCGATCGGCGTCCCGCCCCACCGGTCGATCACCGTCGGGTCGCCGGCGGTGATCCGGCTCGCCGGGCGGATCGCGGTGCAGGCGTCGATCTCGCCGCGGTCGAGCATCACGTCGAGGGTCTGATCCACAGTGAGCCAATGGTGAGGGACGCCAACGGGTCCCGCCTTGTCGAGACCCAAAGCACCGCCATGGCTCAGCTCCTTGGTGCGCCCGTTGAACCAGACATTGTCTTTGGCCTCGATGCCGTAGAGGTCCTTCAAGGTGTTGCGGAACCACAGCGCGGCCGTCATGTCGTAATCAGGCACGCCGATCCGCTTGCCCCTCATATCGGCAAGACTTGCGATCCCGGAGGCTGTGCTGACGTAGAGGTAGGGCCAGTGGTGTCCCCGGCTCAGGAAGATCGGCAGCGCCGACCAGTCCCACTTCTTTCCGTCGGTTCGCTCGCGGGCCAACAGCGTTTCGGAGATCGACATCTCCGAGACGTCGAACTCATCGTAGAACAGGTTGCGCTGAAAAAGCGTGCTCGGATCGAGCGTGACAAAGCCGAGCTCGATGTTCTGCGGTTTTACCGTCCCGTCCTTCAAGGGCTGGACGCGCGGATTGTCGGAGAAGCCGATCGTCAGTCGCAATGTCACGGTCCGCCTCGCTCGCGATGGGAGTTCAGCGCGGTACGTCGCCCCAGACGACATAGCGTCGGCGCGTCCGCCGTTCGCCGCCCTCCTCGACCATCCGCTGGGCCTGGGCCTCGACGAGGTCGAGCAAGGGATCGCCGCGCACCTCGACGAGGCCGTGCGCCCTGAATAGCGTCTCGATCTCTTCCCGTGGCCGACCGCCGAGGAACGGCAGCCGGTCGCCGATCGTCGCGTATTCGTCGCTGGTGCGGGCGTTTTGCGACGGCTCTACCAGGAAACCGGGGTCGAACTGTCCGTCCAAGACGACAAGGCGTCCGCCCGGCCGCAGAACCCGAATCCATTCGTCGATCGCCGCCTCGGGATGCGGCAATGTCCACAGCACGTGACGGCTGATCGCGAAATCGAAGCTGCCCGACGGGAACGGCAGCTGCTCGGCGTCGGCCTCCTCGAAACGAACCGGGGCGTCGTGCTCTGCCGCCTTGCGCCGCGCCTCGGCGAGCATTGCCGGCGCGAAATCGACGCCGGTGACTCGATGACCGCGGGCTGCCAGCTCGAAGCTCAAAAAGCCGGTGCCGCAGCCGGCGTCGAGCGCCGCGATCGGTCCCCTGCCGCAAAGGACGAGATCGAAGATGCGGTCCCAAGCGGCACGCTCGTCAGAAGTGCGGATGCTGTGGCCAAAGCCCGCATCGAAACCCGACGCCCGCCGGCCCCAATGGGCGGCGACCTGGTGTTTGACGACATCGGTCTCGAGAGAGGTCATGCGATTTCCTTCCCTATGACAGTCCGACGACCGCAGCCAGCGCTTCGAGCTGCTCGGCGTAGCGGGAAACGGGGTTGAGAAGGAGGTGGTTCGCGCCCATCGCTACAAGCTCCTCCAGCCGCTCGCGCACCTGCTCCGGGGTACCGTGGATACCCGAGGCGTCGGTCCCCTCGGGGTTGTGGTACACCGTGGTGAACCAGCGGTGGAGCTCGGCCCGCGCCACCTCCGGGCGTTCATCCACCGCCATGAACACACGCTTCGAGGTCGGGAAATTCGCCGGATCACGCCCGGCCTTTTCGAGGGCGTCCCGCAAGATCGGAACGGATTGGGAAAAAGCGGCAATGCTCGAACCGCCGGACCCCATCCAACCGTCGGCGAGCCTGGCCGAGCGGCGCACCGCGTTCGGATGGCCGACCCCCATCCAGATCGGCATCGGCTGCTGCACCGGCTTTGGCGACATCGGCTCGTTGTCGAGATTGTAGAAGCGGCCGCGAAACGTGATTTTCTGCTCTGACCACAACAACCGGATCACCGCCAATTCCTCGCGGAAGCGGGTGAGCTTGCCCTCCTCGGATACCTCGAACTGACGATAATGGTGCTTACGGCCGAGCCCGACGCCGAGGATCGCGCGGCCGTTGCTCGCATAGTCGAGGCAGGCCCATTGATGCGCGATCATCTGCGGGCTGTGCACCGCCATCACGACGACCGAGGCACCGAGGCGGATGGTGGTGGTGACGGCCGCCGCATAGGTCAGCACCACCACCGGGTCGAAGCAGAAGACATGATCCAAGGTGTTTTCGGTGACCCAGAGGTCGCGAAAGCCCAATGCCTCGGCGCGCTGGGCGACGCGGCGCACCGCTGCCATATCGATCGGCTCCGGCGAGCGATGCGGCAGCGCCACACCCAGCGGGATCTTGTCTTTCAAGGCCATCCTTCGCCCTCGCCTCAGGTTGGAGTCGGTGGCCGGCGCTTACACTTTTTCGATCACCTCGACCTGGGCACCATCGGGAGCCTCTAGGAAACAAACGCGTCGGCCGTTATTATTGGGCGGCATCTCTTCGAGAATGCGAACCCCGTTGGCCTTGAGATTGGCCAATGTCCCGGCATAGTCGTCGGTGTCCACGGCGATGTGCTCGATACCGTAAAGCTGTTTACGGCTCTGGCTGGCGACTATCCCTGTGATGTTGAGCTGCAACCCATGCAGGTCGAGCCGGCAGCCGCGTCCTGGGATCTCGGCGATCAGTTTCGCGCCCAGATTGTCGATGTAGAACTGCGCGGTCTTCTGGGGGTCCTCGCCCTTGAGATGCACGTGCTGTACGGCCATAGCCATGATGTTTCTCCTTGCCGTATCTGGTTATGCTCGACCATCGCCGAGCCAAAACGAGCTTGGCAGCACGCGGCTGCGAACTCAACCCCCGGCTAAGGCTCGATCTCGACAAGTAAGGAGGGTGCGATGACGGTTGCCCGTGAATTGGCCGAGTTCCTCACCCGGACCGCCTCCTCCGACCTCCCGCGGCAAGCGGTGGAACACGCGGCCATGCTGATTGCCAGCACGCTGGCCAGCGCGGCGCTGGGCACGGGGCTGGAGTCCTCCGGGATTATCCGTGACCTCGCCAGGGAGCGCGGCGGAAGGCCGGACGCCTCGCTGTGGTTCCATCCCGGCGACAAATTGCCAATGACCGATGCGGCCCAGGTCAACGCCGTGGCGAGTGACGCGGCTGCGTCCGACGACAGCGACCTGCGCAATATCGTCCATGCCGGCACGACCCTCGTCGCGACGACGCTTGCTGTCGGCGAGCGGACCGGCTCCGGCGGCGAGGCGATGTTGGCGGCAATTGTCCTTGGGTATGAAGCGGCGGGGCGCATCGGGGAGGCGATCACGCCAGGCTTCCGCAGCCGGGGGTTTCACGGCTGTCTTGTATCGATCTTTGCCGCTGCGGTTGCCGCCGGGCGCCTCCTCGGTTTGGAGGCGGCGCCGATGGCTCAAGCGATTGCTTTGTCGGCAACCTCGATCGGCGGCTTGATGGCCGCGGCGAACACCAGCGTAGCGCGCGAATATCACGCCGGGCTGGCGGCCATGCTCGGGATCCATGCCGCGCTTGCGGCGCAGCAGGGCTACAAGGCCGAGGGCCGCATTCTCGAAACGCATCACGGGTTCTTCGAAGTCTATGGCGGTGTCGATGGCGCCGCGGCGGGTGTGAGCGTGACGCGCGATCTGGGACAGACCTGGGACATCGTCACCGACATGGCAATCAAGCTCGTACCCGGCGGCCATCCCCACCACGCGCTCGCCGAGGCCGCCGCCACGGCGGCCAGAGACGGGAATATCGCGCCAGAGGAGGTCGATAGCATTACCTTGTCGCGCCCGGGCGTCACGGCGCTCGCCGGTCCCCTCCACCCGACTGACCTGATCGGGATGGCGCACAGCCCCGCTTATTTCCTCGCCGCCGGCGCGGCCGATCGCGAGTTTTCATGGGTGCACGCGACGGCGGCAAAGATTAGTGATCCCGTCATCCACCGGCTGATCGACAAGGTCCGCGTTGGCGCGCCGCCAGCCGACAACACCGCTCTCTACCGGCAGGGTGCCACAGTCACCATCCGCTCGACGGACGGCCGGATCTCGACGAGTGCGGTCTATGCGCCGAAGGGGGCGGGGATGGATGGCATCGCCTGGGCCGACATCGACGCCAAGTACCGCACCCTGGTACCGCACTCGGGGCTGCGCGCCGACCAGATCGAAGCGAGCCTCGCGGTCATCCATGACTTCCGGCATGTGACCAATGCCTCTGCCTTGACAAATCTGCTCTATCCGCAGGGGGTGGAAGGCGCGGAATAAAGGAGCAGCGCCGCGGGTTGGGGGATCATCCGCGACGCCGCTCCCGCTCAGGCTCGGCCCGGCCGGACAGAAACACCAAGCCGGGCTCAATCCTACACATCGAGGGTCAACAAAATGTCAGTCGCGGTCAGCGGCCCCGCCATAGTGCCGGTTGAGCATGTGCAGGCGCTTCGAGGGAAGATTTGGGGCACCTCGCCACGGGCGCGGTCGAAGCTTGCGAGACCGCAAGAGGGCGACATCGGACTGGGCGAAGGGTTCAGCTCAACCGGCCGTGTCACGCTGGCCGAGCTGCGGCGGGCCGGCCTACGTCCCCTTCCGAGGCGCTACCCTGCCGGTGCGCCACAGCCTACAAAACAGAGACCGGCCCATGACGCCAGCCAAGAAGAGCAGAAACAGGGGGCAGAGCAATACGCCGGCGCCGATGATTAACCATTGCGCACAGATAGAAACCCTGCCCATGACGCGATGTCCACGTCGGGATTCGGCGATGGCAAAGCCGCTCCCGCAGCCATTTGTCGATCAGGTGATCTGAATCATCAGCCTGAGCAGGGACAACTGAACACCCAGCCAGAACAAGAGCGACAGGGCGATACACGCAAACAGCGCGCCGAGCAGGCCGCATTCCAGCTTCGTCGGTTCGCGCTTCTGCTGCCCGGCGGAAATCCCATCTTTGAGAGCCGCGGGAAAATCAGGCATGACATTTCCTATCCAAATTACCGCATCCGATTGAAGTCTAATATCGAATTATGTAGTTTTGGTTAGGGTCACGCGCCAGTCGGATCATCGGCGGGTCGAGCCGCCCCGCGGTGGATCAGTAGCAGGCCGGCATACACGGGTCATGCCCGTTTAGGCGAAAGGTGATTGGCATGGAGGCGGGACGAACCGTCACCGGAGTGAGTGGGGGAGCCGCTATTGTCAGCGCCTCTTCATAACCGTAACGAGCCGTCGGGCGGATAGCCGCGGATCTTGTCTGAAAAGTGGAGGAGTCGATTTCGTATGCTTGGCGCGGTCCCTCGCATAGCACCACGTCCTGCGGATGCCGCGCGAGGCAGGCGTTAATATGCGCGGACACACCGGTCCGTAGCAAGGCTGCAGCCGCTCAGAAGAATTGCGAGCACCGATACGATAGGCAGTCGGTTCACGTTCTCTATTCCTTACCTGCCGACCCCCGGGCATATCCTCCCGCCATAGGGTTAAGATTTTGCTGCTCTCCCCCTACACAACAAGGTAGCGGCCTTCAGCGCCGGCTGCGACAGGCCGGCGTCGGCTGCACCTATATGAACACGCTGGACTAGGCGGAGTGCTTGCTAGCAGCGGGGGGTTGTTCCTGTCCGGTCATCCCGACGGCCGTCCCTGCTGGACATCCACAGACCTCCCCGACAACAGCGTTCCTCGGCGACTCCGTGTGCTACTTGGCTTCGGACCCCTGCATCGGTACAACAGCGGCTCTGGGGGCGCAGCATGACCGACGACGGCGGTTTGCCGACATCGATCAATGTCCGTGAAGACGACGGGAGGCGAAAGCCTGCCCGCCCGCACGATCCTCTCCACGAGAGCACGGATCAGCTTGGGCAGCGCCAAAATTGCCGTGCTCAAAGGCCGCCCCTTTGGGACGACGCGCGCGAGGGGAACCCGGACGACTGGGCCGCGGCTCGGATGAACCTAGGTCTGGCCCACGCGCAGCGCGCTGAGGGCGACTGCTCGGAAAACTGGGAGCTGGCGATCGCCGCCTTCGAAGAAGTTCTCTCGATCTTGACGAGAGCTGGCAACCCGGAAGATTGGGCCGCGGCTCGGATGAACCTAGGGGTTGCCTATCGGGAGCGCCTCGCGGGCGATCGGTCGGAGAACCAGGAGCGGGCGATCACCGCCTTTGAGGACGCCCTCTCCATCTGGACACGCGAGTGTGATCCCGACGGATGGGCCATGGCCCGCATGAACCTCGGCATTGCCTACTGGGAGCGCCTCGGGGGCGATCGGTCGGAGAACCAGGAGTGGGCAATCGCCGCGTTTGAGGACGTCCTCTCGGTCTGGACACGCGACGGCAACCCGGATGACTGGGCAACCGCTCGCATGAACGCGGGCATCGCCTACCAGGAGCGCCTCTCCGGCGATCGGTCGGAGAACCGAGAGCATGCCATCGCCGCCTTCGCTGACACCCTCTCGGTGTGGACCCGCGATCGCAACCCGGAAGGGTCGGTCATCGCTCGAACCAACCTCGACCTAGCCCACCGGGAGCGCTTTGGCGAGTGGTTGGAAAACCGCGTAACCATAGGGCCCGTCGCGGCACAGGACATTAAAGTGATCGGCCTCGTCAGCACGGCGCATTTCATGAGCCATTTCTTCCAGATTGTGCTGCCGCCGATCTTCCCGTTGCTGAAGGACGCGTTCGGGGTCAGCTACGCCGAACTTAGTATCGTAATGACCTTGATGTACGCGACCTCGGGGCTGATGCAGACCCCGGCCGGCATCCTCGTCGATCGTCTCGGTCCGGCGCGGGTGCTGATTGGTGGACTGGGCCTATACTCCACCGCGGTGCTGTTGTTCGGGTTTACCCCAAACCTCTGGGTGTTGGCAGTGCTCGCCGTTGTCGCGGGTTTGGGCAATTGCGTGTTCCATCCCTGCGACTATGCGATTCTTTCCGCGCGGGTCGAGGCCACCCAGCTCGGGCGCGCCTATGGGGTGCACAACCTCGGTGGCAGCCTCGGCTGGGCTGCCGCACCGGTTGCCGTGCTAACCCTGACCTCACTGTTCGGCTGGCGCATAGGGTTGTCGATACTGGGCGGCCTCGGCCTGCTGCTGACCGTCTATCTCATCGTGCAAGCCTCGGCGCTGACGACCGAACGGCGGACGCGGGGGGCCGGAGACGCGGCCGTGGCCTCCGCCAAGATGTTCCTGTCGCAACCGATCCTTGTCTGCTTCGGCTATTTTGCACTTCTTGCCGTGGCAACCGTCGCGCTGCAAGCCTTCCTGCCGTCATCGCTAGTCTCGGGCTTCGGCGTCTCCTTTGAGGTCGCGAACAGCGCGTTGGCAAGCTTTCTGGTGGGTTCCGCGCTCGGTATGTTTGCCGGCGGCATGATCGCCGACCGTTTCGGACGCCACGAGCTCGTGGTGGCGGCGGGATTGTTGACAACCGCCATGGTGAGCCTATCAATCGGCGTCTTTACGGTGCCGATCACGGCACTCATCCCGTTTATCGCCGTCGCAGGATTCTCCTGGGGTTGCACGACCCCATCGCGCGACATGCTGGTGCGCAATGCGGCGCCGGCTGCGGCCACGGGCACAGTTTTTGGCTTCGTCTATTCGGGCCTCGATCTCGGCTCAGCCATGACGCCGCCCTTCCTCGGCTTTCTCCTCGATCATCATCTTCCGCGGCTCGTCTTCGTCTTTACCGCTGGCGTTCTGCTGCTGGCGATCAGCACCGCCTTCGTAGTCGGCCGCACCAGTGCCGGGCAGCAACTAGTGCCGGTCCGAGGTCTCGCAGCGAGCCGTACTTAACTCCGCTCCCGTGGCAAAAACCGGCGGAGCCCCTTCCTCCTCGCCTCGGAGCCGGCCGACGACCGGAAGACGCCGATGAGGCCGACGTCGCGTCCATCGGTGTGAGGGGTACATCAACAACATCGCCTTGGGGGGCGGCAGGACGGTGGCATCCTCGATCACCGCCGCGCGGCGTTCCGACGCCAGCGCACAAGATCTCCGACAAGGAGGCAAGACTGGAGCAGGCGCGCAGTCCAGCGCACCGTTGATTGCGTGATTTACTGCGTGCGCCTCCCTTGCTTCCTTGAAACTCGGAAGGGCTTAGCCGTCTCCAGCTAAGCCCTTGTTCTCTTTGGTGGAGCCAACCGGGATCGAACCGGTGACCTCTACAATGCCATTGTAGCGCTCTCCCAGCTGAGCTATGGCCCCGCAGCCGATGCGCGCTCGGAACGTAGGAAGACCGGGCGACGGCGGCAAGCGAAAAATCGCAGCTCCGCCGCCCTCGCCAGCTGGCCGCCTCAGCGCTCCTCCTCCTCGACGTTCTCGATTACCTCGGCCATGTCGTCCTCGTCCTCGCCGAGCTCGGATGCATCTTCGAGCAGCTCTTCGTCCTCTTCTTCGGCCTCTTCGAGCGCGACGGTCTCTTCTTCCTCCTCTACGACATCAGCCTCCTCGGTCTCAAGATCGGCATCGAGCTCCTCGGCTCCGACGGGCTGGAGCTCCTTCTCGACCGGCGCCGCGGGACGTGCACGGCGCGATTTCAAAAACGCCTCCGGATCATAAGGCGTATCACATTTCGGACAGATCACGGGCTCGCGCAGCAAATCGTAGTAGCGCGTCCCGCAGGTCGGACAAATCCGCTTGGTACCCCATTCGGGTTTGGCCACACTTCGCTCCATCGAGGTTTCGCCAGATCGGCTCGGCGCGCCATTGCCACAGAGGCACTACCCTGTCAAAAGCAAACACAATGGTAATGATCGACAGTCGGCGCGCCGCGCACCGGCATATGGCGTAACGGCGACGCGACCGCAACCGCTCCACCCGATGTCCGAGCATCCGTCATGGCTAACGACCTCCTGTCCTCTTCACCAGCGCCGTTGATCGCCTCACGGCCACAAACGCCCCTTGTCGGCCGGATCCGAGTCCCGGGCGATAAGTCAATCTCGCACCGCGCGCTGATGCTGGGGGCGCTCGCCGTCGGCCAGACCGAAATCTCGGGTCTGCTGGAGGGCGAAGACGTACTGGCGACCGCCGCGGCGCTCAACGCCCTCGGGGCGCGTGCCGCAAGGGTCGGCGGCGGCCGTTGGACGGTGGACGGGGTCGGGATCGGCGGGCTCGGCGAGCCGGAAGATCTGATCGATCTCGGCAATTCCGGCACCGCGGCGCGGCTCCTCCTCGGTATTCTCGCCACCCATCCGATCACCGCGTTCGTCACCGGCGACGCGTCGCTGCGGCGGCGGCCGATGGGCCGCGTCGTCGAGCCGCTGAGCCGCATCGGCGCGCGCTTTGTAACGCGCGAGGGCGCTCGCCTGCCGCTCGCCATTAGCGGCGCCACGGACCCGGTGCCGATCAACTACCGGCTTCCGGTGCCCTCGGCGCAGGTCAAATCCTCGGTGCTGCTCGCCGGACTCAACAGCCCGGGCGCGACCACGGTGATCGAGCCCCAACCGACCCGCGACCACACCGAGCGCATGCTTCGCCATTTCGGCGCTGCGGTAAAGACCGAGCCTGCGGAGGGCGGCGGAAAGCGCGTCACGGTCGAGGGCTACCCCGAGCTCGTCGCGGCACCGATCGCCGTACCGGGCGATCCCTCCTCGGCCGCGTTTCCGCTGATCGCGGCGCTAATCGTTCCCGGTTCGGAGGTTACGATCGAAGGGGTCGGCGTCAACCCGTTGCGCGCCGGGCTCTTCGAGTGTCTGCGCGAGATGGGCGCGGACATGGCCGTGCTGAACGAGCGCGACGAGGGCGGCGAGCCCGTCGCCGACTTGCGCGCCCGCGCCGGGACATTGACGGGCGCCGACATCCCAGCCGGGCGAGCGCCGCGGATGATCGACGAGTACCCGATCCTCGCCGTCGCGGCGGCCTGCGCGCGGGGGCGCACGGTGATGCGCGGCCTCGCCGAGCTGCGGGTGAAGGAAAGCGATCGTCTCGCGGGCATTGCCGCCGGCCTCGGCGCTTGCGGCGTGCGGGTCGCGGTCGAGGGGGACGACCTGATCGTGGACGGCGCTGGCAACTATCCCGCCGGTGAGGCTCTGATCGCCACCCATCTCGACCACCGCATCGCGATGGCTTTTCTAGTGTTAGGGCTTGCGACTAACCGGCCGGTGCGCATCGACGACGGGACGCCGATTGCCACCAGCTTTCCGAGCTTCGTCGCGCTGATGAACGGGCTCGGCTGCACGATCCGCGGGGAGGCGTGACGGTTCATCCCTTCGTCGTTGCGATCGACGGACCGGCGGCCTCCGGCAAGGGTACGCTGGCGCGGCGCCTTGCCGACCGCTTCGGCTTCGCCCACCTCGATACTGGCGCGCTCTACCGGGCGACCGCGTTTCTCGTCCTAGAGCAAGCGGGCGATCCCGCCGATCCGGCGACGGCCGGAGCTGCCGCGCGCCGCGTCGACCCGCACCTGCTCGCGGACCCGCGGCTCCGCGGAGAGGCGGTTTCGGCAGCAGCGTCGATGGTCGCCGCGATCCCAGCCGTCCGGCGTGCCGTGCTCGACTGGCAGCGGAACTTTGCGGCACATCCCCCACCGCCTGCCAAAGGCGCGGTCCTTGACGGCCGAGACATCGGCTCGGTCGTCTGCCCGGCAGCCGACGTCAAGCTGTTCATCACCGCCAGCGCCGAGGAGCGCGCCCGACGCCGGGTCGAAGAGTTGCGACAAAGGGGCAGCGCAGCTATATTCGGAGATGTCCTGCACGACCTGAAGGAACGTGACGCGCGCGACACCGGGCGTCGAGTGGCTCCGCTGATCATACCGCCCGACTCCGTCGTCCTTGATACGACGGCACTCGACGCCGAGGCGGTGTTCCAGCACGCCTCCAAGCTGATCGCACGCGCCCTAGCGGCCCCGCGCTGACGGCTCGGTCGCTCCCTTCCGCCGCAGGCCGGGTTCATGCGGCCGCACCCGAGCGAATAGGCGGCCGCACGCTCCGTCTCGATCCCGGCGGGGGCGGCGATTGTGGTTCCCCTGGGATCGAGGAGAAGGAATGGCTGTAGAATTACAAACCAGGGAGGCGCCCGCGAAGGAGAGTTTTGCCGCGCTTCTCGATGAATCGCTGGGTGTCGCGAGCAGTCTCGAGGGCACCGTCGTCAAAGGTCGGATCATCGCGGTCGAGAACGATGTCGCGTTGATCGATGTCGGGCTCAAATCCGAAGGCCGCGTGCCGCTCAAGGAGTTCGCCGCCGGAGGCGCCGAACCCGATCTGCATATCGGCGACACCGTCGAGGTCTATCTCGAACGCATGGAGGACAAGAACGGGGAGGCCCAGCTATCGCGCGAGAAGGCGCGCCGCGAGGAGGCCTGGACCCAGCTCGACAAGAGCTTTCAGGCGAACGACCGAGTGACCGGCGTGATCTTCGGGCGGGTCAAGGGCGGCTTTACCGTCGACCTCAACGGTGCTGTCGCCTTTCTCCCGGGCAGCCAGGTCGACATCCGGCCGGTGCGCGACATCACTCCGCTCTTGGGATCACCGCAACCGTTCCAGATCCTCAAGATGGACCGCTCGCGCGGCAACATCGTCGTGTCGCGCCGGGCGGTGCTCGAGGAGAGCCGGGCCGAGCAGCGCTCCGAACTCGTTGCCAGCCTCAAGGAGGGCCAGATCCTTAACGGCGTCGTCAAAAATATCACCGATTACGGCGCCTTTGTCGATCTCGGCGGGGTGGACGGGCTGTTACATGTCACCGACATCGCCTGGCGCCGCATCAACCACCCGTCGGAAGCGCTCAACATCGGTCAGACCGTCAAGGTCCAGGTCATTCGCTTCAATCCCGAGACGCAGCGCATCTCGCTCGGCATGAAGCAGCTCGAGGCCGATCCGTGGGAGGGCGTGGATCTCAAATACCCGGCTGGGGCGAAGTTCCGCGGCCGCGTTACCAACATCACCGATTACGGCGCTTTTGTCGAACTGGAGCCGGGGGTGGAAGGACTAGTCCACGTCTCCGAGATGAGTTGGACCAAGAAGAACGTACACCCGGGAAAGATCGTCTCGACCAGTCAGGAGGTCGAGGTGATGGTGCTCGACGTGGACCCACAGAAGCGCCGGATCAGCCTCGGGCTGAAGCAGACGCTCGCCAATCCCTGGGAATCCTTCCTCGAGGAGCATCCGGTCGGCGACGAGATCGAAGGCGAGGTTCGCAACATTACCGAATTCGGCCTGTTTGTCGGTCTGCCCGGCGAAATCGACGGTATGGTCCACCTCTCCGATATCGATTGGAACCGTCCGGGAGAGGAGGCGATCAACAATTACCACAGGGGCGAGGTGGTGCGCGTCAAGGTGCTCGACGTCGATGTCGAGAAGGAGCGCATCAGCCTGGGCATCAAGCAACTCGCAGCTGATCCCTTCGAAGCCGGCATGGCAAAACTGAAGAAGGGCGAGGTCGTCACAGGGACGATCGCCGCGACTACCGAAGTAGGCATCGAAGTGACAATCGGTGACGGCGTCCCGGGGTTCATCCGAAAGTCGGAGTTGTCCCGCGACCGCAGCGAGCAGCGCCCGGATCGGTTCGCCGTTGGCGAGAAGATCGATGCCAAGGTGACAGCGATCGACCGCGCCACCCGCAAGGTGAGTCTCTCGATCAAGGCGCGCGAGATGGACGAGGAGAAACGCGCGATGGCCGAGTTTGGTTCTTCCGATTCGGGTGCCAGCCTCGGCGACATCCTCGGCGCTGCGATCAGCCGCGCTCGGCGGCAGGGTGAGGCCGAGGAGAAGACCGAGGAGGAGGACTGAGCCCGCCGGGTTCTCGGCACCAGCGACACTCGGGTCGGTGCGAGGAACCTCATCCTGCCGGCGACAGCCGTATCCATGGGTCCCGGCCTTCGCGGGACGACGTGTGGTCGCGTACTGGCGTCCATTGCTTGACGCCTGCCGGGGGGTTTGGCACGCTGGGTCACCTGCCATCAGAGCACGGGCGCGGGGCGATGACCAAGTCGGAGCTTGTACAGAAGCTTGCCGAAGCCAATCCCCATTTGTACCAGCGCGATGTCGAAGTCATCGTAACGGCGATCTTTGACGAGATCGCGGCCGCGCTGGCTCGCGGCGACCGCGTCGAATTGCGGGGATTTGGGGCATTCTCGGTCAAACGCCGGGATGCCCGTGTCGGCCGCAACCCGCGGACTGGCGACAGCGTGTGCGTCGGGGAAAAACACATTCCGTTCTTCAAGACCGGCAAACAACTCCGCGACCGCTTGAACCAGAGTGCACGCCAGGCGTAATCTGGTGCGGTCACCTGCGGGGTCGATGCGATGAGGGCCGTCTATTGGGCGGTAATGTTGGTCGCAGCTTTGCTTCTGGTTCCGTTCGCCGTTGCTAACCGCGCAACCGTATCGCTCGGGTTGTGGCCGCTACCGTTCTTGGTCGACCTACCACTTTACCTGCTTACCTTGCTGCTGTTGCTGGCGGGGGTTGTCGTTGGTGCGGCCGCTACCTGGATCGGCGGCCGCCGCGTACGACGCGAGCTGCGTCACCGGCGCCGTCGTGTAGCCTGCGAAAGAGAGGCAGGAAGTGCCAGCCTGAAGCTATCACGGATGTCGATACCGGCGGCATTCGCCGGTTCCGAGCTGACGATTGTTGACCCGCGCGAAGCGGCGCGGGGCAAGGCTTGCGCCATCGCCAAAAATGGTGCAGGCGGACGTTGCGAGATGCCGCGCAGCGAGTCGGCGCAGGATTCCAAGGAGGCGGGATGATCCACCCGGTCATATTGTCCGGCGGTTCGGGCACTCGATTGTGGCCGATGTCGCGCACGCTCTACCCAAAGCAGCTCTTGGCCTTGCTCGGCCATGACAGCCTGCTGCAGCAGACCGTGCTGCGGGTCGCCAACGCCGAGCGGTTTGCCGCACCCCTCCTTATCGCCAACGAAGAACACCGGTTCATCATCGCCGAGCAATTGCGCGAGATAGCCGTCGTGCCGCAGGCGCTCCTCCTCGAGCCCGTCGGTCGTAACACCGCCCCCGCTGCGTGCGTTGCTGCGCTGGCGTTGAGCGAGACCGAGACAGATCCGCTCATGTTGGTAATGGCCTCTGATCACGCGATCAAGGATGTCGCGGCCTTTCTAGCCGCCTTAGACCGCGCGGCGGAGGCGGCGCGCGGGGGAGCCCTCGTTTGTTTGGGCGTCGCGCCCGATCGGCCCGAGACCGGCTACGGTTATATCCATCGCGGCGCTGCACTCGACGGTATTGAGGACGTCTTTGCGGTCGCCCAGTTCGTAGAAAAACCCGACGCAGACCATGCGGAGGAATATCTCGCCTCCGGGGAGCATTTTTGGAACAGCAGCATCTTCATGTTCCCGGCGCAGCTCTACATAGAGGAGCTGCAGCGCCTCCGGCCCGATATGGTCGCCGCCTGCCGGCGCGCGCTGGCCGAGGCACGGCGGGAAGGGGATTTCATCCGTCTCGACAAAGGCGCTTTCTCGGCCTGCGAGAGCGACTCGATCGATTATGCCGTGATGGAGAAGACGCGGCGCGCCGCCGTCGTACCTGTTGCCATGGGGTGGAACGATGTCGGCTCGTGGGACGCGCTGTGGGAGATGAGTGCCAAGGATCGCGACGGCAACTCGATCGCAGGCGACGTCGTCGCCGAAGACATCCACAACTGCTATCTACGCTCCGAGACCGGGCTCGTCGCGGCGATCGGCATCGAGGATCTCGTCGTCGTCGCGACCGCCGACGCGGTCATGGTGGCACCGCGCACCCGCACCCAGGAGGTCAAAAAACTCGTGGCCCGGCTGGTCGAAGAACGCCGCGAGGAAGCCGATGCGCTGCCGACCGTCCATCGCCCGTGGGGCAGCTTCACCTCGTTGCACAACGGACATCGGGTGCAGGTCAAGCACATCGTCGTCAAGCCCGGCGGCAAGCTGTCATTGCAGATGCACCATCACCGCGCCGAACACTGGATCATCGTCCAGGGCACGGCCAAGATCCGCCGCGGTGAGGAGGAGATGATCCTCACCGAGGACCAGTCGACCTACATACCGCTCGGCACCGCCCATCGGCTCGAAAATCCGGGTAAGATCCCGCTGCATCTGATCGAGGTGCAGTCCGGAAGCTACCTCGGCGAGGACGACATCATCCGCCTCGATGATAGCTACGGACGGAGCTAGTGTTCAGACGCATTCATAAGCTGCACCAAGCCAACGGGTCGTGTTACACGGGCGCAAGGCACCTCTCGCTGTTTTTGCTGCTTTTGCTGTTTTTGCAGGAAATTATCAGCGGTCGACATCTCCTTTTCGGCGGAAATCCTGGGGCGCCGACGGTTTGGCGCACGCAGGAACAGCGGCGGCGTCCGCTGTTCTTTCGCCGTTCTTTCGCTGTTCTCCGCTGTTTTGGTTGGAAAAAACCTAAGAACCGCAAAACGGGTATTACCGCCGGAGACAGGTTCAGCGCGCCGAGTGACAGATTCCACATATCCGCAACGATATCACAGCACAGGGTCATTGTCAATTTGATAAATGCTCTGTTGGCACGACCTGGATTGCCATTGCCGGTCGCCACTGCGGCCGCGTCCTGAATCATCCGGGTGAGCCGCTACACTAGCCGGGGGGTCCTCGCGGCTATACCTCAATCTTGGTTCCAGTGCGCTCGGTGATCAGCCGGTAGTGCTCGATGCGGCGGTGCTTTTCAAAATTGAAGATCGTGCGTCTGAGGTAGTCGCCGAGATCGAGGTCGAGGGTCGAGGCGATGACTTCGTCGTCCTCGCCGAGGGCGCGGGCGGCGATCTCGCCGGTCGGCGCGATGATGACTGAGCCGCCGATCAGGCCAAAGCCATCCTCCTTGCCGGCCTTGGCTGCGGCGAGCACCCAGGCGGCATTCTGATAGGCATTCGCCTGCATCGAAATCAGATGGTGGAACATGCGCAGGTGGACGGGCTCAGAGTGGTGGACGTTCTCGGTTGGGGTGTTGTAGCCGAGCGCCACGATTTCAGCCCCTTGCAACCCCATTACGCGATAGGTTTCGGGCCAACGGCGGTCGTTGCAGATGCACATGCCGACAACCGCATCGAACGCCCGCCACACCTTGAAGCCCTCATTACCGACGTCGAAGTAGCGCTTTTCGAGGTGCTGGAACGGTGCGTCGGGCAGATGCTCGGAATGCCCGGGCAGGTGGATCTTGCGGTAGCGTCCGATGATCCGCCCGTCGCTTTCGACCAGAATCGAGGTGTTGTAGCGGCGCTGCTCGCCCTTTTCCTGGGTCAGCTCGGCATAGCCCAGATAAAAGCCGACCCCGAGATCGCGGGTGAGATCGAAGAGCGGCCGGGTCTCGGGCCCCGGCATCTCGCGCTCGAAGAACCGATCAATCTCCGTCTGGTCGGTCATCCAATAGCGCGGGAAGAAGGTCGTCAGCGCAAGTTCGGGGAAGACGACAAAGCGTGCGCCAAGACCATGCGCCTGGCGCATCATCGCCATCAGCCGTCCGACCACCGAGACGCGGCTGTCGGCCAGGTGAATCGGCCCCAGCTGGGCCACGGCGGCGTTCAGTTTACGGGCCAAGACCGTTTCTCCCGTTGGGGCTACGAGGTTCGCCCATCATACCGCAAACCATCCATCGGCGCCGCCCCCACGGCCGCTGTTCTCGCCGTTATTTACAGTCAATTTACATCAGGATCGACCGAAACCACCGTCTCGGTACCCCGAAGCGCGGAGCTGCGAGCATAGCGATGCTCATTTAGAAGTTGACCGACGCGGCTGGTCAATAACGAGCCTTCACCCGAGGCTTTGTCGCGGTATCGGCACCCCGGTGCCGGGTGCCCGAAAATAGCCGTAACGGCGTGATACCTTTCTTGCCTTTGAACGGCCCACTTCGCGGCCTCCTTTGGGTGAGAATCGCGCCTAGTTCTGTGGATGAATCGACTCTCCGTCATTTCTCCCAAAGAGCCCCACCTGAATTCAACCTGAATTTTTCAGGCGCCGCCTCCGGCTCGCGGGAAAGCGCCGGAAATGCTGTCCCGCGCTGGAACAGCCGCTAAGAAGCTTCGACGAGCGATGGGGCGGCGTGGTCCTGGGCATCGGCAGGAACGTAGAATCTGGCGGCGAGAGCGCGCTGCATGGCCACAGGGCGCGACGGCGCAACCTCGGAATCAGCGGTGCCCGGGCTCGACAACTCGACCCGGTTTCGACCGCTTTCTTTTGCCCGATACAAGGCTTCGTCGGCCGCCTTCAAGACCACATCCGGAAAATCCCCGGCCTCCGGAAACGCCGCCACGCCAATTGATACGGTAACCCTCGGCAAGCTCTTTTCGACATAGCGGACGACAAGGGCTTCCACTTTGCTGCGGAGCTGCTCGGCTCTCCGTGCCGCGGTATCGGAATCTGCTCCAGGCAGCAGGACGACGAACTCCTCGCCGCCGAATCGGCACGGGACATCTTCGTTTCGGAAAAGGTTCTCCAGGCAAGTGCCGACCGCGCGCAACACCATATCGCCGGCATCATGGCCATGATTGTCGTTGTATTTCTTGAAATGATCGATATCGATCGAAAGGACGCTAACGCTTTGACCTGCTCTCTCGGCTCGCGAAAATTCGCGGCTGCAGGTTTCCATCATGTAGCGCCTGTTGTAGAGACCGGTCAGCGCGTCGCGTATCGACTGATCGCGCAGCTCATCCCGGAGTTTGACGTTCGCGATCGCCAGGCTGATCTGTTCGGCGCAAATAAGACCCAAGCGTCGCTGCTCGGCGACCGCTTCTTTGCTCGGGCTCTCGCCATTCGCCTGGTCATCGCGACTGAATTGGAGATGGAGCAATCCAATCGTTTCGCCGTGCGCCAGGATCGGAATGCAGCAATATTCGCCCGACGACGAAGGGGCAGCATGCGCGCACAGGAAGCTGATCTCGTTCTCGCCATAAGTATATGGCCGTCCACGCCTCAGGCCCCAGCAATCTTCGGGGTGCATCGCGGGCATCATCTTTCCGCCGTTCCAGGCTTTGGCGCTCTCCAGCACGTCCCTCGAGTTGGCGTAAATATATAGGCTGCCGGCGCAGCCCGGGAGCAACCGGCCGAGGAACTCTGCCACCATTTGATAAAGCTCGCCGAGCGAGTTGCAGGACTGCAGCCATTCGTTGAGATCTGCCAGCAACTGGGTCTCGCGATTGAGCTTGTGGCGTTCCACCGAGGTCGCGTGGAACACCTCCACCGCCTGGGCCATCTCGGCGATTTCGGCGGCCCGCGGGCGCCCATCGACGTTGATGTCGAGGTCGCCTTGCGCCAACCGCAGCATCGAATCCCGCGTTCGCAGCAGAGGCCTCAGCAGCCCCACCTTGATGAAGATCAAGCCGCTGCCGAGCGCCAGGGCACCGAGACCCGCGAGAGCCAGCAGGATCACCAGCAGATCATGTTCGTCGGCCTGGACCTGGCTGCGCGCCCGCCCGATCTCCTGCTCATAGGCGTGCGCCACCCCACGCAGGCTGTCATTCAGCGCGCTCCTGACCGTGCGGTTTGCGTCATTATCTCCGAAGGCTCGCGCAGCCGCTGTATTCTCTTCCCTGCCGAGGCGCACCAGCTCGGTGCGGAAACGGACGAATTGGTCGATGCGCTCGGACAGCTCTTCGATGCTGGATTGTTGCGAGGCGATAGCGTCGGCCTTCCACGCCTTCGCAACATCCTGAAGCTCGCCGAGCTGGCGGATGAGATTTTTGGCGAAAGGCTCGGCCGCCCGCCATTCGGCGGACATGTAGATGCCGCGCGACTCCATGACGACGGCATAGACAAGGCCATTGACGCGTTCGAGATGTATCGTGCCGCGCGCCGCGCGGTCCAGCGCCGCGTCGTCGCGTCCGGCCAGCTCCATTACGACCAATGCGAGGGCCGCTCCAAGCATGGGGAGCAGTCCGAGAAAGGCGATGATCGAATAGAGACGTGTCTTAAGCCGATAGGTCGCCCGCCGAGGCGTGCTCAATCCTAACACTCCAGCTCCCGGTTCGAGCGCCACGCGCATGCCGCCTCGAATTTCCGATGGCAGCAAAGAACCTTCCGATGGAGAATCTCGACAATGAAAATGAAGATCCGATTAAATGTCGTTTTTCACTTTGTTCGGCAGGGCGTTTCCCGGTTCGCTATTTACACCGCCTGGAACTGCACAGACCGACAGCGTGTCTTCTTCGTCGATTGTCGGCTCGACACCCCACCGGCGAGCTAAGGTAAAGCCCCTCAATGAGCGGCTACCTGTGGCCGAAACCACCCATGTGTCCGGCCCCGGTGGCGAACCCGCCGAATCTGGCTGGGCCGTGGAAACCTGCCGGGCCGTGGAAACCTGCCGGGCCGGGGAGGCCGCGAAACCCGGGTGACCTGGCGACGCGGTGAAAGCGACCAGCGCCAGCGCCGAAAGCGGGGAGCCCACCAAGGGGATAGCCCAAGCCGTAATCCGGCCAGTAAGAGTAGCCTGGCGAGCCGTCGGCATAGTCGCCGCCGCTCGCCCCGATGCAACCGTAACCCGGGGAAAGAGTGTAACCCGGCGGGCAGACCGCGGCCGGTTGCGAGGGCGCCGGTCGAGATCCGCGCAATATGGTCGGGGGCGGCGGTGAGGCGGCGGAACTCTCTGGAGCTGTCGAGGGTACCGAAGTGATCTCCGCACCGACCGCGATCGGCCCGCCCAGTCCCAAAACAAGGACGAGGGCGGCGATTGGCGGAACAGTTTTATGCATCTCGGCTCTCTCTACGATCGTCGGACAAAGCCACCATCGTCGGGCGCTCCCGGATGGGGCTGTGCTTAAAGTAGGCATCCGGAGATATAATGCTTCTCGTGATCGCCACGACCGTGTGGGACGAAGGACCGCAGATGCAGGGCAGAACGACATATAACGCCGCTGCCGATCTGATCGAGCGCAACCTCGCCGCCGGACGCGGCGCAGAGCCAGCCTTTATCGACGACCGCGGGCAATACAGCTATGCCGAAATCGCCGGGCGGGTAAGCCGGTTCGCCAATGTCCTGCGCCGTCTGGGGGTGCATCCCGAGCAGCGGATCCTTGTCTGCCTGCACGACTCGATCGACTTTCCGACCGCGTTTCTCGGGGCGATCTCGGCCGGGGTCGTGCCGGTCGCGGTCAACACCCAGCTGTCGTGTGACGAATTCGCGTTCATGCTGGCCGACAGCCGGGCCCGGGCGGTGCTCGTATCGGCGCCGGTGCTGCCGACGATGGCTGCGGCGGTGGCGCTCCTGCCGGAGCCTCGGCCCGCGGTGATCGTGTCGGGCGGCATGCCGCAAGAGGGCTCGCTCGACGCTTTGCTCGCGGCCGCGCCGGTGACTTCCGAGACGGCGCCAACTCACCCCGACGAGCCTTGCTTCTGGCTCTATTCCTCGGGCTCGACCGGCCGGCCGAAGGGCACCGTCCATGTCCATTCGAGCCTCGTGCAGACGGCCGAACTCTATGCGATCCCGGTGCTCGGCATCGCCGAGAGTGATGTCACCTTCTCAGCGGCGAAACTCTTCTTCGCCTATGGGCTCGGCAACGGGCTGACCTTTCCGATGGCGGTCGGCGCCACCAGCGTCTTGATGGCGGAACGGCCGACCCCGGCAGCGGTCGGCCGCGTGCTGCGCCAGCACCGCCCGACGATCTTTTACGGTGTACCTACACTCTACAACGCGATGCTCGCCAACCCCGACCTGCCGCGCCCCGAAGAGCTCGCTTTGCGGCGTTGCGTCTCGGCCGGCGAGCCGCTGCCGCCGGAGATCGGTCGGCGATGGTCGGCGCGGATCGGCGTCGATATCCTCGACGGCATCGGCTCGACCGAATTGCTGCACATCTTTCTGAGCAACCGGCCCGGCAACGTGCGCTACGGCACGACCGGCAGGCCCTTCCCCGGCTACACGCTCGAGATCGTCGACGAGTCCGGCCGGCCGGCGCGGCGCGGCGAGATCGGCGACCTGCTGGTCAGCGGCCCGACGAGTGCCGCAGGCTACTGGAACAACCGCGAGCGCAGCCGAAGCACCTTCAGCGGCGCTTGGACGCGCACCGGCGACAAATATTTCGAGGACGAGGACGGCTATTACGTCTATTGCGGCCGCAGCGACGACATGATGAAGGTGAGCGGCATGTACGTCTCGCCGGCCGAGGTCGAAGCGGCGTTGATCGCGCATGATGGTGTGCTCGAAGCGGCGGTGGTCGGGGCCGCGGATGCCGATGGCCTGATCAAGCCGAAGGCGTTCGTCGTCGCCAAACCGGGCACCCCTGCCGACGACGAATTTGCCCGTGCGCTCGAACGCCACGCCAAGACCATGCTGGCGCCCTTCAAATGCCCGCGCTGGATCGCCTTCCTCGACGAGTTGCCAAAAACCGCGACCGGCAAGATCCAGCGCTTCAAATTGCGCGAGGGTGCGGGTTGACCGCCCTCACCCTCCGGCCACATGGTGGCGGCAGGCTCGGGCCCGACCGTAAAATGACATAATTTGCTGAAAGGAAGGCTATAGAGGCGGGTAGTAGGAAGATCGTTGCCGATCATTTCCACCGGCGAGCGTGAAGAAACCGGCAATTGACGACCGTTGCGAGCATAACCTTAGTCATCGCCGGGTTTCTGGTTCTCGCCAGCGTGATCCAGCCCGCCGCGGAGCGGCTGCATCTGCCGTATACCGTGCTGCTTGCGATCGTCGGTGTCGCGATCGGAGGCGTCTCTTCGTTCCTGCTCTACACCCCTCTGACGAGCGCTTTCGACGACATCGTCAGGCCGGTCGTAAATCTGCCGTTCAACGCGTCGATCTTCCTCGTCGTGTTCCTGCCGCTGCTGCTGTTTCACGCGGCGCTGACGATCGATGTGCGCGAGATCGCACCCGATTGGGCGCCGATCCTGACGCTCGCGATCGTCGCCGTCTTTGCCGCGGCCGCAGCGATCGGCTTCAGCCTTTCCTTCGCGGCGGGCGTCCCGCTCACCGCGGCCCTGCTGCTCGGTGCGATCGTTGCGACAACGGATCCCGCTGCGGTCGTGACGATCTTCCGCGAGCTGGGGGCGCCGGCTCGGCTCACCCGGCTGCTCGAAGGCGAGAGCCTGCTCAACGATGCCGCAGCGATCGTGCTGTTTTCCGTTCTCGTCGGCATGCTCGCGGATGGCGCGCACGCCGACTTTGGAGCCGGCGCCGAGCGCTTCTTCGAGGCCTTCCTCGGCGGGGTCCTCCTGGGTGTGGCCGGCGGCCGCCTCTTCGGCGCGATCCTGCCGTTTCTGCTCGGATCGCGTATGGCCGAGGTGACCCTCTCGGTGGCGCTGCCCTATATTGTCTACCTGCTGGGCGAACTGTTTGACGTCTCGGGCGTCGTCGCCGTCGTCAGCGCCGGGCTCACGGCCGGCGCTATCGGCCGCGTCCGGCTGGCACCCGATAATTGGCGTTATCTCGAGCGGGTTTGGGAACAAACCGGCTTCTGGGCCGGGTCGTTGATTTTTGTCAGCGCCTCGACCTTGGTGCCCAAGCTGCTGACCGGCATCCACTGGGATCATGCCTGGTTTGTGCTGATCGCGATCGCAGCGGCATTGGTCTCGCGCGCCGCCGTGCTGTTCGGACTGTTGCCGCTGTTGAGCGCGCTCCATCTCAGCCAAAGGGTCAGCGGCGCCTACAAGCTCGCGATCACTTGGGGCGGATTGCGCGGTGCGGTCACCTTGGCATTGGCGCTCGCGGTGACCGAGAACAACCGCATCGATCCCGAGGTGAAGAACACGATCGCCATTCTCGCCACTGGCTTTGTGCTGTTCACGCTCCTCATCAACGGCCTGACGTTGCGGCCGGTCATCCGTCTGCTCAAGCTCGATCGCCTGTCACCGTTGAACCAGGCATTGCGCAACAAGGTGCTCGCACTTTCTCTCGCCGATGTGCGCGACGGCGTCCGCGAGACGGCCTCGGAATATGAGATCCCGCCAGAGGTGTCGCGCGCCGCGACCGGGCCGCTCGACCGGCGCATCGACGAGTTGGCCTCACAGCCCGATCTGGAGCAGGCGATATCCGATCGCGACCGGATCAGGATCGGGCTCGTCGCACTCGCCAACCGCGAGCGCCGGATCATCCTCGACCATCACGCCCAGCGCACGGTGTCGAGTGCGGCAATCGAGCGCCTGCTGCGCAACACCAATCTGATCCTCGACGCCGCCAGGGCCGAGGGACGGGTCGGCTACAACCGCGCCGCCCGCGCGCTGCTCGAATTTGACCGCGACTTCCGGGTTACCAATCTGCTGCATCGCACCTTGCATATCGCCCGGCCGCTGCAACGCCAGATCTCGATCCGCTTCGAGGCGCTGCTGATCCGCCGGCTGGCACTCGAGGAACTCGCGCGCTTTGTCGGCAGCCGGCTCGAGGCGCTGCTCGGCCAGCGCGTGGCCGAGTTGCTCGGTGAAGTGATCGCGGCTCGTCGTGACGCGACGACGCGGGCGCTCGAGGCGCTGCGTCTGCAGTATCCGGAATATGCCGAAGCGCTCGAGCAGCGCTTCTTGCGGCAATCCGGCTTCCGTCTCCTGCTGTCACGCTATCACGATCTCTACGACGAGGGCCTGATCGGCAAGGAGGTCTTCGAGGATCTTGAACGGCAGCATGAGGCGGCACGCCTGGGGATGGCCGAGCTTCCGCCGCTCGATCTCGGATTGCGGGCCGAGGAGCTGATCGGTCAGTTCGAGATGTTCGCCGGCCTCGGTGCGGTCGAATTGAAGGAGCTCGCCCGCCTGTTTCGGCCGCGGCTCTTGGTTCCTGACGAGGTGGTGATCCGCAAGGGCGAGCGCGGCAATGCTATGTTCCTGATTTCCTCGGGTGCGGTCGAGGTCGTGCTGCCGCACGAGAGGGTGCGGCTCGGCAGCGGCGATTTTTTCGGCGAGATGGCGCTGCTGAGCAGGAGACGCCGCCAAGCCGATGTCGTCGCACTCGGCTATTGCCGGGTGCTGGTGTTGAGTGCTGCGGATTTTCACCGCTTCCTGCGCGACTATCCGCGCGCCAAGGCCGAGATCGACCGGATCGCCGAGGAGCGAACCCGCGCGAACAAGGAGAAGGCGCCCGTTTGAGGCAAGAGAAGGTGGGCCTGGTAGTCGTGAGCCTCATAACCACATCGTCGAGCCGGGTTCGAGGCCGAGCAGGAATTGCCCCACGGTCTCGTAATGCTCCTGCCTTCCCTGCAATTGCTGCGAGACCGTGTGGATGTCGCGGAAGCGGCGCTCGAACGGGTTTTCCTCGAAGATCGCGGTCGATCCGGCGGCGTGGTAGGCGGTGTCGACGATCTGCAATGACTGGTGGATCGCAAAGGTCGAAGCGAGCCGGATCGCCATTCGCTGGTCGAGGGTGATATGGCCGGCCTGGGCGACCTCGGCGGTGATCTCCTCGAGCGAGCGCAACAAGAAGGCGCGCGCCGCGGATAGCCGCGCCTCGGCCTGGGCGACCTGCGACTGGATCAGATGGTTGTCCCGCAACGCGCCCCCCGAACGGAACGGCACCTTGTCGCGCGCCAGCTCGACAAAGGCGTCGAGGGTGCTGCGGGCGATCCCCATCGCCACCCCGGCAAACCCCGCCGCGTAGAGCTGGAGGCTGCTGAAGCGATAGAGCAGCCCCTCTTCCCGCCGGGTTTGGTCGTCGCGTGTGGCCGAATGCCGTTGCGGAACCAAGAGGTCCTCGATCGAGTAGCGGTCGCTGCCGGTGCCTTTCAGGCCGATCACGTGCCAGATGTCGGTCATCCGGGCCTGCGATTTGGGGAACAGCATCGTGCGGACGACCGGGCTGCCGTCGGGGTTGTGGAGCGGCGTCCCGTCGGCCGCGACGATCGGGACATGGCAGCCGAGCCAGGTGGCGTGGTGGCTGCCGCTGGCAAAGCTCCAGGTTGCGGTCACGCGGTAGCCGCCCTCGACGATCCGCGCCGTGCCGGGCCCCGGACCCCAAGCGAGGATGCCGCGGGGTCCGCCGAATATCTCGCAGGCCGCGGCGGGCTCGAGATAGGCCGCGGTCATCGCACAGCCCGAGGCCTGGTTGAGGCACCACGCCGTCGACGCGTCGGCCTTGGCGATCTCTTCGATGACCGGGACGAAGTAGGCCGGGAGCAATTCGGCGCCGCCCAACGACCGCGGCAACAACATGCGGAAGAAGCCGCGCTCGACGAGCCCGGCGACGACCGGCTCGGTCAATTCGCGCCGGTGCTCGATCTCGTCCGCGGCGGCGGCGAGATCGGGGGCGAATTCGCGCGCCCGCCGGAGGTAGTCGATGCCCGGTGCGTCGGTCGCCAAATGATCCGCCATATGTCGCTCCCGTCCAATCCGATTCGGACTCCATAGACAAGGCCGCGGGCCGTCAAGCCGGTGCCACCCAGCGGGTTCGGCGCCAGATCGGGTTGCCCCCTCGTCGCGGCCCGCGCGATGGCGTAGAGTTCGCCGATGGCGATCCGCCTACTCCCTCCGGTCCTCGTCAACCGCATCGCCGCGGGCGAGGTCGTCGAGCGCCCGGCGGCGGCGGTCAAGGAATTGGTCGAGAACGCGATCGACGCCGGCGCCTCGCGCATCGAGGTTGTCCTCAAGGAGGGCGGCCAGGCGCTGATTTCGGTCGCCGACAACGGCGCCGGCATGACGCCAGATGAGCTGGCGCTCGCGATCGAGCGCCATTGCACCTCGAAATTGCCGGACGACGATCTCTCGCACATTGCCGCCCTCGGCTTCCGCGGCGAGGCCTTGCCGTCGATCGGTGCGGTCAGCCGGATGCGCATCGTCTCGCGGCCGCCGGGTGCCGCGAATGCCTGGGAGATCGCGGTCGAGGCCGGCGCAAAGCATGCTCCAGTGCCGGCGGCACATCCGCCGGGGACGCGGGTCGAGGTGCGCGACCTGTTCTTTGCCACCCCGGCCCGGCTCAAATTTCTGAAGACGCCGCGCACCGAGCGCGATCTCGCCGTCGATATGGTGCGGCGGCTGGCGATGGCCTATCCCGCCGTCGCGTTCAACGTGACCGGCGACGAGGAGCGCGTGCTATTGCGGCTCACGGCGACCGCGGAGGGGTCGCCGGCGATCGCCCGCCGGGCCCGGCTCGCGGCGTTGCTCGGACGCGATTTCGCTGAGAACTCGATCGAGATCGACGCCGAGCGCGGCGGGTTCCAGCTGACCGGGCTCGCCGGCTTGCCGACCCTCAACCAAGCTCTGTGCGCGACAAATTGCTCGTCGGCGCGGTGCGCGGCGCCTATCAGGACGTGCTGGCGCGCGACCGCCACCCGATGGTGGCGTTGTTTCTCGACGGGCCCTCGGCGGAGATCGACGTCAATGTCCACCCGGCCAAGGCCGAGGTGCGGTTTCGCCAATCGGGCCTGGTGCGCGGGCTGATCGTCGTCGCGTTGCGCAACGGGCTCGCCGCGGCCGGCCATCGCGCCTCCTCGACGGTCGCCGCCGCCGCGGTCGCGGCGTTCCACCCCGGAGACTTGCATCGGCACGGCGGCAGCCAAGCCGCGAGCCCGCACTACTTTGCCTTTCCGCCGCCCTCGCCGTTGCTCGCACTCGCCGAGAGCGCCAACGCGTTTCTGCGACCCGGCGACTCTGCGGAGCCTCCCGCCGCGGTGCCGTCGCCGGAGGCACCGCTCGGCGCCGCCCGGGCGCAGCTGCACGGGACCTACATTC
>WNFD01002622.1_pt1 | contig 26555 bp, 22 predicted proteins | sample 5400491 | NCBI WGS metagenome assembly WNFD01 (sample SAMN13153343, study PRJNA577476) | soil metagenome | isolation source: 120 cm saprolite under Douglas fir tree site 2 hole 2 replicate 2 | place: USA:California | collected 2015-04-18
GACGCAGGCCCTGACGCATCAGCTCCCAATCAGCAAAACTGACCTGTCGCTCCACTGTCCTTGACACCGCTCAGCCCCCGTCGCTCTTCTTAGCTTCGGCGCGCTGTCGCTTCAGCGCCTTGATATATCGCGGTGCCGCTTGGTGCAGCAGATCCTGCAGAGCGCGCCCGTTGTCCAGACTGTGCTGAACCTCCGGCACAAGCTCTTCCGGCACGTAGACGGCGACACGCCGTCCGTTCGCGCGACCGTACAGGACATAACTTTGATGCTGCTCGCCAGACCGACAAGCCGGGCAATTCTCGCGAATGCACCGGCTCCGCCGCAGGCTCAGCGAACCAAGAGCCGCAGGCCAAAAATCCGTCGCTTCACTCTGCAGCCAGTGCGCGACATCAGAGGGCGATTCCGAATCAACCTGCTTCATGTGAGACATGTGAGACTACACACACGTTCTTCTCAAGCAAAATCGCACGGCAACAATCGCAAGAAACCCGCTATTTTCCGTGCTAAAATGTGTTTCGCGACAGAAACTAGTCTAGGCGGATTCGGCCCAGCCGCGCAGAATACGGGCGGTCTCGTCATCCAGCGGAAAGAAACTTTCGATGCGGAGTTCCTGCAGGGTGATGTCCCTGGGAATGCCCAGCGTCGCGATGGTCGTGAACAGTTGCAAATCGGTGTTGGCTTTGCGGAAATGCATGGGAAGCACGGGCGTGGCCGTCAGCTCTGTCGGCTGTGTACTGATCGCTGTCTGCACACCCTCATAGGCAAGCAGGCGTTTGAGAAGTGCCGCGGTCTCCGCTGTGCCGTCGGCGCTAGCGTCCGCCTCGACGCTGCGGATGAAATAGCCGACCACCTCGACCCAGTTCACGAGATGCGGCCGCAGCACGTCCGGGGCCACCAGGGCGTCGGCCAGATTGACCGGTGTATTCGGAGCCAATGGCCCGACCAGGAATTCGACCAAGCGAACGGCGCCGGAATTGCTCTGCAGCAGATTCCAGTGCCGGTCGACTGCGACGGCGGGAAAGGGCTCCTGCTGGCTAAGCATGAAATTCAACGCACTGCGAATCTGGCCAAGCTCGGGCGCGGCGAGGTCTGTCTGCCGCCACACCGGCGCGAAGCCGGCGGCGATGAAAAGGGAATTTTGCTCGCGCAGCGGCACGTCCAGGGCGGTGGCAAGCCGCATCACCATGTCGCGGCTGGGTGCGGCGCGGCCGAGTTCCATGAAACTCAAATGCCGCTGCGAGATGTTGGTACGCCCGGCAAGATCGAGCTGCGACAGACCCCGCTGCCGACGCCACCAGCGCAGGCGGGCGATGAAATCCTGTTGCCGCGACATGATGAGTACCTGTGAGGTAGTTGCCGAAATGCTCCCGAAACGCAAGATGCCATAGTCGAACCGCGCAGGACATGGAGGAAAGTGTGAACGAATGGGCCGGTGTTGCGATCGCGCTGCTGTCGAGTTGCCTCGGCGGCACGGCAGCGGCGATCACGCGCTATCTCGTCGGCTTGGCCGATCCGATCGCGCTGGCGGTGCTGCGTTGGGGCATCGGCTTTCTCTGTCTGCTGCCGGCCGCGCTGCTTCTGAAAGCGCGTTGGCCGGTCCGGCGCGACTGGCCGGCGGTGGCGCTGCTCGGCATCTGCTTCTTCGGAATGTTCTTCATCCTCTACAACATCGCGATCTCGTTCACGACCGCGGCGCGCGCGTCTCTGGCGGTGGCCACACTGCCGCTCTCCACCATGCTGGTCGCAGCGCTGCTCGGCGTCGAACGATTGACGTTGCGCAAGACGCTCGGCGTCTGCATCGCCGTGCTCGGCGTCGCCGCCGCGCTCGCCGCGGGGCTTTCGGCGGCACCTCCCGGCGCCTGGCGCGGCGAATTGATCATGCTGGCCGCCATGTTCTGCATGGCGTTCTACAACGTGCTGTCGCGGCCGTTCATAAAGCGCTCGAGCGCGCTTGGCTTCCTCACCGTCGGCATGGGCGCAGGTGCGGCGGCACTGGTCCTGGTCGGCCTGTTCACCGGCAGCATCGTCGCCCTGAAAAGTTTTGGCACGCCGCAATGGATCGCCGGCATTTATCTGGGCGTCGGCGGCGGCGCGGCTGCCTTCATTCTCTGGGTGCTGGCGCTGGAGCGGGCAACGCCCACCCGCGTCGCCAACACAATGACCGTCAATCCCATCGCCGCCGCCTTGCTCGCCACCCAACTGGTCGGCGAGCCGATCACGCCCAATCTGGTGCTCGGACTGATCGCGGTCTTTGCCGGCATCTGGATCGCGACCTCCGAGATCAAGAAGGCGTAAGGCGCGGAAGCTGTACCGCTAGCGTCATGAGATCAGGTTGGGCCGCGACGACAGACCATTTTTCTTTTCGTGACCCGGACGAGCCGGGCCATTCTACTTTGCATGGGGTTGTTTTCGCGATTTTGTGTCTGGACGAGACTAGCGCGGCGGCGCGGAGACCGGCGGCGGGCTCTGGCCACTGGTCCGCTTCGGGTTCAGCGTGCCCGCCAGGAAAGAGACGCCCCAGACCAGCATCAGGAGCAGCACATAGACCACGTAGACTTGCGGCGGCGTGGTGGCCCCACCGCCACAACGCGTAATCTGGACTAGCGCGTAGAGGCACGCGGTCGCTAATCCGCTCTATGAGCAGGTCGTGAAGTTCTCGCAGCCTACTGAGGCGGCCAATCGGAGATCACCCCATGGCTTCCGCGTTTGAGCGCTTGCCATGTGCGCGCCGATCAAGCCAATAGGTCGATACGGCGAGGAAAAGCCAACCGCAATTGTAGACGAGGCCGCAGAGAAGCACGAGCCAACCGGGAATCGGCCCGATCTCCGCGCGTTGAGTGAATTCGTTGAAGTGGGCCGCCATTTGCGGATGGATGGCGAGCTTGCCAAAATACGCGGAGGTCTGAATCGCGATGATCCAGATGTAGGTGCGCCGAACGCGACGGCCGGCGGCGCGATAGAAGCTGATATGATGGTGAGGATGCAGGTAGTCATCCGCCAGGACCAACCGCCAGCCGGGATCGTCGGCTGTACGTTCGCCGCGCAGGATCTGCGCGTATAAATGCGTCTCCATGTAACGGGCTCGCGCGCGCCAGACATTGAAATAGCGGTAACGGCGGGCCTCCAGTCCGAGAAACACCGCGAGCAGCATGCCGATCAGGATCAGCGGCAACGCCGAAGCCTCTCGTGACGAAAACGTCGTCGAAAGCGCAATGCCCATGGTCACGATCGACCAGTTGGTCGTGTTGTCGAGGCGGGTCCGCCAAATCGTGCTGCGATAGATCTCTCCGCGATAGAGATGCGCGATCGCGCCCAGTTCAGCCGGGCTCAGATCCTGAATTTCTTTGTGGGCTTCCGCGGGATCGAGCATGGTGAGCACCGAACCACCGGCAGGAATTCTCTAGCAGCGGGTTTGGCAACGACCCGTCACGGGGGTGTTGCGGACGCGAGTATCGGTGCCAAGCGGGCGACAGTACCACATTTTCCGGCCGGCTCGCCGGTCCTTCTGTTGCGGATGGCCCGGCTTGATGCGTTCGATGGCGATGCCGAGCGGAGCCACCGGACCGAGAGCTTGGGCGGATATTCCCGAGCGCTACAGCTCGCATACGTTAGCCCGCTTCAGCCGATGGCGCCGGGCCGAGGTTTGGGACCGCCTTCTGGAACCGGCGTCAAGGCTTACGACAGTTATTTGTTCTCCGGAACCCTGGTTCAGGAATTCAGGACGGAACCTAAAATCCGTTCAATCGCAATCGCTTATACGCCCACACAAATTGCGGGTAAGGAGCGAGAGCGGTCAAATCAATTCCGGTGAACGCTCCATCCTTGCAACTCTGGATGTTCGCTTTGAGCTTCCGCGCTCCCTGCCTAGTTCATTTGACGCGCGTCTTGGTCAGCCCGCCGACGACACCTCGGACCAGATGGCGCACCACGTGCTGCCTTTCTATGATCGTCCGACCCCTCGCGTTGAGGCTACACAAGTATTGGTCCCGATCGCCATCAACACGAAATGAGGATCTTGCGCTTGACATGCTGCGAGTGGTCAACTCGCTGATCGGAATACTCCTGCATTTGTTGGAGAAAACATGATGCTCAAGAAGATTGCGATCGTGGCTGGTTTGGGGCTGGCACTCGCCGCCACGGCGGAGGCCCAGACGCCGCGCAAGGGCGGAACCATTCGTATGACGGCGCCCTATGGCTCAAGTTTCACCAGCATGGACATCCATACGACACAACGCGCCCAGGATGAGATATTCGCCAAAGGCTTGCATCGGTCGCTCTACATTTGGGACTCCGCGGAGGGCAAGCCGGTTCCGGAGCTTGCCAAAGAGGTCATCGTCTCGGGCGGAGGTCTTGTTCATACCTTCAAGCTGCGCGACGACGCCTATTTCCACCATGGTCGCAAGATGACGGCCGACGACATCATCTGGAGCTACAACCGCATCATGGACGGCTCCAAAGCCTATCCTGGCGCGCGTTTTGTTCGCGTGATCGAAGGCGCGGCCGACGTCGAGAAGGGCAAAGCCAAGGAAATCTCCGGTCTGAAGAAAATCGACGACTTCACGCTCGAAATGAAGCTGACCGAGAAGGTCGATCCAGGCTTTTACTTCTTCACCGCGCTGACTTCGATCTATCCCGCCGACGAGGGCGCGAAGGAGGGCTTCATCCAGAAGCCGATCGGTCTTGGGCCGTTCAAATTTGTCGAGCACGTGCCGGGATCGCGCGTCGTCCTGGAGCGGTGGGACAGGTTCTACAAGCCCGGCAAGCCGTACGCGGACAAGCTCATCGTGTCGCTCATGAGCGAAGCCGCGGCGCGCGATGTCGCCTTCCGCAACAAGGAAATCGACACCTCGGTACTCGGGCCCGCGCAGTATGTCGCCTATCAGGCCGACCCCAACCTCAAGGGCACCATCGTCGAAGTCGCCGAGGTCTTCACCCGTTACATGGGGATGAATCCCGGATTCAAACCGTTCTCCGACAAGCGGGTTCGGCAGGCGATCAACCACGCGATCGATACCGATCTGATCATCGGCAAACTGGTCAAAGGCAAGGCCTATCGCGCCACAAGCTGGCTGCCTCTGACCTCACCCGCTTACGACAAGACCATGAAGCCCTACGCCTTCGATCCCGCCAAGGCGAAGCAGTTGCTCGCGGACGCGGGCTATCCCACCGGCTTTGAATTCGAATGGACGACGAGTCAGAATGAAAGCTGGGGGCTGCCGATCGTCGAGGCCATTATCCCGATGCTGGATAAAGTGGGCATCAAGGTGAAGGTCAAGCAGGTCGAGACCGCGGTCCTGGCCGAGGTCGTTCGCAGCGGCGACTTCCAGGCCTTCATCTATTCCCAGTCGACCGGCCCGGATCCGCAGGCGGCGCTGAAATGCTACCACTCGTCGACGCCGCAATCAGCCTGCAACTACACGAACTTCAAGAACGCGGACTTCGACAAGATGATCGATGAGGCCGGGCAGACCGACGACGCCGCCAAGCGCGTCCAACTGCTGCAAAAGGCCAATGCCCTGCTCTATGAGGAAGCGCCGGTCTGGTTCTTCAACTACAACAAGGCGGTCATGGCGGTGCAGCCGTGGCTCAAGGGGATTCAGTTGAACGCGACGGAACTGACCCATCAAAACGTCGAAGACCTCTGGGTCGACGAGACTTCGCCCGCGAAGTGACACGCGCTCTCGCCTCCCTCCATCGCAAATAATGATGGAGGGAGGGAGGAACAGTTCCAATGCTCGCCTTCCTGATCCGTCGAATCCTCCAAACCGTTCCGACCGTGCTGGCTGTCGTGCTGCTGATCTTTGTGCTGTTCAGCGTCGTTCCGGGCAGCATCGTATCGAGCATGAGCGATGACGGCCGGGGTCCGACGGACCCGCAGGTCGTGGAGCGGATGAAAAAGCAGCTCGGCCTCGATGATCCCGTCTACATACGCTTCGGCTCTTACATTGCCAAGCTCACGACAGGCGATCTCGGGACGTCGTTCCGGACGCGCGAGCCGGTCACGATCATGATCGCCAAGCGGATGTGGCCAACGCTGCAATTGATATTCGCAGCCATGGCGCTTGCGATTGCGATCGGCGTACCGCTCGGCTTCATGGCCGCGCTGCAGCCGGGCGGCATCGTCGACACGGTCTCGATGGTCGTGGCGGTGTCGGGCCTGTCAATGGCCAAATTCTGGCTCGGGCTGCTGCTGATGTATCTGTTTGCGTTGACGCTTGGCTGGCTGCCGAGTTTTGGCTATGGCGATGGCGGACTCAAATACCTGATCCTGCCTGCCGTGACACTCGGTGTCTCGCCAATGGCGCTGCTGGCACGGACGACGCGCGCCGCGGTTCTCGAGATCATGACCGCGGATTTTGTCCGGACCGCGCGCTCGAAGGGCATGAGCGAGACCCGGGTCGTGAAGTGGCACGTGATGCGCAATGCGCTCGTCCTCATCCTCACGACGATCGGCCTGCAATTCGGCGCGTTGATGGGGCAGGCGGTCGTGGTCGAGAAATTGTTCTCCTGGCCGGGCATCGGCTCGCTGCTCGTCGACAGTGTCCTGCAGCGCGACATTCCCGCTGTCCAAGGCTCTATTCTCGTGGTGGTGCTGTTCTTTCTGGCGATCAATACGTTGGTTGACGTGCTCTATGCCGTGATCGATCCCAGGATCAGATACGCATGAGCGCCGGTCGGCTCCATCACGCCTGCGCGCGATTGACCGTGCCGCCAGTCGCGGCGGAGCGGCCGCGATGAAACTCGGAACCAGTCTCATCATCGGCGGGGCGCTGTTCGCGCTTGCGATCTTCGTCGGCCTGTTCGCGCCCTGGCTGGCGCATACGGATCCCGTCATGGATGCCAACCTGTTGAATGCGGAAGAGCCACCGAGCTGGATATGGTGGTTCGGCACCGACGCGCAGGGCCGCGACATCTACTCCCGCGTCGTGCACGGCGCGCGCATCTCGCTAACGGTCGGCATCGTCTCGCAGCTCGTCAACAGCGTCATCGGCGTGACGCTGGGCTTGACCGCGGGCTATTGGGGCGGCTGGTGGGACGACGTCGTCAATGGGCTGACCAATCTCATGCTCGCGATCCCCTCGCTGATCTTCGCGCTTGCCATCATGGCGGTGATCTTCGCGCTTGCCATCATGGCGGTCCTGGGACCCGGACTGACGAGCCTGCTCATCGCGCTAGGCTTGACCAACTGGTCGTTCACGTGCCGGATCGCACGGGCCTCGACGCTGTCGCTCAAGAGCCAGGGCTATGTGCAGGCGGCAAGGGTGCTCGGCTACGGCGATTTGCGCATCATGATCACGCAGCTGCTGCCGAACATGCTCGGACCCATCATTGTCATCGGCACGCTAGGCATGGGCGGCGCGGTATTGGCCGAAGCCGCATTGTCGTTCCTCGGCCTCGGAATCCGCCCGCCCTATCCAAGCTGGGGCAGCATGCTGTCGGAGGCCCGCGACCAGATCACAACGGCGCCGTGGCTCTCGATTTTCCCCGGCCTTGCTATATTCCTGACGGTGCTCGGCCTCAATCTGCTCGGCGATGGCTTGCGTGACATTCTCGATCCACAGTCGCGGAGCCGGCGCACATGACAGGCCCTTCGCTGATCGAAGTCGAGGATTTGCGCATCGATCTCAACGATGGATCGAACCAAGTTGCGGCGGTCGAGGGCGTTTCGTTCCGCATCGATCGTGGCGAGACATTCGGCCTTGTCGGCGAATCCGGCTGCGGAAAGAGCATTACGGCGCTCGCGCTGATCGGCCTGTTGCGGCAGCCGCTTTCGATCGGCGCCGGCGCCATCCGATTTGAGGGTCGGGAGATCCAGAGACTTTCGGCGGCCGAGCAACGGGCGCTGCGCGGCAATCGCATCGCCATGATCTTCCAGGAGCCGATGACGGCGCTTAATCCGGTCTCGCCTGTCGGCCAGCAGATCGCTGAGATGTTCGTGCTGCACAAAGGCAAGAACTGGCGGGAAGCAAACCAGCTGGCTGTCGACGCGCTGGCGAGCGTTCGCGTCCCGGCGCCCGAGCGACGGGTGAAGGATTACCCGCACCAGCTTTCGGGCGGCATGCGTCAACGCGTGATGATCGCCATCGCCCTCGCATGTGGGCCGGATCTTCTGATCGCCGACGAGCCGACCACCGCGCTCGACGTGACGGTACAGGCGGAGATCATCGAACTGATGCGGAATCTATGTGCCGAGCGAGGTACGGCTATCTTGATGATCAGCCACGATCTGGGCCTGGTCGCCAATGTCTGCCGCCGCGTCGCCGTGATGTATGCCGGCCGCATTGTCGAGGAGCGCGGCTCGGACGATATCTTCCGCGCCTGCTCGCATCCCTATACGCAAGGCTTGGTCGACTCGCTGCCGCGGCTCGGTAGTCGCGCCGCACTTGGCCGGACGCGGCTCAGGGAGATCGCGGGCGTCGTACCGGCGATCGCGGATTTCCCGGACGGTTGTCGTCAGGTGCCATCACCATGCATGAACCTGCGGGGAGGCCTGGCGACGACATCATCCTCAGCGTGGAGGATCTCGCGGTCCATTTTCCGGTCGGTGGCGGCTTGCTGGGCGGCGGCCGGCGGCTGTTGCGTGCGGTCGACGGCATCGATCTCGAACTGAAGCGCGGTGAATGCCTCGGTCTTGTCGGCGAATCCGGCTGCGGCAAGTCGACGGTCGCACTTTCGATACTCGGCCTGCAGATGCCGACGCGCGGCCGCATCGTGCTGGACGGGCAGGTCGTGACGGGCCGGCCATCGGGCGACCGAAAGGCATTGGCCCGCATCGTGCAAATGGTGTTTCAGGATCCCTACGCCTCGCTCAATCCACGCCAGACCGTTCGCCGCACGCTCGAAGACCCGCTGCGGCTGCATGGCGTGACGGCGCAAAGCGAGATCGACGAACGCGTGGCGGCGATGCTCACGCATGTGGGGCTGCGGCCCGAACAGGCCGGCCGCTACCCGCATGAATTCTCGGGCGGCCAGCGCCAGCGCATCGGCATCGCCCGCGCGCTGATCCTCAATCCCAAAATCGTCATCTGTGACGAACCGGTATCGGCGCTGGATGTCTCCATCCGGGCCCAGATCATCAATCTGCTGCTGGAATTGAAGGAAACCCTCGGCCTCTCCTACGTCATGATCAGCCACGACCTCGGCGTTGTCGAACACATGAGCGACAGGGTTGCCGTCATGTATCTCGGCCGCATTGTGGAGACGGGCGACTGGCGCGAAATCTTCGAACGGCCAGCGCACCCGTATACGCAAACCCTGATCGCCGCCATTCCCGATCCGCTGCGCCGCGCACCGCTCGCGACGACAAAGGGCGAGCCTCCCAATCCGCTAAGTCCGCCCGACGGATGTGCGTTCAGTCCGCGCTGTCGTCACGCCGAAGCCGTGTGTCATCGCGAGCCTGGGCCATCGCTTGAAACGCGTCCCGACGGACACTCGGTCCGGTGCTGGCGAGCTGACGAGATTGCCGGCCGGGCGTTGGCCTCGACCGAAAGCGGACATCCCTAGGACGGAGGGCACGTCCGGTCAAAAGCGTCGTTTCGACGGTGCGCAAGCCACTTCCGGTTTCCGACGATGTTGGTTAAGTCGGGCGGCATTCCCGGAATGGCGTAAAGACCGCGCTCGCATCGAGGTTCGGTGATGCATCGCCTTGGACGCATTGACAGCCTCAACACCCAATAGCAAGCTCCTTCAGGCGTCTTTGGCGCAGCCTGTATCAACCGCGCCGAGAGAATTCACCTGGAGTTCCAACAGTGGACAGATCAATCCTGCTCGCCGCCGTCTGCGCTTCGGCGCTTGTGGTGGCTTCGGCCGCTTCCGCCAAAACCCTGGTTTTCTGCTCGGAAGGCAGCCCGGAGAATTTCTATCCCGCCGTCAACACCACCGGCACGTCGTTCGACGGCAATGAGCCGATCTACAACCGCATTGTTGAGTTCGAGCGTGGCGGCACGCAAGTGGTGCCGGGCCTCGCCGACAAATGGACGATCTCACCGGATGGCACCACCTATACCTTCAACTTGCGCAAGGGCGTGAAGTGGCATTCGACGTCCAAGTCGTTCAAGCCGACGCGCGACTTCAATGCCGACGACATCATGTTCTCGATCGAGCGGCAATGGAAGGAAGACAATCCGTATTTCAAGGTGACGAGCCCGAACCATTCGTATTTCGGCGACATGGGCATGCCGAAATTGTTGAAGTTGGTCGAGAAGGTCGACGATTACACCATCAAGGTGACGCTCAATCAGCCGGAAGCCCCATTCCTCGCCGACCTCGCGATGCCTTTCGCGGCCATCCAGTCGAAGGAATATGCGGATGCAATGCTGAAGGCCGGCACGCCCGAGAAGATCGACCAGGATCCGATCGGCACCGGCCCGTTTTATCTGGTGCAGTATCAGAAAGACGCCGTGATCCGGTACAAGGCGTTCTCTGAATTTTGGGGCGGCAAGGCGAAGATCGACGACCTCGTCTATTCGATCACGCCGGATGCATCCGTTCGCTGGGCCAAACTCCAGAAGGGCGAATGCGACGTGATGCCTTATCCGAACCCGGCCGACATCGACGCGATCAAGAAAGATCCGAACATCATGGTCCTGGAACAGCCGGGCCTCAACGTCGGCTATCTGGCGTTCCAGACTCAGAAGAAGCCTTTCGACGATGTGCGCGTCCGCAAGGCCATCAGCATGGCGATCGACAAGAAGGCGATCATCGATGCCGTCTATCTGTCGACCGGCATCGCGGCCAAGAACCCGATCCCGCCCTCGATGTGGTCATACAACGACGACGTCAAGGACGATCCCTATGATCCGGCGGCGGCCAAGAAGCTTCTGGCCGACGCGGGATTTCCGAACGGCATGGAAACCGATCTGTGGGCCATGCCGGTGCAGCGGCCCTACAATCCGAACGCCAAGCGCATTGCCGAGCTGATGCAGGCCGACCTCGCCAAGATCGGCGTCAAGGCCGAGATCAAGTCATTCGAATGGGGCGAATACCGCAAGCGGATGCAGGCCGGCGAGCACCAGATGGGCATGCTGGGCTGGACCGGCGACAACGGCGACCCTGACAACTTCCTGCACACATTGCTAGGCTGCGCCTCGGCGCAATCGGCATCGGGTTCAAATATCGCCAAATTCTGCTACAAGCCGTTCGACGATCTGGTCGTGAAGGCCAAGACCGTCAGCGATCAGGCCGAGCGGGCCAAGCTGTACGCGCAGGCTCAGGTGATCTTCAAGGAACAGGCGCCGTGGTTCACCATTGCGCACGCGGTGCAGTTGAAGCCTATCAGCAAGAGAGTAGTCGACTTCAAGCTGTCGCCGTTCGGGCGCCACAACTTCTATGGCGTCGACGTCAGGGAATAGCGGAAGACGAGGGCGGAGCGGCCGTCGCTACTCGCCGCTTTTTTTACCCTTCCCCTTCCGGTGAGATGACAGAGAACGGCATGCTCCGGTTCGTTCTTACCCGGCTGAGTCTCGTGGTTCCGACCTTCATCGGGATCACGTTGCTTGTGTTCGTGCTTATCCGCTTGATCCCCGGCGATCCCATTGAGACGATGGCGGGCGAACGCGGCATCGATCCCGCCCGGCTCGCGCAATTGCGCAAGGACTACGGCTTCGATCAGCCGGTGCTGGTCCAATACGGCCTCTATCTATCGCGGCTGTTGCATGGCGACCTCGGCCGCTCGATCGTCACCCATGAGCCGGTGATTTCAGAATTCCGGACGCTGTTCCCGGCAACGATCGAGCTGTCGGTTTGCGCGATCTTGTTTGCGCTGTGCATCGGATTGCCGGCCGGCATCATCGCTGCGGTCCGGCGCAACTCCATCTTCGATCATGGCGTGATGGGGATCTCGCTCACCGGATATTCGATGCCAATTTTCTGGTGGGGATTGCTGTTGATCCTGCTTTTTTCGGTGCAACTTGGATGGACTCCGGTGTCGGGCCGGATCGCGGTGCAATACTTCATCGAACCAGTGACCGGCCTCCTGCTGATCGATACGCTGCTGGACAGTGATTTCGGCGCGTTTCGCTCGGCCTTGTCACATCTCGTGCTGCCCATGATCGTGCTCGGCACGGTGCCGCTCGCCGTGATCGCCCGCATGACGCGGTCCGCCATGCTGGAGGTCCTGGGCGAAGATTACATCCGTACCGCGCGCGCCAAGGGGTTACCGCGTTTCCGGGTGATCGCGATCCATGCGTTGCGCAATGCGCTGATCCCGGTGGTGACGGTGATCGGGCTTCAGGTCGGCGTCCTGTTTACCGGCGCGATCCTCACGGAGACCATCTTCTCCTGGCCGGGCGTGGGCAAATGGCTGATCGAGGGTATCAACCGCCGCGACTATCCGGTGCTGCAGGGCGGCACGCTGTTGATCGGCGCGATCGTCATGATCGTCAATCTGCTGGTCGACGTCACCTATGGGCTGATCAATCCCCGCATCCGGTACACCCGATGACCGCCGAAGTCCTCAAAAACCCTGTCGTCGTCGTGGCGCAAGCAGGCGCTCCACCGCATCCGCTGTTGGAAATCTGGTTCTATTTCAGAGCGAATTTCGGCGCCGTGGCGGGCCTCGTCGTGATCGTGGTTCTGATTCTACTCGCGCTCTTCGCCGATTTCGTTGCGCCGCATTCCCCGATCCTCACCAACAATGCGGCCTTTCTCAAGCCTCCCTTCTGGCAGCAGAGCGGATCGATCGCTTATCCGCTCGGCACCGACGCGATCGGCCGCGATATTCTTTCCCGTCTCATCCATGGCGCGAGGCTTTCGCTTCTGATTGGCATCGCGGTGGTGACGTTGTCGGTGATATCAGGGACGATCCTCGGTCTGGTGGCGGGTTTTTTCCGCGGCGTGATCGAGATCGCGATCATGCGGCTGATGGACATCACGTTGACGCTGCCAAGCCTTTTGCTCGCGATCGTGATCGTTGCGATCCTCGGGCCGGGCCTGATGAATGCCATGCTTGCGGTCGCGATCGTGCTCCTACCGCACTACGTGCGGATCGCGCGCGCCGCCGTGATCAGCGAAGTCTCGAAGGATTATGTCACCGCGGCCAAAGTCGCAGGCGCCGGCCGGCTCCGCTTGATGTTCAAGGAGGTGTTGCCGAATTGCGCAGCGCCCCTGATCGTCCAGGCGACGCTCGGCATTTCGACCGCGATCCTGGACGCGGCCGCGCTCGGCTTTCTCGGCCTCGGTGCGCAACCGCCCTTGCCCGAATGGGGGACCATGTTGGCGGACGCGCGCGAATTTGTGCTGCGGGCCTGGTGGGTCGTCACGCTTCCGGGCTTGGCGATCCTCGTGACCGTGCTGGCCTTCAACCTTCTAGGCGACGGACTGCGCGACGCGCTCGATCCCAAGCTCAAGCAATAGCGTATGATCACTGTTGAAGCGGAACTGATGAGTCGAACGAGCCGCCACATATTCAGTTCACCTCTCCCAATGGGAGCGCACCCCCGTTGCGGCCATGCTTCCTCCGAGGCCGTGCACCGTTTTCGAACGAGAATCTGCGCAAGGTATTAAAGGCGATCTGATGCCGCTCCTCGAGATTGAAAATCTATCGGTCGCGTTTCCGTCCCAAAACGGGATGGTGCGCGCCGTGGATGGCGTCAACATCACGCTCGAAAAAGGCGAGGTGCTGGGGATCGTCGGCGAATCCGGATCCGGCAAGAGCGTCAGCATGCTGGCCCTGATGGGACTCGTGCCCTATCCGGGGCGCGTCGAGGCCGACAAGCTGTTGTTCGAGGGGCGGGATCTGCAGACTTTGTCCCACCGCGAGCGGCGCGCGCTCACCGGCAAGGACGTCGCGATGATCTTCCAGGAGCCGACGACATCGCTTAATCCCTCATTCACGATCGGCTATCAGCTGGCCGAGACATTGCACATCCACGAAGGGATGGATCGCCAGGCCGCGCGGCGGCGCGTGGTCGAACTCCTGGAGCAAGTCGGCATTCCGGCCCCGGAGAGCCGGCTGTCGGCCTATCCGCACCAGCTTTCGGGCGGCATGAACCAGCGCGTCATGATCGCGATGGCGATCGCCTGCAATCCGAAGCTCCTGATCGCCGATGAGCCGACAACGGCGCTCGATGTCACCATCCAGGCGCAGATCCTCGATCTTCTGTTGTCCCTGCAACGCGATCGTGGCATGGCGCTGATCCTCATCACGCACAACATGGGCGTGGTCTCGGACACGACCGAGCGGGTCGCCGTCATGTATGCGGGCCAGATCATGGAACAGCGCCCGACGCAGAGCCTGTTCACGTCGCCGCAGCATCCCTATACGGCCGCCTTGCTGGCGGCACGCCCGGAGGCGAGCGACGGCGGACGGCTCGCCACCATTCCGGGCGTGGTGCCAGGAGTTTATGATCGGCCGCGGGGGTGCCTGTTTAATCCGCGTTGCGTCTATGCGACGCCGCTGACCGACAAGGTGCGTCCCGATCTGCGCCCCTGGATGGACGGCCTGATCCGTTGTCATTATCCGCTCGGCGATCCGACACGGCATGAGCGCATCGCGGCCGATGAGGGCGCCGCCGGCGGGGCGCCGATCCTCAAGCGCGAGACTGTGTCATGACGGCACTTGTCATCGCCACCGATCTCAAGCGCAGTTACGAGATCAAGCAGGGCTGGTTCAGCGCCCCGGCGCATCTGCAGGCCGTGGGCGGAGTATCGTTCGCGCTTGAAACCGGCAAGACGCTGGCGGTAGTCGGTGAATCCGGTTGCGGCAAGTCGACGCTCGCAAGGCTTGTGACTCTCATCGAGAAGCCGAGCGCCGGCACGCTGATGCTCGATGGGATCGATGCGGTCAATCCTCCGGCCAGCGCTGTGAAGACGTTGCGCCGCACCGTGCAGATCGTGTTTCAAAACCCCTATGGGTCGCTCAACCCCCGCAAGCGCGTCGGCGCCATACTCGAAGAGCCGCTGATCATCAACACCAAGATCTCGAAGCAGGACCGGCGGGCGCAGGCGCTCGACATGATGGCGAGGGTCGGGCTGCGGCCGGAGCAATATGGCCGCTATCCGCATATGTTCTCGGGCGGCCAGCGTCAACGCATCGCGATCGCGCGCGCCTTGATGTTGCGGCCGAAGCTGCTGGTTGCCGACGAGCCGGTCTCCGCGCTCGACATGTCGGTGCAGGCGCAGGTTCTCAACCTCCTGGTCGATCTGCAGCGCGAGCTGGGGCTGGCTTATCTCTTCATCTCGCACGATCTCGGCGTGGTGCGTCACATCGCCGACGACGTGATGATCATGTATCTGGGAATCGCAGTAGAGCACGGGCCGAAAGAGCGCATCTTTGCGCGGCCGCTGCATCCCTATTCGCAGGCCTTGCTTGACGCGACGCCGGGCCTTGGCCGCAAACGCCGGCGGATCGTGCCGAAGGGCGAGTTGCCTTCGCCGCTCGATCCGCCGAAGGGCTGCGTCTTCTCGACCCGCTGTCCTTATGTGACGGATCTCTGCCGCGCGCAGCGTCCGCCCTTGCGCCCGCTCGACGGCCGCCTCGTCGCCTGCCATTACGCCGAGCGTTTCCTGGAAACACAGGCGGCTTAACGATCGGTCTGAAGCCAGCCTTCTTGCGAAATCTGCCCTGAAAGTCTCGAATACGAAAGCTCGCCTGCCGTCAGCGGGCAACCGACGGTACGTAGTGTTCGAGTTCGGGGTCGGGGAAATGTATCGTCTGGCCGAGTTCCGCGGAGCGATAGAGTCCCATCAGCATTTCCATCACGCCGACGCCGTCTTGAAAGGTTTCGGCCGGGCTCAGGCCGCGCCTGAACGCTTCCACCATATGTCGGTTCTCGTCGGTGTAGCCGTAGATGCCGGCTTCGTCCTCGACCACCGGCATCAGGCCCTGCTCGGCATTCTGCTTCTCGACGAGATCCTCGCCCTCCGATCCGGTGACCGCGCGTGAGAGGAACACCTTGAGACCGGTCGAGAGCGACGAGAATTCCATCGAATATTCGGGGCCGAGCAGCTCGAGCTGGATGCGCAAGCCGGCGCCGACATAGGCCCATGACGTCGTCGCTTCGATCATCAACTGATGGCCATCGGCGTCTTCCATCGCAAGGATGCCGCGCGCGAAGTCCTCGACCGGGCGTTTGGCAAAATCGATGCCCATCCGCCTCCTCAGGTCGGCCGCATAACGCGGACGAGTCCATTTCAGGTTGGCTGTCGTCGCGCTGGCGCTCACCAGCCGCAGGGTGTCGCGGGTCGCGCCCGGCGCAGTCAGCATGAAGCGCGCAACCTCGACTGAATGACACATCATGTCGGAGAGCACGCCCCCACCTTGCCTTTCGCCTTGCCAGAACCAGGGCTCGTGCGGGCCGGAATGCTCCTCCGCCGCGCGGGCCAGATAGGGCCGCCCGCTCTGGGGCACGGCGCGCCGCCAGATGATGTCCTTGCCGCGCATCACCGCGGTTGAGAACAACTGGTTCTCCAGATAGCCGTGGAGCAGGCCTGCATCCTCGACAAGTGCAAACATTTCGCGCGCCTCGGCGAGCGTGCGGGCGAGCGGCTTTTCGCAGGCGACTGCGCGCAGAGGCGCGCCGGCCTTCGTCAGACAATGGATCTCGCGCATAATGTCGAGGCGGGTGTCGTTCGGCGTCAGCAGCCAGAGCGCATCGACCTCGCCCGACATCGCCATCGCTTCGATGCTGTCGAACGCATGGGCCTGCCCAAGGCCGAGACTGCTGGCCTTTTCCGCGATGCGCGTGCGCCGCTCGACCGAGCGGCTGTAGACGCCGCCGATGCTGACGTTGCGCACGCCGACCATGGATTGCAGATGGAAGGCGGCGATGAAGCCGCTGCCGATGAGGCCGACGCGCAGCATCGGGAGTTCCGTGAGCTTCTGCATGTCAGAGACCTCTCCTTCAATGCCGCACGTCGTCGCGCGGTGCGTCACGTGATATGGGTGGCGCTTTGCGCTGCCGGCCGGGGATGGCGGCCAGCAGCGCCTGAGTATAGGGATGTTCGGGCCGGCTCAGCAGGTCCGCGGTCGGCCTGATCTCGACGATTTCGCCAAGCCGCATCACCGCGATGCGATCGCAAACCTGGGCCGCGACATTGAGGTCATGGGTGATGAAGAGCATCGCCAGCCGCAGCCGCGTTTTCAATGTCTCGAGCAGCGCGAGCACCTGGGCCTGCACCGAGACGTCGAGCGCCGATACCGGTTCGTCGGCCACCAGCACGTCGGGGTCGAGCGCCAGCGCGCGCGCGATGCCGATCCGCTGCCGTTGTCCGCCCGAGAATTCATGCGGGAAACGCTGCGCCGCGCCCGGGTCGAGGCCAACCAGCGTCAGCAGTTCGTCGGCACGCGCAAAGGCCTGTGCCGCCGGGACGCCATGAGCGATCGGCCCGTCGGCGATGATCCGGCCAACGCGGCGACGCGGATTGAGCGAGGTGAATGGATCCTGGAATACCATCTGGATCTGCTTGCGGGCGGCCCGCAGACCGGCCCCGCGGGCCTGGGTGAAATCCAATTCGCCGACGCGGACGACGCCCGCATCGGCGTCGGTGAGCCGCATCACGAGCCGGCCGATCGTGCTCTTGCCCGAGCCTGATTCTCCGACAAGGCCGAGCGTTTCGCCGCGCCGGATTTCGAAGCTCACGCTCTTCACGGCCGCGACCTCGCGCTGCGAGTTGAACCAGGCGTTGCCGCGATAGGTCTTCGCAAGCCCGGTCGCCGCGCAGGCGACAGGCGCGTCCTCGACCGCAGGGCGGACCGGCGGGGTCAGGCCGGGCACCGCGGCGAGCAGCCGGCGCGTATAGGGATGCTGCGGGCGTTTGAGCACATCCGCGACCGAACCCTGCTCGACGACGCGCCCCTTCTCCATCACTGCGACGCGGTCGGCGATGTCGCCGACGACGCCGAAATCATGGGTGATGAACAGAACGGCCATGCCGCGCCGCCGCTGAATGTCGCGGATCAAACGGAGAATCTGCGCCTGGGTGGTGACGTCGAGCGCGGTGGTCGGCTCATCCGCCACCAGGATCGATGGTTCGAGCGCCAGCGCCATCGCAATCATGGCGCGCTGACGCTGACCGCCTGACAACTGATGCGGATAGCTGTTGATGATCCGCTCCAGATCGCGCAATCCCACTTCCTCGGCGAGCGCGCGCGTGCGGGCGCGCCGTTCGGCCAGCGCGAGGTGCCCATGCGCCTCGAACGCCTCCATGATCTGGTCGCCGATCCTGATCACCGGATTGAGCGCCGTCATCGGTTCCTGGAAGATCATCGCGATGCGCCGCCCGCGCAACGTCCGCCACTCTGCTGCCGGCAGTTTAAGCAAGTCGCGTCCCTCGAAGCGAATCGCCCCCGCGACCGGTCGAATGTCGTTGGGCAACAGGCCCATCACAGCGGAGGCGCAGACCGTCTTGCCGGAGCCGGATTCGCCGACAACGCAAAGGATCTGCCGCGGGTGCAGCGCGAGCGAGACCGCCTCGACGGCAAAGGCTCGATCGGCGTCGGCGGGCAGCGCCAGCGTCAGCTGCTCGATCGACAGAATCGCGTTCGTCGCCGTCTCGCTCATGGTGTCCGACCCGACATCATCATTTGTCTCATCCTGGTCACGCCGCCAGCGCGATGCCGTCCTTGCGATGATCCGACGCGCCATACATGATGCCGCTGTTGGAATCGACCTGCACCGCCTGGAAACCTCCAAGCGGCTCGTCCGCCCACGTCACACGATGGCCGCGATCGATCAGATCGTCGGCAACCGAGCCGGACACCGTCGGTTCGAGCGACAGCGTGCCGTCAAAGGCGAAGCTGCGCGGGGCGTCCGAGGATTGCTGGATGTCGAGGCCGCGGTCGAGCACTCCGCTCAGAATCTGGATGTGTCCCGTGGCCTGATATTGTCCGCCCATCACGCCAAATGCCATGATGGGTTTGCCATCCTTCGCCAACAAGCCCGGAATGATGGTGTGAAAGGGACGCTTTCCCGGCGCGATGGCGTTGGGATGGCCTTCGACGAGGCAGAAGCCCGAACCGCGATTCTGCAACAGCACGCCCGAACGGGGAGCGTAGATGCCGCTGCCGAAGGCGAAGAACAGCGAATTGATAAAAGACACCATGTTGCCGTCGCGGTCGGCGACCGCAACATAGGCGGTGTCACGATGGACAGGCATCTCAAAGTCTGTCGGAGCGCTGGAGCGCTTCGTGCTGATGGTGGAGCGCAATGCCGTGATCGAGGCGTTCGACAGCAGCGTCTCGACATCGAACGGATGGAAGGCCGGATCGGCGACCAATGCGTCGCGTTGCCGGTAGGCCACCTTGGTCGCCTCGGCAAGGAGGTGAACGCGGTCCGCTTCGCCGAGCGCCGGGTCGACCATATCGAAGCCGGCGAGGATGCGGGCGATCAGCAGCGCTGCGACGCCCTGTCCGTTGGGTGGACATTGCCAGATTCGATGACCGCGATAGTCGGCGCCGAGCGGCGCAGCGTACTCCGATCTGGCGCTTGCAAGATCCTCAAGCCGCATCAGGCCGCCCAGCGCCCTCAATGTTGCCACGATCTCTTCGGCGACGGCGCCTTCGTAGAACGCGGCGCGTCCCTCGTGCGCGATTCGGCGCAGCGTCGCGCCGAGTGCCGGATGGATGAGTTTGCTGCCGATGCCCGGCGCAACGCCACCGGGCAGATAGACCGCAACGCCGGCCTGATGTTTTTCAATGCGGCCGCCATAGCGCGCCCAGTCCAGCGCGGAGCGGGGGGTGATCACGAAGCCGTTCTCGGCCGCATGGATCGCCGGCGCCAGAATTTCGTCCAGTCCTTTCGAGCCATAATCGGCGGCAAGCCGGCACCAGGCGTCGACCGCACCCGGAACGGTGACGGCATGAGGCGAATCGTCAGGGATCGACACCAGCCCTTGGTGCCGAAACCAGCCGAGCTCGGCCTTCGCTGGTGCTCTGCCTGAGCCGTTGATTGCGACAGGCTGGCCTGAGGCGGGAGCATAGATCGCAAAGCAGTCGCCGCCGATGCCGGTCATGTGCGGATCGATGACGCCCTGGAGCGCGATCGCGGCGATGGCAGCGTCGACCGCGTTGCCGCCACTGCGCAGGATATCGACGGCGGCGAGCGTTACCGCGGGGTGAGAGGTCGCGGCCATGCCACGGTCGCCCACCGCCAGCGAGCGTCCCGGCACCATGAAATCGCGCTGCCGCCGGCTCATGCTGTCCTCCGAGTGTTGTTGTGAGGCCGGTTGGCGAGCGCTGCGGCAGCCCCTTCGTCGCAAAGGATATGGACGTTGTCGTGCAGGCGGAGCGCGGAGGCGGGACAAGCCGGCCCGATTGGGCCGTCAATTGCGGCTGCGACGGCGGCCGCCTTCTCGGATCCGGTTGCGATCAGCAGGATGCTGCGTGCTTCCAGGATTGTCGCGATGCCCATCGTGATCGCACGCTCGGGAACCGACGCGGGATAGGGAAAATTGCGGGCATTCGCGATGCGGGTGGCTTCGTCAAGCCTGATCTCGCGGGTCCGCGATGTAAAATCCGAACCCGGTTCGTTGAAGCCGATGTGGCCGTTGGCGCCGATGCCGAGCAGCAGCAGGTCGATGCCACCGGCAGCCGCAATCAGCGCCTCATAGCGCGCGGCCTCGGACGCGATGTCGCCGGCCATGCCGTCGGGAACTCTTGCCCGTCCGGCTTCCATGTCGACATGCCTAAACAAGTGCTCTTGCATATAGGCATGGAAGCTTCCCGGCGATTGCGGCGCGACGCCGACATATTCATCGAGGTTGAAGCTGGACACCGCCCTGAATGAGACGTCGCCGGCGCGTGCGGCGGCGACAAGGCGGGCGTAGACCGGCCTCATCGTCGCGCCAGTCGCGAAACCAAGTGCAACCGCATGCCGATCGCGCAGCCGGGTGACGACGCGCGCGGCCGCGCGTTCCGCGACGGCGCTGGCATTGCCCACAATCTCAATTTGCGGCGCGTGCTGTCTCATGCCGCGACGTCCGCAGCCGTGAAGGGCAGGGCCAGCGGGCTCGCATCCTCGCCGATGCCAAACAGCGAGCGGTGCACGTGGTCGATCGCGCTGCCGATCGCGCCGATCAGCGTGGCGCGATTGCCGAGTGCGCTGAGTCCGATCCGTACCGGCTCGCGCGTGCAGCGTCCGAGATTCGCATCGATTCGGAGCTTCAACTCGGGCCGCGCGCCAATGCTGCCGCCCATGACGATAATTTCAGGATCGAGGATACTATGCACGGCAAGGATTGCCGTCGTGACGACCCGGCTGACCTCATCGATCGTGATCCGCGCAGCCTCATCGGTCTCGAGCCGGTCGAAGACGTCGCGCACTGTGATGCCAGGCGCGCCGCCGAGCGCGGTGTAGCGCTCGATGATGCCGGCGCTGCCGATGGCGGTTTCCAGGGTGCCGAGCCGCTGGCCACGCGCATCATAGGGGTCTCCTCCGAGCGGCAGGTAGGCGACTTCGCCCGCCGCGCCACGTGCACCGCGGATAAGATGGCCGTCCGCGAAGATGCCCATGCCGATGCCGGTGCCGAGGGCCAAAAAGACGAAGGTGCGGGCTTTGCGGCTGTTGCCGCGCCAATGCTCCCCGATCGCGGCAAGATTGACGTCGTTCTCGATGGCGATGTCGATGCCGAGCCGTGCGCGCAGCGCGGCCCGCACGTCCAGACTATCCAGTCCGGCGATATTGGGGGCGATCACGATGCCGCCTGACGCCGGCTCGATGATGCCGGGACTTCCCATCACGCCGCCGCGCAGACGTTGCGAGGACACGCCGGCGCGCTGAAGCAGGGCGTCGGTCATGCGCCCGATCTGAGCGACGACAGCGCCGCCGCCATCGCCCGCCGTCGCTTCAATGCTCTCGGCGACGGTCACGCCCTGCAAATCGGCAAGGGCGACGTGCAGTTTAGTGCCGCCGAGGTCGATGCCCAGCACGAAGGCCGCGTCTGGTCGCAGCGCATAGGTTACCGCGCTACGCCCCACAGTGCCCTGGATCTGCCCGTCCTCGTGCACCCAGCCATCGCGTTCAAGCTCGCGTATCACCTCCGAGATGGTCTGCTTGGACAGGCCGGTGCTGCGGGCGATTTCGGCGCGGGATACCGATCGATCCCGCAGCAGGCGCTCGACCACGAGGCGGACCGATTGCTGTCGCGCAACAGGCGAGGAGGGGAAATCTTGCATGAGGTTAGTCCAATTGGTCAGGTTATCGAACTAATATCTCGATCTGAATGTCGTCAAGGGGCTTTTTTGGTCGCTAAATAGCAGTTTTTCGCTGGAGCTTTTCTGAATTCGGGGTAGTTTGTTCGCAATATTTACAAATAGAGTTGGGCGCCTTGCTTGGTCGTCCGACGACAGAGCCATGGGAGCCCCCTATGAGGCGCGTTGCTGCGGTGTTGACGGCAATATCGATGACGGCGTTGGGTCTGGTCTCGGCCCAGGCCGCGACGCTGCGGGTTGGCCTCCAGGACGATCCCGATGCACTCGACCCAGCGCTCAGCGGCACTTATACCGGCCGCTTCGTATTCGCGGCGTTATGCGACAAACTTGTCGATATCTCGCCCGAGCTCAAGATCGTGCCGCAGCTCGCCGAGGTTTGGGAGTGGGCCCCGGACGGCAAGTCGCTCACCTTCACCCTGCGCAAGAACGTCACCTTTCATGACGGCACCGCGTTCGATGCGGCCGCGGTAAAGTTCAATATCGAGCGCATGAAAACCATGCCGGATTCCAAGCGCAAGGCCGAGCTGGCGCCGATCGCGAGCGTCGAGGCGCTTGCAGCGGACAAGGTGAGGTTCAACCTGTCGGAGCCCTTCGTGCCGCTGCTCGCCAATCTCAGCGACCGTGCCGGCATGATGGTGTCGCCCAAGGCCGCCGGCGAGAAGGTCGGTGAATTCGCGGCTGCGCCGGTCTGCGCCGGGCCGTATCAGTTCGTCGAGCGCAAGTCGCGCGACCTCATTCGCGTCAAGAAGTATGCCGGCTACTGGAATGCTGGACAGATCGGTTACGATGAGGTCGTCTATTACTATGTGCCTGACTCAACCGTGCGGCTGTCGCGGGTGCGCGCCGGCGATCTCGACCTCGCCGAACGCGTCGCTCCGACCGACCTCAAAATCGTGCGTGATGACGCCAACCTCGCCCTGCATTCCGGCCAGGGACTTGCCGTCGCGCATCTAATGTTCAATGTCGGCGCGGGAGCGAAGGCCGACACGCCGCTCGGCAAGAACGCGACGCTCCGCCAGGCTTTTGAGCTGGCGATCGACCGCAACGTCATCAACCGCGTCGCCTTCAACGGTGAGTTTCTGGCGGATAATCAGATGATCCCGCCGTCGTCTGCGTTCTACGACCACGCCCACAAGATCCCGGCGCGCGATGTGGCGAAAGCCAAGGCGATGATCGCTGCCGCCGGCATGACCCGAGTGCCGATCGAACTCCAGTACGAGAACACGGCTGGCGATAGCCGTGTCGCGCAAATCATGCAGTCGATGGCGGGTGAGGCGGGCTTCGATGTCAAGCTGATGCCGATGGAGCCTGCTACCGCGATCGAGCGCTATATGAACGGTAATTTCGAAGCCTATATCGGCAACTGGAGTGGCCGCGCCGATCCGGACCCGACGTTGATCGCTTTTTTCAGTTGCGCCGGCTCGCAGAACGTCAATAAATACTGCAACAAGGATCTCGACGTGATCCTGAACCAGGCCCGCGGCGAGGCCGACGAAGCCAAGCGCAAGGCGCTCTACGCCAAGGCTACGGACATCTACCTCACGGCGCTATCGTCTATCCCCCTTTACCACCCGAACTGGTTCTTTGCGGCTCGCAAATCGGTTGGCGGTATCGTCATGGTACCCGACGGGCTGCTGCGCCTGAACGGCGTCAAGCCTGCGAACTGACGCACCACGCCTGACGCGCGTCGGCGCGTCGGCCAAGGGAGGAACAGACCGCCAAAATGAAGACCCTGCTTCTGCGCCGGCTCGGCGTCTCACTGCCGACATTGTTGCTGGTGTCGATGATGGTGTTCGGCCTGCAGAAGCTGCTGCCCGGTGATCCGGCGCTGGCGCTGGCCGGTGAAGAGCGCAACCCGGAGGTCGTCGAGTATCTTCGGCAGAAATATCGCTTCAATGATCCGATTCCGGTGCAATACGCCGTCTGGCTGAAAGCCTTGGTACACGGTGACTTCGGCACCTCGGTGCGCACCCGGCTGCCGATCGGCACTATGCTGGTCGAAAAGCTGCCGGTGACCATCGAGCTCGCGATCCTGTCGATGCTGGTCGCGCTCCTTGTCGGGCTGCCGATCGGAATCTTCGCGGCGCTGCGGCGCGGGACGCCGTTCGATTACGGCGCCAGTCTGTTCGGATTAGCCGGCCTGTCGATTCCGCATTTCTGGCTGGGGATCATGCTGATTCTGGTGTTCTCGGTGAATCTCGGATGGCTGCCGGCCGGCGGGTTTGTTCCGCCCTCCGAAAGCGTGGGGCGCAATCTGCTTTCAATGTTGATGCCCGCTCTGGTGCTCGGCACCGGCGCCGCCGCCATCATGATGCGCCATGTCCGCAGCGCGATGATCCTGGCGATGAAGCAGGATTATGTGCGCACCGCCCGCGCGAAAGGCGTCCGCGATCGCACCATCGTGCTGCGCCATGCGCTGCCGAATGCACTGATCCCGGTGGTGACGCTGGGCACGTTGCAATTCGGCGAATTGCTGGCGGGAGCGGTGCTGACCGAGCAGGTTTTTTCCATACCCGGCTTTGGCAAGATGATCGTCGATGGCGTGTTTAGCCGCGACTATGCCGTGGTCCAGGCCGTGGTGCTCTGCACGGCGGCCGTGTTCCTGTTGATGAGCCTGATTGCCGACGTCGCCTATGTGCTGCTCAATCCGAGGCTCAGGTCATGAGCTCGATTGAGACGGCGCCGGTCGCAAGTCGGGCGCGCGCAAGCGGCTCTCCGGAAATTCGCCGTCTGTTGCGCGAGCCATCCGCCGTGATCGGGGCCACGATCATTCTGTTCTTCGTCGTGCTGGCGGTGTTTGCTTCGTGGATTGCGCCCTACGATCCAAATGCGCCGGACTGGATGGCGATTCGCGCGGCCCCCAGTGCAGCACACTGGTTCGGCACCGACGATCTCGGCCGTGACGTGCTGTCCCGTGTCATCTTTGGCACCCAGGCTTCGCTTGCCGCCGGCATGGTCTCCGTGACCGTCGCGGTGCTGATCGGCCTCCCGTTTGGTCTCGTCGCCGGCTATTTTGGCGGCTTCGCGGACATGGTGATCTCGCGCCTCGCCGATGCGCTGCTTGCTTGCCCCTTCTTGGTGCTGGCGATTGCGCTGGCCGCATTCCTGGGCCCCAGTCTCCAAAATGCGATGATCGCCATCGGCGTTTCCGCCGTACCAGTTTTCGTTCGTGTTGCGCGTGCCGAAACACTGGTCGTCGGCACCGAGGATTACATCGCGGCGGCCCGTTCCCAAGGCCTCGGCCATCTCGCCATCCTGACCGGACAGGTGCTGCCGAATGTGCTTGCGCCGACGATCGTGCAGGCGACGCTCACCATGGCGATTGCGGTCCTGGCCGAGGCGAGCCTTGCGTTCCTGGGTCTTGGCCAGCTGCCTCCGGCCCCGTCATGGGGCGCCATGCTTGATGTCGCCAGGCAATTTCTGAGCGAGGCGCCATGGATGGCGTTCTGGCCCGGGCTCGCGATCATCGCCCTCGTGATCGGCTTCAACCTGATGGGTGACGGCCTGAATGATGCTCTCAATCCCAGGCACTAGATGCGGGATTTCGATTTTGCCTCGAATTGGCTCGAGCTTGCTCAAGCTTGCCCATGATGGATTGGAGCGAGAGTTTCGCTTTTTCAATCAGTTAGAAGGCCGCGTGTGCAGGATGTGTGCACCGGGAGATCAAGGAAAATCGCACGAGAACCAGCGTGAGCAGCCTAGGCGCCATCAGGCGTCAACCGCAACCTTTAGCGCCTCGGCGCGGATCTCTTCGACGAGACGTTCCTTTAGCGTGATGAATTCGGGCGTGGTCTTGATCCTGTAGGACCGAGGGTGTGGAAGGTCGACCGCGATCTCGGCCTTGATGCGGCCGGGACGGGCGCTCATGACGATGACCCGGCTGCCGAGAAAGATCGCTTCTTCGATATCGTGGGTGACGAACAGCACGGTCTTCTGGTCGCGTTCCCAGATGCCCAGCAGCATTTCCTGCATCAGTACGCGGGTCTGATTATCCAGTGCTCCGAACGGCTCGTCGAGCAACAGGATCTTTGGATCATTGGCAAGCGCACGCGCGATAGCCGTGCGTTGCTGCATGCCGCCGGAGAGCTGCTTCGGCCAGTGATTCTCAAAGCCTGATAAACCGACCCTATGGATGAACCCATCGGCGATCCTGCCGCGTTCGGTTTCGGAAATCCCGCGCTCGCGCAAGCCGAACGCGATGTTTTCGCGCACCGTCAGCCAAGGGAACAGGGTGTACGATTGAAACACCATGCCGCGGTCCGCGCCCGGTCCCGCGACTTCGCAGCCGTCGAGCATGACGCGGCCGCTTGTCGGCCGGTCAAGGCCTGCGACAATGCGCAGCAGCGTGGATTTTCCACAGCCGGAAGGGCCGAGGACGGTGACGAAGTCGTTGTTGCCGACGACAAGG
>WNFD01001914.1_pt1 | contig 26533 bp, 22 predicted proteins | sample 5400491 | NCBI WGS metagenome assembly WNFD01 (sample SAMN13153343, study PRJNA577476) | soil metagenome | isolation source: 120 cm saprolite under Douglas fir tree site 2 hole 2 replicate 2 | place: USA:California | collected 2015-04-18
CGCGCCGAAGATTTACTCGGAGAAAATCGGCTCTATCGGCAAACCGCGCTGGAGCAAGGAGACACCGCGCTGGCCGGCGTGCTCGATGAACTCGAGCGCGTGCTTCTGGATGTGGCGCATAGCCCGCAGCAGGTAACTCCCGTGCAGCTAGAAGGCATTCGCCAGCGGATCGAAGCGCGCGGCATTCTCTTCAAAGTTCGTGTGGTTGGCAAGGAACTGCAGCAACGCGAGGAGGCGGGGAGCACGCCCGCATCGCCGAGCGGCTCCGCGAAAAGCGAAAGGAACAAGGTATGAGCAAGGGAGATGTATCGATGATGAGAAACAGAGCCTGGATTGTAGTGGCGCTTTTGCTGACGATGCCGAGCTTTGCATTGCCTGCCGCGGCTGCACGCAGCGCGTCGACGGCCGCGCCACAATCCGCTTCCGCACCGCAAAGTCAGGCAAGCGCTGATGCGGACCGCGGCGAAGTAGCCAGCGATATGGAGCAGGATCGCCAGGACCAGGAGCAGGAAAGGCGGGATCGCGAGCAAGAGAAACGCGACCGCGAACAGGAAGCGCGTGACCGTGAACAGGAGAAACGGGATCGCGAGCAAGAACGCCTGGATCGTTTGACCGAACTATACGACAACGGCCGTGAAGCGCTGGACGAAGACCGCTATGACCGCGCGGAATCGAAATTCGACCAATTGGCGCAGATGAACGGCCCGCAGACCGACGCGGCCCTTTATTGGAAGGCCTATGCGGAGAATCGCCTGGGCAAGCGAGACACCGCGCTGGCCAACATTGCCGAGCTCAAGCGCCGCTTCCCACAGAGCCGCTGGCTGCGAGATGCCAGCGCGCTGGATCTGGAAGTGCGTCAATCGTCCGGCCAGCCTGTTCATCCGGAAGCGCAAAAAGATGACGAGCTCCGTCTGCTTGCCATTCGCGGACTCATGAACAATGACCCGGAGCGCGCCATGCCGTTGCTTGGAAAAGTACTCGAGAACGGCGCGGCTTCACCGAAGGAAAAGTCGCAAGCGCTGTTCGTTCTGGCGCAGAGCGGATCGCCGCAGGCGCGCGAGATTCTGGGCAAGGTCGCGCGCGGGCAAAGCAAGCGGAGCAGAGTCGCGCAAGACGCTGGCGGACGTTTATGCCTCGACTTCCGACGCATCGATCAAGCGCTCCATCCTGCGCGCGTACATGATCGGAGGCGATCGCGAGCGTGTGTTTGAAGCGGCGAAGAGTGAAAAGGATGATGAAGTGAAACGGGAAGCCATCCGCCAGCTGGGCATAATGCACGCGCAAAACGAATTGCAGCAGCTCTATCGCACGGATAATTCCCCGGCGGTCCGCCGCGAACTGCTGCAGGCCTTCTTCCTGGCGGGCGACGCGCCGAAACTGCTGGAAGCCGCGCAAAGCGAAAAAGACACGGAGCTGCGCCGCGTCGCGGTTCGCAACCTCGGCCTGATTCATTCCGATGACTCCGCCAAGGCGCTGCAATCGATTTATGCGAAGGAAAGCGACCGCGGAATCAAAGAAGAAGTGCTGAACGCTTATTTTATTCAGGGGAACGCCGCGGCGATTGTGGCCATCGCGCGCGGCGAAAAAGATCCGGAGCTCAAACGAACCGCGGTGTCCAAGCTTTCGATCATGCACTCGAAAGAAGCCACGGACTATTTGATGGAAATCCTGCAGAAGAATTAGGCGGAGGAGCGAACATGCGCGCCATCATTCTGAGCCTGGGAGTAATCCTCGCTGCGGCAACAGCCGGTCCTGCGGGCAAAGCGCAAAGCAGCGATGCGCCGCAAGTGGAAAACGCCCGCGTGGAAAAGAAAACGCTCGGCGGGCCGCTGGTGGCGGAAGTAAAGACATGGGCGACGAAGGCTGAGGGGCCGCAGTGGCTGGGCTACGCTGTGCCGCAGATAGGGCGAGAGCGAATGATGTGCTGCGGGGATTATGACGGCTCGTGGCGAAATGGGTGCGGGCATTGCCGGCTCGAGGATCGCGACCACGCAACGAGCATGACCTCACGGGACGAGGCGGGCACAGCGAAGCTGGAGGCGCCGCGGTCCATCGCTGTGCTATTCCGGACCCAGAATAAGCACGTAACGAAGATTCGCGTGGTGTCGATGGAATGCTCGCTCGATGCAGGCGGGCTGGCTTTTGTTTGGCTTAGCGGAGTGAAGCCCGCGGAAAGCGTTGAGCTGCTGGAAACTTTTGTGCGAGGCACAGACCTCGATGCGCACGATGACGACCACACTTCGCATGGCGCCCTGACCGCCATTGCGCTGCACGCCGACCCGGCGGCCGACCGCGCGCTCGAATCATTCAGATGGCCAAGAGCGATCCGAGCTCGGAAGTGCGCGCGCAGGTGACCTTCGCGCTTTCTATGAGTCACGAGCAGGACGCGGTGGAAGAGATGATTCGGATGGCGCATGACGACCAGAGCTCGCGTGTGCGCGGGCAGGCATTATTCTGGCTGGCGCACAAGGCCGGGCAGAAAGCGATGGGCGCGATTACCGGGGCTATCGAAAACGATCCTGACACCGACGTTAAGAAAAAAGCTGTTTTCGCGTTGAGCCAGTTGCCAAAAGACCAGGGCGTGCCCAAATTGATCGAAGTGGCGCAGACCAACCACAATCGCGAGGTCCGCAAGCAGGCGATGTTCTGGCTGGGGCAATCGCACGACCCACGCGCGCTGGCGTTCTTTGAGAAGATCCTGATGCAATAGATTTCCGCACCTTCAATCACCTCGAAGTTCATGGAGTGCGGCGGTCTTGCCGCCGCTTTTACGGTCGAGCCCCACAGAACGGTCTCAGGCCAAAGAGCAGGCACTAAGCTACAAGGTGCTCGCAGCTACAGTGTGCGCAGATGCTGTTATAATTTCCTACTCCCATGGTGAAATCGGCGCAAGAAGCGGCGGGTATCGCTCCTGAAGTGCTGGCCAAGTACGAGCCGGTGATCGGGTTGGAAGTGCACGTTCAGCTTCTGACGAACTCAAAGATTTTCTGCGGCTGCTCGACGCGGTTCGGCGATGCGCCAAACAGTAACACGTGCCAGGTTTGCCTGGGGTTGCCGGGGACGCTGCCGGTGCTGAACAAGCGCGCGGTGGAGATGGCGACGCGGGCATCGCTGGCGTTGAATTGCACGGTGCACGAGCATTCGCGGTTTGCGCGGAAGAACTATTTCTACCCCGACCTGCCCAAGGGTTACCAAATCTCGCAGTACGAGCTGCCGCTGGCCACCGGAGGCTGGATCGAGGTGGAACACGGCGGAGCGAAGAGGCGCATCGGGATCACGCGGCTGCACCTGGAAGAAGATGCGGCGAAGAATTTGCATGAGGGCTTTTCGCAATCGGCGACCAAGGCGTACATCGATTACAACCGATGCGGTACGCCGCTGTGCGAGATTGTTTCCGAGCCGGACATGCGCGCGCCGGAAGAGGCGTATGCTTACTTGACGACGCTGCGGCAAATTCTCCTATACACCGGCGTCAGCGATTGCAACATGGAAGAGGGCTCGCTGCGCTGCGACGCGAACGTGAGCGTGCGGCTGCGCGGCTCACAGGAATTCGGCACTAAAGTCGAAGTAAAAAACCTCAACTCCTTCCGGTTTCTGCAGAAGGCTCTGGAATACGAAATTGAACGGCACATCGGCGCGCTGGAAAGCGGCGGGCGCATTTCGCAGGAGACGCGTCTGTGGAACCAATCCGCGAATCGCACGGATTCGATGCGCTCGAAAGAAAAGGCGCATGATTACCGGTATTTTCCGGAGCCGGATCTGTTGCCGGTGCACGTGAGCGCGGCGTGGCGCGAGGAAATCCGAGGCGCGCTGCCGGAACTGCCGGATGCGAAGCGTACTCGATTTGTCGCGGCCTACGGATTGTCCATGGATGAGGCCACTGTTCTGACTGATTCTCAGCAGTATGCGGACTTCTTCGAGTCGGCAGTTAAGCACGGAGCAGATCCAAAGCAAACGGCGGCTTGGATGCAAAGACTGACTTATCTTGCGGAGAAGACGGCTGAAGTTCAAAGAGTAGCTGCCGAGAGGTTTGGCAATGTGGCGGCAACGCATTTCGCAGAATTAATAGTTCTTGTATTCGATGGAAAAATTACGGCCACGAATGCCAGGACAGTTCTGGCGGAGATGTACGAGACGGGGAAACCACCCGCTGAAATCATCGCCGCCAAGGGTTTCGCACAAATCAGCGACACTTCCGCGATTGAGCAGGCGGCGCGGGATGTGATTGCTAAGAATCCGGACAATGTCGCAAAATACAAAGGCGGGAATGAAGGGGTGTTCAAGTTTTTTGTGGGGCAGGTGATGCGGGCTACGCGTGGGCAGGCGAATCCGCAGGTGGTGAATGATATTTTGCACCGGTTGCTTTCGTAGAGTCTTTAGCGGGATTGTTCGGGATACTTTTGTAGCTGCGTGCGGGTTGAGGTTCTTCGGCGACCCTCGTCGGGTCGCCTCAGAATGACACTATCTCGTGGTAACGTATCGCGACTGATCGAGGTGACTGGAAATGCTGAAGGCTGGCGATAAGGCTCCGGAGTTCAAGGTGAAGGGCGACGACGGCAAGGACGTTTCGCTCTCCGAGTTTCGCGGGAGGCGGGTGTTGCTGTTCTTCTTTCCGAAGGCGAATACCTCGGGTTGAACGGTGGAAGCGTCCGAGTTTCGTGACGCAAAGAAACTGTTCGACAAGCTCAGTGTAGTGATACTGGGGGCTAGCGGCGATCCTGTTAAGACGCAAGCCGGCTTCAAGGAAAAGTACAAGCTGAATTTTCCGCTGCTGAGCGATCCTGAGTTTACGATGATCGAAGCTTACGGCGCGCGGCGCATGAAGAAATTCCTGGGCAAATCGTTCTTGGGAATCGTGCGCAGCTCGTTCCTGATCGGCGCGGACGGGAAAATCGAGCACGTCTGGGACAACGTGAAGGCGAAAGGCCACGCCGCCGAAGTGCTCGCCGTGGCCTCTGCACGCAACGGCGGCGTTCCGGCTGCCGCCGCTAAGCGAGCATAAAAGATTTAGTTGATAGTGACCGGGGCGCGGGTTGTAAAGCTTAGCCGCGTCTCGGCTGGGAACTCGACTTCTTTCTTTCCGGTGGCTGCGGCGCCGGCTGTGCCGGCTCCAGCTCCGGCCGCCGCGCCAATTGCAGCACCTTTGCCGCCTCCGGCGAGTCCGCCAATCAACGCGCCTGCGCCTGCTCCGCCGCCGATGAACCCGGCGTCGCGCTTGCCCTTGCCTCCCATGGTTTTTCCAGAGGAGCTTGTTGCGATCGTATACGTTTTGCCGTGAACCTCAACGCTCTTGAGCCGCAGCCAAAGTTTGGCGGGAGTGGAAAGCCGGCCGGAGGCTTGCACGCTGCTCACCACCAGCTTGGCGTGCGAGCCTTTGGGAATGACCACTTTGCCGTCGACGGTGACGTCATGCGCCACGGTGGCCACAACGCCCTGGCCAGCCTGGGCGTTTTTCGAGCTGATGGACTGATCGATGGTGACCGTGATGGCGGTGCCCGCCGGAATCGAGGTTGCGGCGTGGGCGAGAGTAGCGAGAGAGAAGCAAAGGGCGATTAGCGAGATTGAAAAGCGCGTGCGGGAATTCATCTCCGTCACCTCCGAGTGATTTGCGTACTGCGCCGAGAATCAGGGCGCGATGCTCCGCGGAGCATCGCATTGACTATAAATGGTAGGCGAGTTCGCCGGAATCGCCAACTGGTTCGATGTACAGGTTGTCAGTCAATGAGGCGGGTCTTGCCGATGAAAACGGCGAGGAGCGCGTAGCAGGGGCGGGCGATGCGGGTGACAGGCTCGAAGGCGTCGGCGTCGACGATTTCGGCGTAGTCGACGGCGGCAAGGGGCTCGGCTTGCAACACGCGGCGGATTGCGGATTGCAAATGCAGCGAGTCTCGGGCGCCTGCGGTTAGCTCGCCGCGGGCGGCTTCCAGCGCGCGGTGCAAAACGGTGGCGGCGCGGCGCTCCTCGGCGCTGAGGTAGGCGTTGCGGGAGGAGAGCGCGAGGCCGTCCGGTTCGCGGACGATGGGGCAGACTACGATCTCGGTGTCGAGATTCAGGTCGCGCGCCATCTGCGAGACGATGCGGACTTGCTGCGCGTCCTTGCGGCCGAAATAAGCGAAGTGCGGCTGCACGATCTCTAGGAGTTTCATGACGACGGTGGCGACGCCGCGAAAATGGCCGGGACGCGAGCGGCCTTCGAGACGGTCGCTGAGCCCTTCAACGGTGACATAGGTGCGGAAGCCGGCGGGATAAATTTCGGCGGCGGCAGGCAGGAAGAGAGCGTCAACGCCGGCGGCGGAAAATTTTTCGGCGTCTGCTTCGAGCGTGCGGGGATATTTGGTGAAGTCTTCGTTGGGTCCAAACTGCTTTGGGTTCACGAAAATGGACGCAATCACCGGCGCGCATTGTTGTTTGGCGCGCTGCGCCAGGGCGGTGTGACCGGCGTGCAAAGCTCCCATGGTTGCGACGAAACCGATGATGCGGCTTTCGGCGCGGGCTTGCCGCGCTGACTCTTTCATCCAGGCGATGGTTCGGATTGTTTCCACGATTGGCGGTGGGAAGAGTTAGGCTTTGGCCGCGACGGAGCGCTCGCGATAGAAGTGCATCAGATCGGTCAGGATTGCTGGTGCGCCGAGTTGACGCAGGAGCGTGGTGACTTGGCCGCGATGGTAGGTGCCGTGATTCACGAGATGTTGCATCGATTGCCATAGCGGGTTGCTGTAGACGCCGAACTTTAGCGTTTTGTATTCCATGACGCGATCGAGATCGCTTTGCGTTAGTCCGCGGACGAAATTGAGGAGGCGCGGCTCGAATTCGCGCCAGCGCTCGCCGAGGGTCGCGACGTCGGGATATTGCGTGGTGTCCGGGAGCGAAGAGGGCGAGCGGCCCTGGAAGCGCTCGAGCCAAATCCATTCGGCGCCGAAGATGTGGGCCAGCGTGTCGCGCACGGAGGGAAAGCTGGAGCCCATGGGCTTGGTGAATTGCTCCGGGGTGAGCGCGGAGGCGGCGGTCAGCGAGCGGCGATTGGCCCAGGCGTTGTAGTCGTACAACAGGCGGATTTCTTCCGGAGACATGGCGCTCCCTTGCGATGGATTTCTTGTTGCGAACTTTTGTTGCGCGGCCTAGCAAATGGAAATGCGCACCGGCTTGTCTTTGTCTGCCTTTGCCGACGAACCCGAATGATAGGACTCGCTGTCGGACGGGAAGGTGCCGCTGCGTACGTCTTGGCAATAGCCGCGCACGGCGTTGGAAATGACCTCGCCGACGTTGGCGTATTTGCGCGCGAACTTGGGTGTCTGGTCGAACGTGAGGCCGAGCATGTCGTGGATGACGAGGATTTGGCCGTCGCAGTCGGGGCCGGCGCCGATGCCGATGGTGGGGATGCGCAGCTCGCGGGTGATTTGCGCGGCGAGTTCGCGGGGCACGGCTTCGAGCACGACGGCGAAAGCGCCGGCGGCTTCCACGGCGCGGGCGTCGCGCAGCAATTGTTCCGCGGAGTCGGTGGTCTTGCCTTGCACGCGGTAGCCGCCGAGTGCGTTTACGGATTGCGGCGTGAGGCCGATGTGGCCCATCACCGGAATTTCGGCTTCGGTGAGGCGGGCGATGAGCTCGAGGCGGCGCTCGCCGCCTTCGACTTTTACGGCTTCGACGCCGGCTTCTTTTACGAAGCGGACGGCGTTGCGCAGCGATTCCGCGGTCTCGGAGTGGTAGCTGCCGAAGGGCATGTCGGCGACGAGGAGCGCGTGCTTTGTGCCGCGACGAACAGCCCGCGCGTGATGGATCATTTCGTCGAGGGTTACGGGCAAGGTGCTGTCGTAACCTAGCGCGACCATAGCGACTGAATCGCCGACGAGAATGACGTCCACGCCGGCTTCATCGAGAAGGCGTGCGGTCGGGTAGTCATACGCGGTTAAGCAGACGATTTTTTTGGAATTTTCAGGGGAAGCTGCGACGGATGTTTTGCGCTGCAGAAGCTCGGGCACGGTGATCTTGCCGTTGCCCGGGTTGGGAACAACACTCATGATGGCCTCCGGTACCGTTCCCTAGAATCGGGATACAGCCCTGTACCTAACAGCTCAAGGATATCAAAAATTCGATTCGGTCGAGCAAAATATCCACTCGTCCGCGGGCAAAGCCTCAGGGCAAAGACGGACCCTTCGAAAACTCAGGGTAAACCTGAGCTACAGGGTGGTCGCAGATGGGGACTGACTAAAGCATGGGACGGAAAAGCCTCAGGGCAGAGACGGACCTGAGCTACAGGTAATCGCAGATGGGGACTGACTAAAGCGTGGGAAGGAAAAACCTCAGGGCAAAAACGGCCCTGAGCTACAGGTGGTCGCCGGGACAAGCAGTTTGGATGCGATTGTCCTAGCCCCCTCCCCCCTAGGTTTTTCATAAGTGTTGATTCTAAAGATAGTTAAAGTGCTTTGTTTTGATACACTTTTACAAGTGTTGATTCTAAAGAGGTTAGAGAGATTCCGCCTGTGCGAGGCCGCACTACTTTACGAGAAGAGTCTAACCAAACGACCATTGCGTTGTCAATAAAATTCCGTGGGTACCGGATGGCTCACCGCGAACCGTGCGCCTGGGAGCGGCCTTTCCATTGGGCGCCGCGGCCGAGGTAGTAGCGGGCGGCGGAAAAGCATGTGGCGTAGGTGTAGAAGAGTGCGGAGAGCGGGAGGGTTGCGGCCCATGCGTGGGAGAGGCTATAGAAGCGAATCGTCGGCAAGTACAGGAGGGACATTAACAGCCAAGTGCAGGCGCCGAGGATTTGCGCAACGGGCTGGTGCGCGAAGAGCAGCACGAATGGCGCGAGATACGTCAAGAACATTGCTAGCAGCGTGCCGAGCAGGAGGAGCGGGGAGTAACGGAGCTGAGTGAAGGCCGTGCGGGCGATTAGGTCGCGGATTTCGCGGAAGGTGGTGTAGGCACGGAGGCTGATGCTGGCGTGGGTGAGGCCCATCCAGAGGCGACCGCCGCTGCGCTTTACGGCGCTTCCGAGGGCGCAGTCGTCGATTACTTCGTGGCGGATGGCAGCGAAGCCGCCGATTCGCTCGAGCGCTTCGCGACGCAGGAGGATACAGCCGCCAGCGGCGCCGGCGGTGCGCGCTTTCGTGTCGGCGATCCAACGCGGCGGGTAGAGCTTGAGGAAGAAGAAGAAGAAGGCTGGGATCAGGGCTTGCTCGGGGAGCGACTTGGCTTGCAGCAAGACCATAAGCGATGTGAGATCAAGTTGGTCATGTTCCGCTCGCGCTACGAGACGGTGGAGAGTGTCCGGCGCGTGGACGATGTCGGCATCGGTGAACCAATAGTAGCTGGGAGCCAAGCTGGGGCGCAGCGGTTCCCTCGACTCCGCTCGGGACAGGGCTGCGCCGCTATGATCGCCCGATGCCGAGGCGGTGGGGCTGACGCCTTCGTTCAGGGCCCAGAGCTTGCCGGTCCAGCCGGCCGGGAGCGGCGCTGCGGTGCGAAAGGTGATTCGCGATTCGGCGTTTAGCTTGCTCGCAGCTTGGCTTGCGATTTGGGCGGTGGCGTCTTCGCTGTGGTCGTCGACGAGGACTACGGAGAATTCGCCGGGGTAATTTTGTTTGAGCAGGCTCGTTAACGCTTGCGCGATTGTGGTGGATTCGTTGCGCGCGGGGACGAGAGCGACGACGGGCGGCCAGACGGCCAGCACTTCGTGCTTCGCGGTGTCGTCATCGAATTCGTGGAGACGCCAGAAAAAGCCGCGGGTAGCGGCTAGGTACACCCAGATGGCTAGCGAGATTAGGCCGACTGCGAGAAGGGCGATTTGCACAGGTCATTTTGCATTGGATGGATGGTCGGGGGCTAGGAGAGTTGTGCACGTTAACTCTGCCGGTCCGTCATCGAGGGGAGCGCTAATCTGCGAGCAACTTCGTAAGAGCGCAGGCTGAAGCCTGTGCCACTTGGGCGCAGCATGCTGCGCCACTAGAACCGAAACGGAAATGGCTTGCCACTACGCCAAGTCTTCAGCGCGGATGGGGAGGCGGCGGAGGCGCTTGCCGGTGGCGGCGAAGACAGCGTTGCCGACAGCAGGGGCGACGACAGGTAACCCAGGCTCGCCGATTCCCGTTGGATCTTCCTTGCTCATGACGAGATGCACTTCGATTTTGGGCATTTCGCTCATGCGGGGCATGTCGTAGTCGTTGAAGTTGGCTTGCTGCACGCGGCCGCGATCGATGGTGATGGCGTTTTTCATCATTGCGGACAGCGCGTAGACGGCCGCGCTTTCCACCTGCGCGACAACTCCGCTGGGATTGACGGGCCGGCCGCAATCAACAGCGTAGACGATGCGGTGTATGTTCACCGCTCCATTTTTCACGCTCACCTCGGCAACGGCGGCGGTGTAGGACTCGAAGGAATAATATCCGGCGACGCCGTGCGCCACGCCCTTGGGTAGCGGCTTGCCCCACTCGGCTTTTTCCGCGGCGAGTTGCAAGACGCCCTTCAGCCGCGCGGTATCGAGCGGCTTTCCTTGCTTCGGATTCGTGAAGTCGGGAATTTTGCGCGCATCGCCGATCAATTGCAGGCGGAAGTTCAGCGGATCAGCACCCGCTGCCGCCGCCAGCTCGTCGATGAACGATTCGACCACGAAGCCGCTGCTGGAATGCTCGACGGAGCGCCACCAGGCGCGCGGAACCCCCGAATGCGCCAAGGCATATTCCACGCGGAAATTGGGCGTCTCGTAAGGAATGAACGCCGCAGTGGCGAATTCGCTGGCTTCCGGTTTTTCCTTGCCGTTTTTGTCCCAAACCGCGGCAATGGACGTGGAAGTTTGAAAATGTTTCCAGGCGGCGAGCTTGCCTTGCGCGTCGACCGCGCCTTGCATCTTGTGATACGAGGCAGGGCGATAGAAATCGTGCTGCATATCGTCCTCACGCGTCCAGAGAACTTGTACGGGCTTGCCGGTGGCCTTTGCCACTTGCGCGGCTTCCATCACAAAATCGGCCTGATAGCGCCGGCCAAAGCCGCCGCCCATCAATGTCGTGTGTACGTTAACCTTTTCCGGTGGAAGGCCGGATACTTGCGCGATCACGCCCTGGGCCCATTGTGGAGCTTGTGTGGGAACCCACGCTTCCGCACTGTCCGGCCGGATGTGAACGGTGCAGTTCATCGGCTCCATGCAAGCATGCGCGGCGAAGGGGAGCTCGTATACGGCTTCGATTTTCTTCGCAGCTTTGTCCAACGAGGGGCCGAGAGCTGTGTCCGCGTCGCCATCATTGCGCACAACTTTTCCTGGGCTCGCGGCGTTTTCGATGAAGTGCTTGCGCAGCGAATCGCTGGACTCGCCGGCGTTCGCGCCTTCGTCCCAGGTGATGTTCAACGCTTTGCGGCCCTGAATGGCGGCCCAGGAATTATCGGCCAGGACGACCACTCCGCCGGAAGTGAAGGCGCCTTGGCCAACGGCGTCGATGGAGATCACGTCGCGCACACCAGGAACAGCCTTGGCCTTGGTAGCGTCAAATTTCGCCACCTTGCCGCCGAATACCGGGCAGCGAGCAATGACGGCGTACTGCATGCCCGGCATGCGGGAGTCGATGCCGAATTTCGCCGCGCCGGTGGACTTGGCGGCAGCCTCGAAGCGCTTGCGATCGTGGCCAACGATGGTGAAGTCGTCGGAATTCTTTAGCGGGACGGTGTTGAAGTCCGGAACGGGCAGCTTCGACGCATCCGCGACGAGTTCGCCATAGGTCAAGAATTGCTTCCGGGCGCCGTGGAGCACGCCGCCGTTCTGCGCTTTGCAGGTGTCCGGGCTCACGTTCCAGCGCTGCGCCGCAGCGGTGACGAGCATTTCTCGCGCGGCCGCGCCTGCCCGCCGCAGGGGGAGCCAGGATCCCGCGACGCTGCCGCTACCGCCGGTGCCGTGGTCATAAATTTTCGGGTCGGTGGGCGCTTGTTCGACGCTGACCTGCTTCCAATCGAGATAAAGCTCTTCGGCGAGAATCATGGGCAGCGCTGTCATCGCGCCCTGGCCCATTTCGGATTTGCCGAGGATGAGCGTTACGCGATTGTCCGGCGTGATACGCACCCAGGCGTTCAGCGGATTGGGCGTCTTTTTTTCGTGGTCTTGCGCGGCGGCAAGCGCCGAGCCGGGAAGATGAAAAGCAACGACCAGCGCGGCGCCACCCGCGGCTCCGGTCTTCAGGAATTCACGGCGATTCAGAACGGGGGCAGCAGTCATGACGCACCTCGAATTTTTCAGAGAAAAAGTTTCGGGTTAGGCGGATTTGGCTTTGCCGACAGGCGCGGCCCCGGCGCGATGGATAGCTTTGCGAATGCGCTGATAGGTGCCGCAGCGGCAGATGTTGCCGCTCATGAAGTCGTCGATGTCGGCGTCGGTGGGATTGGGCTTCTTGGCCAGCAGCGCCACGGCGGACATGATCTGGCCGGATTGGCAATAGCCGCACTGCGGTACGTCTTCTGCGATCCAAGCTTGCTGGACGGGATGGCTGCCGTCCGCGGACAAACCTTCGATAGTGGTGACTTTCTTTCCGGCCACGCTGGAAATCGGCGTGATACAGGAACGTGTCATTTCCCCGTTGATGTGCACGGTGCAAGCGCCGCAAAGCGCCATGCCACACCCGAATTTCGTTCCGGTCAGGTTCAAGGTGTCCCGAAGGACCCAGAGCAGGGGCATATCGGGGCTGACATCGACGGTCTGGGACTTTCCGTTGAGGGTAAAGGTGGTGGCCATAGGTCCTCCTAGCGCAGAGCTCTATCCTACAACAAGTCCCGCTGAGCGAAAATGAGCACAAATTCGTCCCACATGGCGCAAATCCGCGTCGCGCACCGGCAGTCGAGAAACACCCGACGGGCAAGGCTGAAGACACGTACGCTCCCGTTTCATCTGACGCAAGTCAGGGCGTTGCGTGAGCAGGCCTGGATTTAGGCGGGGGCGACGGTGCGGGGCGCTTCTGGCTCGACGCCGCGCCATCCGACCGGGCGGCCGCTGACGGCTTCCTTCACGGAGCGGAACAGGACCACGTACATTAGCTGGCGATAGTAAAAGCGCTGCAACAACACCGGGACGAGCAGGGTCCAGTCTTCTTTCTTTTCGAGGGCAAAGGCGAGAACGCACGTCAGCAGATCGATGAGCAGAAAGCCGAGGAAGAAGAGAACAGAGCGCTCGAGGTCGGAGGTCGCGGTGGCGGAAAGCAGCGGCAGGCGCACGATGTGGTACTGAGACAGCGCCCAGGCGACGACGGAGCCGAGGAAGAGCAAATCGATCACCGGGGAGATGAGCGGCAGCACGAGTTGGAAGACAAAGATATTAGGCAAAGCAACCAAGCCGAGCGTGCCGTACTTGGGCCGGAACAACGTGCCGCTGTGCTTCCAGAAAGATTGCAAGGTGCCGAAGGTCCAGCGGAATCTCTGGCGGATCAGGACGCCGGGCGTTTCCGGGGCTTCGGTCCAGGCAATGGCTTCTTCTTCGTAGTCGACATGCCAGCCAAGGCGGCGGATGGCGATGGTGAGGTCGGCATCCTCGGCTACGGTGTCCGCGGTGATGCCTCCGGCGGCTTCGATGGCTTTCTTGCGCCAGGCACCCAGCGCGCCGGGGACGACGGTAATGCAGTTGAGCAAATCGAAGGCGCGCTTCTCCATATTTTGGCTGGTGATATATTCGAGAGCTTGCCAACGTGTCAGCCAGCGCGAACGGTTGCCGACTTTCACGTTGCCGGCGACCGCGCCTACTTTTTCGTCGGAGAAATGGCGGAGCAGTTTGCCGATGGCATCGGGCTCAATTTCGGTGTCGGCATCGATGGTGACGACGATTTCCGTTTGTGCTTCGCCGAGCGCGCGGGCGAGCGCCGCGGCTTTACCGCGGTTTACCTGGTGAAGGATGGTCACCAGCGGGTTCTGCCCAAAGTTTCCGTCGAGCAATTCGCCGGTGCGGTCGGCCGAGCCGTCGTTGACGACGATGACATGCAAATCCTGCAAATCCGAAGCGAGCACGGATTTCACGGTCTGCACGATCACCGTTTCTTCATTGTGCGCGGGAATCAGCACGGTAACGCCGGGCGGGGGGTTGGGCATGACCAGGTGATCGGGCCGCAATTTTTCGATGAGGGCGAGAATGCCGACGATCAGGGCGCGCCCGCTGACCATCACGATGCCCACGATGAAAATGGTGGCGATGCTGAGCCGGAACCAGTGCCAGATCCCGAAAATAAATCCGTCGGCGCGAGCTTCCAGTTTTTCCTCGGTGGAGAGCGGCATCATCACATCCGCGCGCGTTTTTCCGATGAGGTCCGGCACGGAGACAAACTGATAGCCCTCTTCGCGCAGCTTGTCGATAACCAGGGGCAAGGCAGCCACCGTGTTGGCGCGCTCGCCGCCGCCATCGTGAAAGAGGACGATGTTGCCCATTCCGGCCTGGCGCACGACGTTGTCGACGATTTCCTGCGCGGGAATCTGTTTGCCGTCGACCTGGCGCCAGTCGTGGGCGTCGATTTTCTGCCCGATGATCAAGTAGCCCATGTCTTGCGCGAGAGGGAGTTGGGCCACCTCTTCGGCATATTCCGGCTGATGGTCGATGCCGTAGGGCGGCCGGAAGAGGATGGACTTCACGCCGATGGTGCTTTCGATGAGCCGCTGGGTCAGGTTCAATTGCCAATGAAGCTCGGTTTTTGAGATGTCGTCGAAGCTGGGATGCGTGTAGGTGTGGTTGCCGATCTCATGGCCCTCGGCGTACTCGCGCTTCACAATTTGCGGCCACTGGCTGGCATCCACGCCGATTACGAAAAACGTGGCGGGCACTTTTTTCTCTTTGAGGATGTCGAGAATCTTGGAAGTCCAGCGCGGGTCAGGACCGTCATCAAACGTGATCGCGATCTTGTTGTCCGCCGCTCCGATCTGATCAATGTTGTAGGAGAGCGGGTACGCCTCGTATTTCTCGTTGGTAATGAGATCGCTGGGCGCGTCGTAGACAAAGCTGCGCAGGCCGCTCTTCGGCGTATCCGTGAAATGCCAGACGTCGCCGTCGCCTTCGAGGATCAGGTCCGGACCCGGCGGAATGTCTTTTATTTTTGCGCGCACGGCATCGTCGGGGCGCGGTGAATCCCAGACCGGCCAGATCGAGCTGTCCGAGGAACCCATGCGCCACAGCGCCGTTCCCTGCACGCCCAGGCGCTCGCTGGCGCGCAACTGGTTGTAGGCGGTGACGGCGTCGAGCATCCAGACCTGGTGGGTGTGATTGCGCTCGTCGGAATAGGAGTAATGCGGATTCAGCGAAGCCGCGTCGAATTCGACCTCGGTCTCGGATTCATAGGCGTGCAGCAGCGCCTCTTGCACGCTCATCTCTTTGGCGGCCTCGTTGGGCATTTTCGGACCTTCGGGCCAGTCGTAGGCGTAGTTGGCGATGCCCACGACGACTTTCTGCGCGGGCACATCTTCGAGGACTTGACGGAGATTCTCGACAAACCAGTCCTGCGCGGCAACGGGGCCAGGGGATGACGTGAGCCAATGCTGGTCGTAGTTCATCAGCACGACGGCGTCGCATTCTTTGCCGAAGAACTTGTAATCGTAGGCGTCGTCGCGCGCGGGAAGCGCGATCATCAATTTCAATCCGACGGAGTGCAGAGCGGGACCGAGTTCCGCGGCAAATTCGCGGAAATGCGGCTGGGTGGCGTCGGGGACTTCCTCGAAGTCGACCACGACGCCAGCCTGGTGAGCGCCGACGGTGTAGTCGACTACGTCGCGAACCAGATTCTGCCGCGCCACCTTGCTGCCGAGCATGGCGGCCATTTCCTTGATGCGCCAGACTTGCCCGTCATAGTTGTCGAGCAAGCCCATGAGCGGCAGTTCGACGTTAGACGATTTCATCCAGCGATGCAGCTTGTCGTCTTTCAGCAAGGCGATGGCTTGGGTCGGGCTTGCTTTCAGCGTTTGGTAGCGTTCGTAGTCCACGATGGTCAGCGCGCCGTCGGGGGTCACGGCGTGGAGCTGGTCGGGAATGAGAACGTCGATGTCTTTGTAGTGCTTTTTGAGAGAGGCGAAGCTGGCAGCGTCCCAGCTCACATAAAACGCCGCGCGCAGAGGATCGTAGCTGGCCGGAACGGTGCCGATGTTGGAGATACGGCGGCGGCGCCCTTCTCGCGCAGGAACCTTCTTGATTTTGACCTTCAAGGCGCGGTACGCCGGGCTCTTGTCCGGCAGCAGTCCCGCGGGAAGCTCGACACTGACGGCGATGGTCACAAAGAAATAGGTCAGCAGCAGCGTCAGGAGCAGGCCAGAAATTTCCAGTACGCGGCGCGTGCGGCGCCAGCGGACGCGCTCCGCGTCGTAAAATATGGGTCGGCGTTCCTTCATGAATTCTTGTCAGTCCGGCTGCAAGGCAGGGCCTGGACGTTTTGCCGGACTGCGTGCGTCTCCCTCGACTCCCGTTGCTCTATTGCCCTACGCTCTATTGTAAGATGCGATTCATCGATGAAGCGAATTTTCTCACATAGCGTTGTTGCGCTGGCCGCCGGACTTTGCCTGCGGCTTTTCTTCGTCCTGAAATATCCGGGGAATTCCGGCGACACTGTCCTTTACGAACAGATCGCAGCCAATTGGTTGCAGCATCACGTCTATGCGATGAATATCCACGAGCAAGTTACGCCCGTGGACATGCGCATGCCCGGCTACCCGGCATTTTTGGCGCTGATCTACGCCCTCACGGGACGCACCGGGGAAGCCGCGCGGCTGTGCGTGATGCTTGCGCAGGTGGTGGTGGATTTGCTGACCTGCTTGCTGGCAGCCGGCCTGGCGGCCTTACTTGCGCTCATCGCGAACGATCGCGCCAGCCCGCATCGCGTATTCGTTGCGGCGTTGTGGCTTGCCGCACTTTGCCCTTTCACCGCAAATTACACGGCCGTCCCGCTGACGGAAGTCTTCGCTATGCTTTTCACGACTGCGGCATTATTGCCGCTCTGCCTCCTCGTCACCCGCGCACAAAACCGCGGCTGGCGGCTGGTCGACAGGCACTGGATTCTCGGCAATGATTATTGGCATCTGGCGGCTTGGGCTGGACTGCTGGTTGGCCTGTGCACTCTATTTCGCCCGGAAGCGCCGTTGCTTCTGCTGGCGGCCTGGCTGGTGCTCGGCGCGATTCTCGTCCGGCAGCACGAGAGTCTGCGCTGGGTCAGGACAGTCGCACTGACGGCTGCGCTCTGCGCTGTTCCCCTCGTGCCCTGGACAATTCGCAATGCGCTCACTTTGCGTGAATTTCAGCCCCTGGCCCCGAAGAATTCCAATCTCCCGGGCGAGTTGGTTCCTTACGGACTAATGAGTTGGGAGAAGACGTGGCTCTTTCGCCTTCGTGACGTCTATCTCGTACCGTGGAAGCTGAACGAGGAAGTTATCAACGTGGACGAAATTCCCGCGCGCGCTTTCGACGCGCCCGGCGAGAAAGAGCGCGTCGCCATGATCCTCGAGCAATACAACAACGACCTGACGCTCACGCCGGAGGAAGACGCCGCTTTCGCGCAGCTCGCTCGCGAACGCACCGCGCGCCGTCCGCTGCGCACCTATCTCTGGCTCCCTGCCGCACGCGCGCTGACGCTGTGGTTCACGCCGCGCATCGAGTTACTCTCATTTTCCGGCACGGTTTTCCCGCTGGCGCAATCCTGGGAGGACGATCCCATCGATCAATCGGTCACAGCCGGCTTGTTCCTCCTTAACGTCGGCTACATTGCGCTGGCGCTTTGGGGCGCGGCGCGTCTGTGGCGGCGAGCGCCAGCCACACGGGGAGCGATCGCGCTGATCGCGACGTTCATCCTGCTGCGCACGGCGTTCCTGACCACGGTTGAAACACCGGAGCCGCGCTATGTGCTGGTGTGTTATCCCGCGCTGCTGGCTCTGGCCGCGCAAGTTTTTGCGGGCAGCGCGCCGCGGACTAGCCTTCGACGGGTTCGGGGTGAATGGTGACGCGGTGAATCTGCGGGAAGCGCTTCTTCACGCAATCTTCCAGTGCCGCGGTCACGTCGTGAATCTGCGTGATGGGCAGCGCGCCTTTCATCGTGCAGTGGCAGGAAACCAAAATGTGGTGCTCGACCTGCCTCGTGCGCACGTCGTGGCAATTCACCAGTTCGTCGAACTCCGCGGGCAGCGAATTCAAGAATTCTTCGACAGCGCGGGAAAGCTGCTTCATCTCCCCTGCGCCGGTGTCGGGCGTGGCGATATGTGTTCCGAGCGGCTCAATGTGAATGTTCACATCAATGGGACCGTCGCGCAGCTCGCGAATTCCTTCTTCGAGCTCAGTGGCTTGGCGGTGCGCATCCCGCAAGCTTAGATTCTCATCGACTTCGAGATGCAGCTCCACAAAAAGCTTGCCCTGTTGCTGCAGCGCGCTCAGGTCGTGAATCCCCAGTCCCATGCGCTGCGCCACCGCGCGAATGGCCTCGAACAGGTGCTCGCCCTGCGGCGCACGGGGTTCCGCATGCACCATTACGTCGGAAGGAACGATTTCTCCTACGCGCCTCTCGATAGCGTCGCTGAGAGCGTGGACTTGTTCGAGGCTTGCCGTGCGCGCGACACTCACCGTGGCATCCACAAAATGACGGCTGCCTGCGCGGCGCACGCGGACGCGATCGACGTCCAGCACACCGTCCATGCGCGCAATGGCGCGGGCAATTTCCTGCTGCAGACCCTCCGGCGCAGCGTCCAGCAATGCGTCGACCGTACGCCGCCCGAGCTGCGAACCGACCCATAGAATCACTGCCGCAACTGCCAAGGCGGCAAGCGCGTCAGCATAGATCAAAAAGGGCACGTCCCAGGTCTCACCGGCCCACACCAGACCTACACCAATGATGACGACGATCGTGCTCCAGACATCCGTCGCGAAATGCAACGCATCCGCCTCTAGCGCTTCGCTGGAGAATTTCTTGGCCACCCGCGATAGCGCCCGGGCGCGCGTCACATCAATGCCAAGCGCACAAAACAAAATCACGATGGCCGTAATGCTCGGCTCGATATGCACGCTGCGGAAAAACAAACGGCTGAAAGCCTCGTAAATGATGTACAACGCCGTCAGCAGCAGTAATCCCGTCTCGACAAACGCCGAAAAATTTTCAAATTTGCCGTGACCGTAGGGATGCCTCTCGTCAGCAGGCTCATCCGAGACGCGAACAGACAAAAACGTAATGATTGCAGCTATCAGATCGAGCCCAGAGTGCAGCGCCTCCGACAACACGCCCAAGCTGCCGGTGCGGAGTACGAGGAAAGTCTTGAGCGAGACGAGCACGAGCGCCGAGCCCACGCTCAGCAACGCCGCGCGCTTCTTCTCCTTCACTTCCTCGACGACGCGAGCAATCATCACGGTCCGCTTAGACTATCGTACTCAGCGCCCTTTCGCTTACTTGTGAAGCGCGCGTGGGGCAGACGTAAAGGTAGAGACGAGCGCCGGATGCCTAGACAAAAGCACAGGGTCAGGAGCTGCTTCTTGGCAGGAAACGCAGTGCCGCGGAATTCATGCAGTAGCGCAAGCCGGTAGGTGCCGGTCCATCGGTGAACACGTGGCCGAGATGGGCGTCGCACAGCGTGCATTTCACTTCTTGACGCACGACGCCGTAGCTCGTATCGGTTCTCTCGTAAACATTTTCCGAGGCGATTGGTTTCCAGAAGCTTGGCCAGCCGGTGCTAGAGTCGAATTTCGTGGCGGAATCGAATAGCGCGTTAGCGCAGCAGACGCAGCGGTACAGCCCTGTCGCATGTTGATCGTAAAGATCACCGCTGTAGGCAAATTCCGTCGCCGCGCGGCGCGTGACCTCGTACTGGCCGGGAGTCAGCAGTTTCTTCCATTCGTCGTTGGTGCGGCGGAGCTTTGCGACGGATTTTGCGCCGGTTCGCATGCCATCGTCGGCAAATTGAACGATGGTCACCGGACCCGGATTGCTTTCCTCCTGCCGGCCATTTGCGAACGCCGAAAAACAAGCGCGCTGCACGCCGACTAGCAATCCGTAGGAAGCCAGCGTCGCCGATCCAAAAATGAATCCGCGCCGTGTGAGGTCACTCATGAGCTTATGGGCAGCCCGCGCGTATGCAAAATAATTACTTCGCGGCGCTCAACGGCGGAGCCGGCAACAACGGCAGCCGCTTCGGCTCTCCGCGCGCGCCGCGTATTTCCACTTCTTCAAAGAGCAGCGACGGAGCCACGACCGTGGCGGGCAAACCGCTTTGCGCCGATCCGAACGCGCCCAGCGCCGTACCTGCGAAACCGGCACTCTGGCTCTGCATGTAGTTGTAGACGAAATTGTCGTTACCAATGCCGGCGAGATTGCGAAGAGCGCGCGTGTTCAAGCCGATGATGCGCGCCCCGCGAATAATCTCTTCACGTCCGTCCTGCGGATAAACTTTGTATACCAGCAGCGGCAGGCGGTCGCCGGTTCCCGCGCCGCCTCCGAAACTGGCGAGCAGCTCCGAAAAATCTTCCTGGTGCAATAGGCTGAGCGCAGGATTGTCCATCTCCCGCACGATGATGCAATACTCCAGCTTTTCCGAGCGGCACTCGTCCAGGAATTTCTTCTTCAACTCCGCGGGCGAGACAGTTTCGGAGGCGTTGAAAAAGAGATTGCTCATGGTGGGCTTGGCGTCGCCCAAAAGCGCCAAACGCCCGTGGCCATTGGAACTGTCCGAATCCGGGCCGGGCCGTCGCGACATCAGGAGTTCCGTCAAGTTTCCTTTGTCCACCACCGTAACTTTCTTCGCGCGAACGCCTTCATCGTCCACGGCATATCCGCCGAGCAGCGGCGTGCCATGAAAGTCCTTGGCGCCAGGGTCATCGACGACGCTTACGGTCGGCGGCAGCACGCGCGAGCCGATCCGGCCGCTCCAATCGCTCTTGCCACCGAGGCCATTCAGCATTTGCTCGACCACGGGCTGAAACGCCAGCGGCGGGCGCGAGCCATTCATCGCCGGGCCGAGCACCTGGGCAAGCAGCGGCGCCGCGGCGCGCGCTTCAAAGAGCACTGGTCCGGTGTAGTCCTGCGCGGGAGGCGCCGCGCGCAGAGCCATTAGCTCGCTGGCCGAGACGTTCAGTCCCTTGCGCACGGCCTCGACATTCGGCAAATCGGCGGGTCTCGGCGCGTACGATGCGTAGAGGTGGCTCAGCGGCATGCCATCGCTCGCCAGCGTATCCATGCCCGCTTCCACCGCCGCGTACGTGCGGTTGGTGCGAATTTCGGTGCCTTCGCTGGTCAGCAGATATTCGGTGGCGTACACCAGATAGTAGGTGACGCGCGATTCGTAAATGTTCGGAAACAGCCGGAGCGTGGCCGAAGATTGCCGCGCTTCCTGCTCCCAATTGCGGTTGCCCCAGTCAGGCGTGACGAGCGGCTCAATCTGCTGGATCGGGTTGGACTTCGAGAAATCATCGATATTCGATTGCCGAGCCAAGCTGCTCAGGTAGGCCTGCTTGCGAGAGTAAGTCTCAACAGCTTGCTTGAAGGCCTGGTCCGTGGCGATCCATAGATCCTGGCGCAGCGAATCGTAATCGCGGTCGATGCCGACCGAGCCCTGCGAACCGATGAAACCGCGGAAGCTCTCATCGCCGATGAAATTGGAGCTGTCCAGCTTGTAGCCGCCGACGCGCGCTTCCACGTTCATGAAGCGGTTGCGTGCGTGCGTGGTGGTCAGCAGCGTCCCGAATTCCGCCACGATTTCGCGGACGTCGAGATCCAGCAAGCGGTATTCGACATAGTAGGGACGCACGGGCTGCTGCGTGCCGGGGATGTTCAGCTCCAGACGAGCTTTGGAGCGCGCCATTTCGTCGCGCATCGCGTGCAACGTCTGGTCATTGACCTGCGCAGCTTGTGCCGCGCGCGCGACACCCGCAGGCGCAATGCAGCCCAGCAATATCGCTGCGTACGCAAGTACCTTCATCATCCGCGCGCAGCTCATTGCTGGCCTCCCGCCTTGATAATGTCGTGCGCGGGCGCCGGCAAAATGGGCGGCCGGTCCGTGGAGCTTTCTTTCTTCTGTACCTCCAGCTCGGACGTCAAAATCGCGGGTGACGCCGCCGATACCGGCACTGAGCCTGACTCAGCACCACAGTAACCGTTAAATACTTCCTGTTTGTCGCCGGTCGCCACGATCTTCGTCAGCGCGGCGAGCGGCGTTCCGACAATGTCCACCCCGCGCACGAGCTCGTCGGGCCGGCCATCGGCGTAGACCTTGTAAACTACGAGCGGCAGCACCTGAAATGCTTGCGGCTGCCCACGGCCGGTGAACGTGAATCCGCCGGCGATGTCGTCGATCAGCAGGCCGAACTGTTTGCCCTGTTGCTTAATCAAATCGATCAGCTTCGTGCGAAGCTGCGCGTCGGTCATGGTCTTGCTGCTTTCCACGATCAAATTGCCTTGCCGCGAAACTGGGGAAGCGCCAAGCTGCCGCCGGCCGTGGCCGTTCGAATGTGGGAAGCCGACCAGCGGCGAGCGGGACATTTCGAAATCCTTCAAGACGCCATGGTCCACCAGGACAACACGGTGCGCCCGCACGCCTTCGTCGTCGTATTCGTAATAGCCAAGCAAATCCGTCGGACCCAGCTTGCGCATCGTTGTGTCGTCCGCAATGCTCAAGAACGGCGGCAAAATCTGCTCGCCGACTTTTTTCGCGAAGGTTTGCCCTTCCGCTACATCCTTCTGACGGTGGCCCTCCGCGCGGTGTCCAAAAACCTCGTGGAAGAAGACCGCAGCGGCGCGTCCGGTCAGAAGGGCCGGGCCCACGGAAGGCTCGTTGATCGGCGCAGCGACCAATCCTTCCAACTCCTTGCGCATGGTCGCTTCCGCGGCATACACGGCCCTGTCGTCGGGGGCATCGGAGGGATTCACCCAATCAAAGTTGTAGTAGCGGTCCAGGTCCATGCCATCCGGCGCTTTGCCCTGAATAAAAAGCTCCAGCCGGTAGCGAATCTGCCCAAATTGCAATTGCGTGCCTTCGCTCGTCACGTGATACGCGTTCTGCGCCTGCGCCGAGAACGTCACAATGGAATTGATCACCGCCGGCGAATCGCGAAAAGCCTTCGTGTAGGCGCGCGCTTTTTCTTCCCATGGTTTGCGCTCGAGCACGAAGGAAGTCTCCGCGCCAATATAGGTGCGCGGCTGCTCATGCGAGAAGTCCGGCGCGCGCCCTTCCGCGGTTTCGACTTTCACTTCCCGCCCCGTCTTAATCTTGATCAGCCATTCCGCGGCGGACCTGTACTGCTTGTCCGTTTCCAGCCAAATCTCGCGACGCATGACCTCCGGATCGTCATCGATCGGCACCCCCATTCCTGGCCCGCCATTCTGCGCTTGCCGCTCGCCAATCTTGTGCGTGTTATCCAGGTCGTAGCTGCCCGTTCGCACCGAAACTTCCAGCCAGCGGTTGCGATTCTCGCTGCTCGAAAGCAGCGCCCCGTTCGAACCGGAAACATCCGCGCGCTGTGTGTCCGTGATGGTGTAACCAATGAAGTACGCCGCCGGATCCTGGGCGCTCAGCGTCTTGAACGAGCGGTCCAGTTCCGTTTGCATCACGGCCAGCAACGGAGAGCGCTTTGCCTGCGGCGCATCGGGAGGCATGGCCGCCGCCGCCGGACTCTTCAGCGCTCCGGCAATTGCCAGCGACACAATGGCGCCGGCAAAGAGATAACCGCGACTACGAGCAATTGTTTTCAAGGAATCCTCACTCCAGATTAGACGGGACTGCGAACTATTTAGTGTACGCCACACACGAACGCTGCACAAACATGCCGGTTTTTCCCGGCTGAAATGTTGTCCCGGAGCAGGCCATTCGACGGTCTGCGGTATAATGGTCGAATGCCAAGTCGCCAGGGAAGCGCACTGATGCATGGCACTACCGTGCTGTGCGTGCGCAAGGACAATAAAGTCGTGCTCATCGCCGATGGCCAGGTGACCATGGGCGATCACGTCATGAAGCACACAGCGCGTAAGACCCGGCGCTTGTTCAACGACAAAGTCATCGCGGGCTTTGCAGGCTCGACCGCCGACGCCATTTCGCTCTTCGAGCGCTTTGAAGGCAAGCTCCAGGAACATTCCGGCAATTTGCAGAAAGCCTCCGTTGAGCTGGCCAAGGAATGGCGCAAGGACCGCGCGCTCCGCCATCTGGAAGCGCTCCTCATCGTCGCCGACACCAAGTCCACCTTTCTTCTCTCCGGAAATGGCGACGTAATCGAGCCCGACGACGGGCTCTGTGCCATCGGCTCCGGTGGCAGCTATGCCCTCGCGGCCGCTCGCGCCCTGCTCAAGCATTCCAAGCTCAGCCCGAAGGATCTGGGCCTCGAGGCCATGCGCATCGCCAGCGAGATTTGCATTTACACCAACGCGAACTTTACGGTGGAAGAGCTGTAGAGCTTAATTGACCACTCGCCCTCCAAAATCGTGGGTATTGAAGGCGTTGAGTTCGTATCTTAGGTAAGATGGACTGGTTGACCCGTCTTGAAGACTGGAACAGAAGGATTCATGCCAAGCAAGTCTGAAAAAGAAATTATTTCGGTCCCTGGAGGCAATGGTGCCGCGCCGGAGGAAGCCGAGGACCTTCTTCCCGCGCTCGACGACATGACTCCGCGCGAAATCGTCGCGGAGCTGGACAAGTACATCGTCGGGCAGAACGCCGCGAAGCGTGCCGTCGCTGTAGCTTTGCGCAACCGCGTGCGCCGCCAGAAACTTCCGCCCGAAATCGCCGAAGACGTTCTGCCCAAAAATATTCTCATGATCGGCCCGACCGGCGTCGGCAAAACGGAAATCGCGCGCCGCCTGGCCCGCCTGGCCGGCTGCCCTTTCGTAAAGGTCGAAGCCTCCAAGTACACGGAGGTCGGCTACGTTGGCCGCGACGTCGAGTCCATGGTGCGCGACTTGGTGGAAACCTCGATTGACATGGTGCGCGAGGAAAAGCTCGATGAAGTCGCGGATCGCGCCGAGCAAACCGCAGAAGAGCGCGTCCTTGACCTCCTCCTGCCGCCCACGCCGCCGCCCGCGCAGGGCACCAGTGAAACCGAGCTTGCGCAGCAGCGCGAGCAAACGCAGCGCACACGCGAAAAACTGCGCGCGCAGCTCCGCGAAGGCAAGCTCGATCAGCGCATGGTCGATATTGAAGTGCGCGAACGCTCCATGCCCTCGTTTGAAATCATCTCCAATCAGGGCGTCGAGGAGATGGACGTCAACATCAAGGACATGCTTTCCGGCATGTTTGGGCAGCAGAAAAAGAAGCGCAAGATGAGCGTCGCCGACGCCTTCGAGTACCTGATTCAAGAAGAGGAAAACAAACTGCTCGACATGGACCAGGTCACGCGCACCGCCGTCGAGCGCGCCGAGCAGATGGGCATCATCTTTATCGACGAGATCGACAAAGTCGCCGGACGCGAATCCGGCCACGGACCGGATGTCTCCCGCGAAGGTGTGCAGCGCGACATTCTGCCCATCATCGAAGGCACCACGGTCAACACCCGCTACGGCATGATTCGCACCGACCATATTTTATTTATCGCCGCCGGCGCCTTCCACGTCAGCAAGCCGTCGGACCTGATCCCCGAGTTACAAGGCCGCTTGCCCATCCGCGTTGAGCTGCAATCGCTCAAGGAAGAAGATTTTGTGCGCATTTTGACGGAGCCAAAGAACGCCCTTATCAAGCAGTACGTGGCGCTGCTTGAGACCGAAGGCGTGAAGCTCAACATCACCGAGGATGCCGTGGCCACCATCGCCAAATTCGCCACCAGCGTCAACGAGCAGACCGAAAATATTGGCGCCCGCCGCCTGCACACCATTCTGGAAAAAGTGCTCGACGAGCTTTCCTTTGAAGCCCCCGACCTGAAAAAGAAAAACGTCAAGGTCGATGCTGCCTACGTGAACAAACAGCTCGCCGATATCGTCAAGAACCAGGACCTGAGCCGCTACATCCTTTAAAATCCGAAACTCGAAAATGGAAACCCGAAATTCGCGGAACCCCGAGGCCCTCAGGATTCGGCGGCAGCGAATTTTGCATTTCGAGATTCGCTTTTCGTTTTTCATCCTGTTGCTCGCCGGCGGCTGCGGCGCCCCCGGCGAACCCACTCCGCCGTCTCCTCCCGTTCCCGTCGCGGTCACCGACTTGGCCGCGCAGCAAGCCGGTGATGCCGTGCAGCTCACCTTCACCATGCCGCCCAAAACCGTCGCAGGCGAGCGCCTCACCGAAACTCCCGCCATCGAAATCCTGCGCGGCGCGCTCAAGCCCGACGGCTCGCCGGACGCAAAATCGTTTCGCACTATCGAAACAATTCCCGGCGCGCTCGTTGGCGACTATCGCGCCGCGGATAAAGTGCAAGTGATCAGCCGCATTTCCCCTGACGAGCTTCGCGCCTATCCCGGCGCAGCGCTAGCTTATCGTGTGCGCACCCGTGCCTCCCGCAAGCGTGCTTCCGCCGACTCCAACACCGTAACCGTGCGCATTCGTCCTGTACCCGAACGCATCACTTCCGTTCATCCGGAAGTCACCGAGTCTGCTACCGAGCTCTCCTGGTCCGCGCCCACGCGCACCTCCGCCGGCGATCCCCTTCCAACCATTTCCGAAT
>WNFD01001162.1_pt1 | contig 26520 bp, 36 predicted proteins | sample 5400491 | NCBI WGS metagenome assembly WNFD01 (sample SAMN13153343, study PRJNA577476) | soil metagenome | isolation source: 120 cm saprolite under Douglas fir tree site 2 hole 2 replicate 2 | place: USA:California | collected 2015-04-18
CGGCACCAGATGCCCCACCGCAGCGTCCAGTAGCTCCCCGTCCATCCCCTCAAAGCCCTGCATGACCAAATATCCTAAATACCCGCCAGCCCGGCCAGACACGCCCGCGCACGGTCTGGCTTTTCAGCAGGCTCCTAGCCAGCTCTCCGAGCGGCGACGTGCTGACCCCGGTATCGACGACTCCCACCCGGCGGGTTGCTGCCCGTAACGTCCGCAATGCCCGCGATATCGGTTATCGCTTGACGCAGATGCGCAAGCAACGCGCCTCATCCAGGCAGGAGTAGCCAGGCCATTGGGCGTTAGCCAAACACTTGTTTCCCGGATGGAGCGTAGGGATGCCGAGCGAATGCAGAACGCTGACTGTGGTCATCGAGCCGTGACCGGTGAGGCGCCAGTTAAAGCTGATTTACAACGCAGCTCAAAGGCTCCGCCGCAGGCAGCGAAACCACTCGCCCGGACGGCAGAAATCATTATCGTGGGTATTTAGTTCCCTTATAGGGGCAGTTTTGGTCCACGATAATCGTCCGGCGCTGGGCAGTGTCTGAATTGTCGGTTTGGTGCGTGGGTGTGCGTCCGCTTCGCGTTTCCGCGGAAACGCTTCCCGCCAATCAGGCGTGGGTTTCCGCGCGGGCACCCTGATGTGGTCCGCGGTGAGCGCGGCGGCCCGGTCCACGTCCCGGAGCCTGATGGCCGCCACGATCGCGCGATGCTCGGTCAGCCAGTCCCGCACGCTGCCCCGCAGGGCCAGCGTGCGGGACTGGAACCGGCCGATCTCGCCTTCCAGCCGGTGGTGCACCTCCTGCAGTTTCGGGTTGCCACTCAGCTCGCACAGCGTCCTATGATGCCGAACCGAGCGGATCGGCCGCCGCGAGCAGGGCCTGCTGAGCACCCGAGCGCTTGGCTCCGGCCAGGTATAGCAGCGATGCTACGGCGAATCCTACGATCCAGGAGATAGCGGACGCCCGCTAGCGTGGACCCATGACGACGCGCCCGGGCCCGGAGGAGCTTGCGGCGGCCAGGGACCGAACCATCCCCGACGTGCTGCCAGCCCCCGGGACGCCGCTGCGGGTGCTGTTCTGCGGCATCAATCCCAGCCTGTACTCGGCCGCGACCGGCTGGCATTTTGCCCGGCCGGGCAACAGGTTCTGGCCGGCCTTGCACCTGTCCGGGTTCACCCCGCGCCGCCTGGCGCCGAGCGAGCAGCACCTGCTGCCCGGTTACGGCCTGGGCATCACCAACCTGGTGGCCCGCGCCACCGCGCAGGCCTCCGAGCTAGATGCCGCCGAACTCCGGGTCGGCGGCGAGCGCCTGCTGGCCCTCATCCAGCGACACCGGCCCCGAATCCTCGCGATCGCCGGCGTGACCGCCTACCGGACCGCGTTCGGCCATCCGCGGGCGGACATCGGCCCGCAGCCGGACACGCCCGGCGGCCCGCGGGTGTGGGTGCTGCCCAACCCCAGCGGCTTGAACGCGCACTGGACCCTGGACTCGATCGCCGCCGAGTTCGCGGCCGTCCGCGCCGCCGCCGAAGATCAAGATCATTATCCCGAACGGGCCGCGGTGCGTGCCCCGGCGAAAACCGCACCGTAGCCCTACGGGCCCGTCCGCCGGTCCCTCGAAGCCTGAACGGGCGGCCGGGGCCGCGCTCCATTGCCGCGAAGCCCCTTGCCGCTCGTTTCCTAGCCCGCCCGCTAGGTACCAGAGCCTGAAGATGGCCCGGCTTCCGCCGTGCGGCGGAAGCCGGGGAGTGCCGGGATCCCGTACTTTTTCCTGGTGACCAGATCCCGGCACCCCCCTTATCTGAGGCCCCCCAATTGGCTCCCGGCAGTAAGAGGACGATGCCCGGCCGGCGCCAACGCTTTTTTGAAAAGATTTCTCCCGCAGCCTTGGAGGTGCAGGTGACGGACACAGAACCCTCGGGGTCAGCCGGCGAGGGCACCGAACCCGATCCCCGGTTCACCTTCGCCAACGAGCGCACCTTCCTGGCCTGGAGTCGCACGGCCCTCGCGCTGGTGGTAGCCGGGCTCGGCGTCGTCCAGCTGCTGCCGCCCTTTCCCGGCGTCCCGTGGGGCCGGCATGTGCTCGGGGTGCCGCTGATCGTGTTCGGCGCGGTCGTGGCCGTGACCGCGTACGGCGAATGGGTCAGGAGCCAGCGGGCACTGCGCCTCGGCCAGCCGCTGCCCCGGTCGGTCATGCCGCGGCTGCTCACCGCCGTCATCACGGCGATCGCCATCATCGCCGCCGTCGTGGTCCTGGTCTCGGCGCTGCGGTGAAGGTCTACCCGTGACGGCCGCGCGATGACCCCCGACCCCGCCGACCCCGGCGATCCCAGCAACCCCCGCGACCCCCGCGACCCGGACCCCGGCGACCCCGGCCTGGCCCGGGAGAGGACCTCGCTGGCCTGGACCAGGACGGCGCTCTCCTTCGCCGCCCTCGGCGGCGTCGTGCTGAAGAAGGACGTCATCGCCGGCCTGATCATCCTGAGCGCCACCCCGGTGATCTGGAAGCTGGGTCGCCTGGCCCACCAGCGCCCGGGCCGGCTCAAGCTCGTCACCGTGACGATAGTCGCCGTGTCCCTGGTCGCCCTAGCCGTAGCCGTCACCCACTAAAAGCCCGCGAGTCCGCTGACGCTCGTGGCCGGCGCCAGCCCGCGACCCGTCCAAGCCGTGACCCAGCGCAAAAGTTAAGCGTTTACTTGACCATTGAGTCGGCCCGCTCCTATACTAAAGCAAGTGCCTAACCAATTGGGTTCGCTAGACCAGGTGTTCCGGGCGCCCGCCGATCCGGCCCGGCAGAACATGGTCGAGCGGCTCGTCCGCACCAAGGGAGCATGTGACGATGGACCGCTTTGTCACGCACGCCACGTTCAGCCTCGAGCGCAGTTATCCGGCGCCACCCGCCCGGGTCTTCGCGGCCTGGGCCGACCCCGCGGCCAAGGCCAGGTGGTTCGCCCCCGGCCCGGCCTCCGGGCACCAGCTGGATTTCCGGGTCGGCGGCCGGGAGGTGGCTCACGGCGCCCCGGACGGCGGCCCGGTTATGACGTTCGAGTCGCTGTACCGGGACATCGTCCCCGGCGAGCGGATCGTCTATACGTCGACCATGTCGACGGGGAATGACGTCATGACGGTCTCCCTCACCACCGTCGAGTTCAGGCCCGCTGAGGGCGGCACCCGGCTGGTCCTCACCGAGCAGGGCACGTTCCTCGATGGCCGGGAGGAACCAGGCTGGCGGGAGCACGGCACCGCCGAGCAACTCGATGCCCTCGGCGCGGAGCTCAAGGAACGCCCAGAATACCGATGACCGAACCAAACACCACACTCGACCAGCGGTTCAGCGACTCCGGCACGGCGGCCGCCGGCTGGGACGAGACCCGCCGGGTGCTCGAGGAGGCCCAGCTGTCCTGGATCTGCACGGTCCGCGCCGACGGCCGGCCTCACCTGACCCCGCTGGTGGCCGTGTGGCTGGACGGAGCGCTCTACTTCACCACCGGCGCCGATGAGCAGAAGGCCGTCAACCTGCGCGGCAACCCGCACGTGATCCTGCTGACCGGCTGCCATCGCTGGGACGATGGGCTTGACGTGGTGGCCGAGGGCGAAGCCGTCCGGGTGACCGACGACGCCCTGCTCACCCGGCTCGCCCGGGCCTGGGCCGGAAAGTGGGACGGGCAATGGCAGTTCCAGGTGCGTGACGGCGGCTTCCAGAATCCAGGGGGCGGGACGGCGCTGGTGTTCTCGGTCCGGCCGGCCAAGGTCCTCGCGTTCGCCAAGGGCCGCTTCGGCCAGACACGCCACAGCTTCGCTTAGTACCCTGGCCGGGCCACACCTGCGGGAGGACTCATGGACACGCTGCTGCCCGGCATTACCGCCGAACGGGTGCCGACCAGCCGCCTGACGGTCAACGTGCTCTCGGTGGCCGGGCGGACCGGCCCGGCGGTGCTGTTCGTGCACGGCAACGTGTCGTCCTCGCTGTTCTGGCAGGCGATGATGCTGGCGCTGCCCGGGACCTGCCGGCCTCTGGCGATCGACCTGCGCGGCTTCGGCGACACCGATCCGGAGCCGGTGGACGCGACCCGCGGGTTGCGTGACTTCTCGGACGACCTGGCCGCCGTCATCGACGCGCTCGGCCTGGACGCGGTCCACCTGGTCGGCTGGAGCATGGGCGGCGGGGTGGTCCTGCAGTACCTAGTGGACCGGCCGGGCACGCACCGGGTTTCGTCGCTGACGCTGGAGGATCCGGTCTCCCCGTTCGGGTTCGGCGGCACCAAGGGCGTGGACGGCATGCTGTGCGATCCGTGGGGCGCCGGTACCGGTGCGGGCGGCGCCAATCCGGAGTTCGTGGAGCGGCTGGCCGGCGGGGACCGCACCGGCCTGAGCATGCTGTCGCCGCGGCGGGTGCTGCTCGCGCACTACGTCAAGCCGCCGCACGTGCCCGAGCATCTGGACATCCTCGTGGAGTCGATGCTGTCCGCCCGCGTCGGCGAGGACTACTACCCGGGTACCTCGCGTCCGGTCGACGCCTGGCCGGGCTTCGCGCCCGGCGACCGCGGCGTGCTCAACACCATGGCCCCCACTCATTCCGGATCGCCGACCTGGCCGGCGCGGAACCCAAGCCGCCGGTGCTCTGGCTGCGCGGCGCCGACGACGTGATCGTCTCCGACACCTCCCTGTACGACCTGGCCTACCTGGGCTCCATCGGCGCGATCCCCGGCTGGCCCGGCGAGCAGACCTGGCCGCCGCAGCCCATGCTGGCGCAGACCCGGGCCGTGCTGAACGGCTACGCCGTGGCCGGCGGCCGCTACCGCGAGGTGGTCATCCAGGACGCCGGTCACGGCCCGCACCTGGACCAGCCGGAGAAGTTCCTCGCCGAGTTGCAAGACCACCTGGCCGGCCGCTGATGGCACTGGACCGGATGGCTGTACACCGTGCACAGCCACCCGGTCCAGAAGCGATGGCCGGAGCGTCCTGGTCAGATACCCGAGGGGTGCGGCTGGCGCAGCGGCTCCGGGGAGATCTCGGGCGTCTGATCCCACGCCTCGTCCGAGGCGGCGAGCAGGCGCAACCCGAGGGCAGCGAATCCGACGACCCCGATCGCGTCGCTTATCAGGGAGGCAATGTCGCCGGCCAGACTGAGCGCGACATCCGATACCGGGAACAGGGCCACCAGGATTCCGGCCCAGCGCGGCGCGATCCGGGCCCGCCACAGCGCGATGCCGAGCAGGACGACGCCGAGGGCGAACAGGTAGTGCCCGGCCAGCAGCGGCGCCCCCGGCAGGGCGGATCCGTGCTCGAGGCCGTTGAGCACGTTTATCATCGCGGTGCGGTTCATCCCGGGCTTGGTCATCTCCCAGAACATCACGTTGATCCCGCCCAGCGCGGCCGCGGTCACCAGGCCGTAGACGATCATACCGGCGGCGACATGGGCATATACCACGCCGCGGCCGCGGATCTGATGCAGCAGGCCGAACAGGGCCGGCACGAACAGCATGGACGACGCGATGCCGCACAGCAGGCCGGCCAGCAACTGATCGCGGTGCTGCGCGTAGCTGGCGAGCTGAGCGGCGGCGTTGCCCGAGGGCTGCGGGGTAGCTATCTCCGCGGCCGCGAACAGCAGCGGCGCGGCCACCAGGCACAGGCCAGCGACCGTGCGGCGGAAGTGGGCGGTGTTCCCGATCTTGAGCACGATATCCTCCAGTTTTCGTCGTGCCGAATCACAAGCCGGTGCCGACGTTAGGCCCGCGGCCAGGCGCGCCGATATCCTGCGCGCGCCACTTTCCATTGGGGTAGGCGTGGTGGTGGGCCGCACCAATTCGTGCGGTTAGCCCCCATGACGCCTGGCGCGCCGGCGCCGCATAATGTGCACGTGACCGCATGTGCACGTGACCGCGCGGTGGCCCGGCTGGGCGCTGGTATCGGCGGGCTGGCTGGGCTGGCTGGCCACGCCCGTGATCGGGGCGCTCGCCGGGCACCCGACCGAGGCAGTGCGCAGCACTCCGCAGGTGGTCGCCTATCTGCTGACCGGCACGGTGGCGTATGCGATGCGGCCGCTTAGCCCGGTCGCCCGGCGTCTGCTCGCCTTTCCGTGCTGCTGGCGGCCGGATATGCCATAGGCACCGGATACTCGGCCTACCTAGTGAAGGCAGGCCTGCCCGCCCGGGGATGGCTGGTGATCCTGCTCATCGCGGCGGCCTATGCGGGCCTGGCTGCGGCGTTCGGCGTAGCGGCCGGCCGGCGTGTGTCGCTGGACCTGGCGATCGTGCTCACCATCGTCGTCACCATGGTCGCGGCGCCGGTCCGTCGGCGACCGGCTGGCCGACCGGCTGGTGTTCGGTCGGCGGCTGTCCGGCTATGAGCTGATCAGCCAGCTCGGGGCCAGGCTGGAGGCCTCACCCGGGCCCGAGGACGTAGCCGGCACCGTCGCGTCCGCCGTCCGGGCTGGCCTGGGCGCGCGCTGGGTACGAGTCAGCCTGGGTCAGGTGCGCGAGCGGCCGGTCGCCTCGGCTGGCATCGCCCTGACCGCACCGGACGACCCGGTCCTGCATGTGCCGCTGGTCCACGGCCCCGATGTCGTCGGCGCGATCGATTGCGGCGCCAAGGCCGAGGGCCGGTATTCGGGCGCGGACCAGGAGCTTCTGGCCACCCTCGGCCGGCAGGCCGCGCTGCCCATCCGTAACTCGCAACTGTCCACGGAGCTCTCTCGCCGGTTCGACGAGCTGGCTGAGTCACGGGCCCGCCTCGTGCACGCCGAGGCCGCCGGGCGCCGTCGGCTGGAACGCGACATCCACGACGGTGTGCAGCAGGAACTCGTTGCGGTCCTGGCCCGGCTGGGCCTGGCCCGCAACCAGCTCCGCCGGGACAAGGACCTGGCCGAGACAACGCTGAAAGACGTGCTGTCGGACGGGCGCCGTGCCCTGGAAAGCCTGCAGGAACTGGTCCGCGGGATTCATCCGCCCATCCTTACCGACCGGGGGCTGCTTGACGCGGTGCGGGAACGGGCGGCCCGGCTGCCGATCGCCGCCGAGGTCCACAGCGATGGCCTGCCGCCTGATGCCCGGTTCGGGCCGGATATTGAAGGCGCGGCTTACTTCTTCGTCTGCGAGGCGCTCGGGAACATCCTCAAGCACGCCAGCGCCACCAAGGCCATTGTGTGCCTCCAGTCCGTGGCCGGGCCGAGGGCAAGACCAACGCCGCGATCGGCGATGGCCTGCATCTGTCAGAATCCGCGATCGAGAAATACGTCAATGCCATCTTCGCCAAGCTCGGGCTGTCGGAGGAACGCAAGATCAGCCGCCGCGTCGTCGCGGTACTGGCCTACCTGCGTGACCCAGACCGGTGGACTTGAGCCGGGCAGCGTCCCGGCGACGTATGCTGCCGACAAAGTCCGCGCCGTCCGGCGTGGGCATCTGGGAGGGGTTCAGACATGAGTGTGCTGATCATCGGGAAATTCCAGGGCGACACCGCCACGTTCCGCCAGGCTCTCACCGACCGCGCCGACGAGTTCGCGAAGATCGCCGACGAGTCCCGGTCCTCGGGCGCGCTGCACCACCGGTTCGGGGTCGGCGACGGCTTCGTGGTACTCGTCGACGAATGGGAGAGCGTCGAGCAATTCCAGCAGTTCTTCGCTAACCCCGACCTGCAGGCCTTCATCGCGTCGGCCGGTGCCGCGCCTGTTCCGCCGGAGATCACCGTCACCGAGGCCATCACCTCACCGGACCAGTTCTAAGTCCCGGCCCGGCCCGGGCGGGCACCGAACGTGCCGCCGGGGCGATGGTGTCATGGGGGGGCGCCTGCCGGGAAAGCGAAGGCGCCCCCCGCTGTGGCCGTGGATGCAGGTGCTGCGCCACCTCGGTGGCCCCAGGATCACCGCCGGGGCCGCCGAGGGCGCCGCGGCGCGGTACCGCCTGTACGAGCGGATCGGGTACACACTCCGGGAGCGAGCAGAAGCCAAGCCGCACCTGGTGGTCATCGACGACCTGCATCGCGCCGACGAGGCCTCGATCCGCCTGCTCGCCTACCTCAGCGAGACACTGTGGCCTGCGTCGATCGGGATGGTCGTAACCAACCGGGATACCGAGACGCGAGAGTCCCGCCAGGCCCCGCGATTCAAAAGCCCCGGATCAGAACCCCCGGATCAGAACCCTCGGATCACAGGCTGCGCTTAGTAGCCAGGATTCGCCGGATTTCCGCCGTCTCGTGATCGTTGTACCGGTCGAGGATCGCGTGCAGGTCGTTCAGGTCGGCGGGGCTGTTGTAGCTAGCCAGCTCGCGCTCGAGCGCCGCCCGCGCGGCGTGCGCGTCGCGGCTGTCGCGGAGCTGGGTCCGGACCGTGGTCCATAGGGAAGTGAGCGGGCGAGTTGCCGTCTGCATCTGTTCTGTCCTCCGTTTTATCGTCCTCTTCCAGTGTGGCTCGCCACGAACTATGCGTCCAATGACTTAGTCGCAATCGAAATATGATCTAGAGTCATGGATATGGATACCGACGCGCTGCGCTGGCTCCAGCAGGTGGCCGACGGCACCACCGTGACCGAGGTCAGCGAGCTGGAGTCCGTCACCCAGTCCGGCGTCTCGCGCGCCCTGGCCCGCCTGGAGGCGCAGATCGGCACCCCATTGCTGCGCCGCTCCGGCCGAACGTTGCGGATGACGCACGCCGGGGCGGTCTTCAAGCCGCACCTCGACGCGCTGCTGCACAACCTCGACGACGGCATCGCCGCCGTCAGTCAGCTCATCGACCCGGACAGCGGCACCGTGGCGCTGGCCTTCCAGCAGTCGCTGGGCACCTGGCTCGTGCCCGACCTGGCCCGCAGCTTCCGCGCCGCGCACCCAGGCGTCCGCTTCCGGCTCACCCAGGTGCGCAACGAGCCGAATTCGGCGCCCCTCGACGGCGGGAACGCCGACCTCGAGCTGGGCACCCGACGGCCGCCGGACGCGGCCGTGCACACCCGGCTGATCGCGCTCGAGCCGCTGCGCCTGGCCCTGCCGCGCGAGCACCTGCTGGCCGGCCAGCAGAGCACTGGCCAGCAGAGCACCGGCCAGCAGAGCACCGGCCAGCAGCGCATCAGCCTGGCCGAAGTGGCCGGGGAGCCCTTCATCGGCCTGCGGCCGGCCTCCGCGCTGCGGCGGCTGACCGATAACCTGTGCGAACAGGCCGGGTTCCGCCCCACCGTCATCTTCGAGGGCGACGACCTGTCCAACGTCCGCGGCTTCGTCGCGGCCGGACTGGGCGTCGCCGTCGTCCCCGCGCCCCGAGCGGGATCACCAGAAGCAGTGGCGGGCCCCGTGGTCTACCGCGAGATCGTAGACCCGGGCGCGGTGCGGGAGATCCTGCTGACCTGGTCCGCCGAACGCCGCCTGCTCCCCGCCACGGACTTGTTCCGCCGGCACGTCATCAGGCGCGCCGCCACCGGCCGCCTCCCCGCTGTCTCCGAATAAAAAAGCCGCAAAAAGCGCAGTCAGCCTGATGGGTGCCCTGCGGCCGCGTCCCGGCAGGCCCGGATGAAGTCCCTGACGGCGGCCCGGCGGTCGTGGCGGCGCCAGGCGATCGCGAGCCGGGCCGGCTCGAGGCCGCTGACCGGAAGGCAGACGATCCCCGGCCGTGCGTAGACGGCGGTGTTTCCCTCGGCCAGCAGGGTGATCGCCGCGCCCGAAGAGACCACCTCGAAGGTCTCGTCGGCGGTGCTTACCTCGGCGGCGACCAGCGGGGGCCTGCCCGCCCGCTGGTCCGCGGCCAGCCAGAAATCGCGCAGCGGAGCAGGCGCGCCTCCTGAATGGCGGCGTCGGTGACGGCCGCGACACCCGCGTCCCAGTCCTGCAGCAGGCCGCGCGCGACCACGTCCAGCGCAGTCCCCGCGGCGGTGAGCCGCACGTGGCGCCGGTCGCGCTGAAACAGCTGGGCGCGCAGCGTGATCTCCAGGCCCCTGATCTGCTTGCTGAGGGCCGGCTGGGACAGGTGCAGGCGCTCGGCGGCGCGGGTGAAGTTCAGCTCGTCGGCCACGGCTACGAAGTACCGGAGATCCCGGAGGTGAACATCCATAGCCACCAGTTATAACAACATGTCTTGGACCGCAGCCCGGCCCGCGGCCGATGATCGTTCCGATGAGGTTCGCGCCACAGCAAGGGAGCGAAAGCGATGACCGGACCGGTCATACATACCTACCGGGCCGCCGAGGCAGGCCTGTGCGTCAACTCTTACCTGGTCGAGGCGGAGTCGGGGGTCGTCGTGATCGACACCAACCTGCTGGTCTCCGACATCGCCGCGTTGCGTGCCCGGCTGGCGGCGCTAAAGAAGCCGCTGCTGGCCATCCTGGTCACCCACGCCCACCCGGACCACTTCAACGGGGTGCTTGACCTCGTGCGGGACAGGGAGGTGCCGGTGTACGCCGCCGCCAGCGTCGCCCGGGTCATCGAGGAGATCGCCGAGGCGAAACGGGCGCAGTGGGGGCCGGTGTACGGGCCGGAATGGCCCGCCGAGACGTACTACCCGAACTCCGTGCTGGCCGACGGCGAGCAGGTCAAGCTCGACGAGCTGACGTTCACCGTGCGGGACCTGGGGCCGGGTGAGAGCCACGCCGACAGTTATTTCCTCCTTGCCGCCGACCGGGCGCCGGTCGCCTTCACCGGCGACGTGGCCTTCAACGGCACGCACCCCTACACCGCTGACGGTCATTCATCCAGCTGGCTGGCCCTGCTTGACGTGCTGGACGCCGAACTGGCCGGCGCCAGGCGGCTGTACCCCGGGCACGGGGATCCGGCCGGGCCGGGCGTGCTCGCCGAGCAACGCCGGTATCTGCTGTTCTACCGCGAGGTGGTCCGGCGGCTGTCCGGCGGCGAGCCGCGGCTGACCGCGGCGGCCCAGGAGGAGCTCGAGACGATGATGCGGGCGTTTCTTCCCGGCGCCCCGCTCACCTGGATGATCGGGCTGGGGGCGGCCGCGGTGGCGGCCGAGCTGGCCACCGTAAAGATCTTAATTATCCCGAACGAACCGTAGTGCGTGCTCACCCCCCGATCACGCGCGAGTATCCCGAACGAACCGTAGTGCGTGCTCACCCCCCTGATCACGCGCGAGTATCCCGAACGGTCCCTGCGGCGTGCTCACAGCTCGCTGATGACGCGCGCCAGGATATCGATGCCCTCGGCAATAGCCTGCTCGTTGACCGTCGCATAGCCGAAGATGAGGCCGCCCGGCCCCGGGTTGCTGATCCGGTACGGTCCCACGCCCTCGATGCCGACCCCCGCCCGCGCGGCCGCGTCGACCACTGTGGCCTCGTCCAGGTGCGGCGGCAGCCAGGTGACCAGGTGCAGCCCGGCGGATACGCCGGCCGGCTGCAGCCAGGGCAGGCGCCGGCCGAGGGCCGTCAGCAAGGCATCGCGGCGCCGCCGGTAGACCGGGCGCATCCGCCGCAGGTGCCGGTCGAACTCGCCACGGCTGATGAGGTCGGCCAGGGCGAGTTGCTCGAGCGCGGGCGAGCCGCGGTCGGCGGCGATCTTGGCCGCGGCCATCGGCTCGGCCAGGTGTCCCGGCATCACGAACCACCCGAGGCGCAGCCCCGGCGCGAGGGTTTTGCTCGCCGATCCGGCGTAGACGACGCGGTCCGGAGCCAGCCCCTGCAGGGCGCCGACCGGCGTCCGGTCGTAGCGGTACTCGGCGTCGTAGTCGTCCTCGATGACGATCGCGCCGCGGGTGGCGGCCCAGCGTAGCACCGCGGCCCGGTTCCCGGCCGACAGCACGGAACCGGTGGGCCACTGGTGCGAAGGCGTCAGGATGACGGCATCGGCATCGGTTTCCCGCAGCACGTCGACCCGGAGGCCGTCACCGTCGACCGGGACCCCGACCACGTCGAGCCCGGCCGCGCGCGCGGCCGGCAGGGCGTCGTCACCGGAGGAAGGATCCTCCAGCGCGAGCCGTCTGGCGCCCGCGGCCGCCAGGACGCCGATGAGCAGCGTGATGCCCTGGGCGTAACCGGTGGTGATGACCACGTGATCGGGCTGGGCCACGGTGCCGCGCACCCGGTTCAGGTAGTCGGCGATCGCCGTCCGCAGCTGCGGTACGCCGCTGCCGGCCAGGTAACCGAACAGGTCGTTGGGCGCGCTGGCGAGCGCGCCGCGTATCGCGCGCAGCCACGCGGCCCGGGGAAAGCTGGACACGTCCGCGCGGCCGTAACTGAGATCGATGCGCGGCGGGGGCCTGCGGGCCAGCCGGAGTGCGGCCGTGGCCCGGGACGGTCCGGCCGCCACCTGGGTGTATCCGCCCGCGTGGCTGGCCAGGTAGCCCTCGGACGCCAACTGCTGGTAGGCCTCGACCACCACGCCACGGGAGACGCCGAGGTCGGCGGCCAGGACGCGGGACGGCGGCAGGGACGAGCCGCGCGGCAGCCGCCCGGCCCGGATCGAGTCACGGATCGAGGTCTCGATCTGCCAGTGCAGCGGAATCCGCGCATCGCGGTCGAGCGCCACCAGCACGCTGGAATTGGTCCTGATTTTATCCATCGAACTGGATCTTATCGACAGGACCGATTCCTGTCATGCTCGAGCTGTACCCACCGACAGAGTAAAGAGTAGGAGCCCGGCATGCGCCGCATCATCAATTCCACCTACATCTCCCTCGACGGAGTCATCCAGGACCCGCAGGACTGGCCGGACAACGGCATCGAGCCGGACGACACCGGCCTGAAGGTGCAGACCGACCTGCTCTTCGCCTGCGACGCCGTGCTGATGGGCGGCCTGACCTACCCGGCCATGGCCGCGGCGTGGATGGCGCGATCCGGGGACCCGTACAGCGACCGGATCAACAGCATGACCAAGTACGTCGTCTCCAGCACGCTGCGCGACCCGGAGTGGCCGAACACCACCGTCATCAGCGGCGACCCGATCGCCGAGCTCCGTCGCCTGAAGGACCTGGCCGGCCAGGACATCGTGCAGTACGGGTTCGGCCAGTTGTCGTACGCCCTGCTCGAGCAGGGCGTGCTCGACGAACTGCGGCTGTGGGTCCATCCGCTGTTCGTCGGCCGCGCCACCCTCGCCGACCTGATGTTCCGCCCGACGGCGACCGCTCAGCTGGACCTCGCCGGCACGCTCGCGCTCAACACCGGCACCGTCATCCTCACCTACCGCGCACCTTCCCGCCCCTAGATCAACCACCCCTGCAGCCACGAACAACCACACCCCACCCCCCTCCAGCCACGAAAGCGATTAACGACCATGGGCATCATCTTGGGGCTGGCCGCGGCCCTGCTGTACGGCGGCTCCGATTTCGGCGGTGGCCTGCTCTCGCGGCAGCTGGGATCTCTTCGCGTCAACGTCATCGGCGCGGCCGCCGCCACCATGCTGGCCTGGGTCGCGCTCATCGTGTCCGGCGCGCCGGAGCCGAGCCTGCGGGCGGTCGCCTGGGGGCTGGCGAGCGGCCTGGGCGGCGGGGCCGGCACCCTCGTTCTCTACCGGGGCCTGGCTCGCGGGCAGATGAGCGTGGTCGGACCGGTCTCCGCCGTGGCCGCCGCGGCGGTTCCGGTCGCGGTCGGCGTCGCGATGGGGGAGCGCCCGGGGTTGCTGGCCACGGCGGGCGTGCTGGTCGCCCTGCCGGCCATCGTGCTGGTCGCGGCCAGCGGGTCGGTGCGCGGCAAGCTCGGCGCCGGCCTCACCGACGGCCTGGCCGCCGGCGTAGCCTTCGGCATCATGTTCATCGGCCTGGCACAGGCCGGCCGGAGCGGCGGCCTGTGGCCGGTCGCGTCGGAGCAGACCGGCTCGCTGCTGCTCATTCTCGCGGTCGCGCTCAGGTCACGTGAACCCCTCAGGGTGACGGTCCGCGCAGCCGGGCTGCCCGTGCTCGTGGGCGCCGGCGGCATGACCGCCACGCTGCTGTACTTCTACGCCACGCACTTCGCCATGCTGGCCACCGCGGCGGTGCTCGTGTCGCTGTATCCGGGCGTCACGGTCCTGCTCGCCCGGATGATCCTGCACGAGCGGTTCAGCTCCGTGCAGCGCGCGGGCCTCGGCCTGTGCACCCTCGCCGTAATCGCTATCGCGCTGAACTGACCCTGTGATGAGATCCTGCGGCGCGCCGTGATTGACCACCTGGACGACGCCCAGTTCCTCGGTGGCGGCCCGCACCGCGTCAAGCTGCGAGCGGTCCCCGTCCTCGGCGGCATCGAGATCGATCACGGGAATGGCGCGCAGCATCGGCTCTCTCCTTCGAGTGTCGGGCAAGTCTCCTTCACTATCCCAAACGGGAACGACTGCGCTCCATTCCCCGAGGGTGGGCCCGAAGTCCGCGCCGACCACCAGCGGGACACCCTGGCCATCGCCGTCCCGGGGGAAAACCCCCGATGACATTCGGGGGTCCGCACCGTCGTATTTTTTGCCGCCCAATTCCTACCGTAGAGGTGCAGGGAACAGGGGAAATCGGGGAAAACGGGGTAGCTGAGATGACCGCCGTGGTAAGCCGGGAGCGCGCGAAGGCGACGTACCTCACCGGAGTCACCGGGGTACTGATGCTCGCGGTCGCCTTCGTGATGATGGTCGTGGCCGCGCCCGCCCACGTCCACTACCGGGCGCACGGCCCCGCCAAGACGTCGGCCTCGCAGCTCACGACGTATGTATGCCATCACCTTACGGCGAGGAGCGATTCTACGACGGTTCGCGCGTGCCGGGCCGGCCCTTCGGCGGACAGCGCCTGGGCCGAGGCGTATGTGCCCTCGATGATCAGCGAAAGCTGGTCCGCGAGCAGCCCGGGGCGGGCCGCCCGGCCGCCGCTGGCCAGGCTGGCGGTGAGCTGACCGAGCCGCCCCCGCATGGGTGAGGCGTGGCGTCGCTGCGCGGGTGCGGTCTGGGCTAGCCGCCCCCTGTGGTTGGCCGAATGCCGTTGTCACCGGTTGCCGGCTGCGGTCGGTTTGTTCCGGCGGTGCTGGGGTCGGGCGGCGGGGGCTGGCAGGGCTGGTTCTTCTTCGCGCGGATCAGTGCCCGGGTGATGATCGGCGCGGCGATGGCGGCGGGAAGGAGCCAGAACGCCACGGTGGGCAGCCGGTCCCAGAGCGGCAGGTGCGGCCCGTTGTCCACGTAGAACGCGGTGAGCATGGAGGTGTAGGCGATGCCCATCCCGGCGATGTGGCCGGTGTCGCCGGGGCGGTGGCGACGCCGGTGCAGGTAGCCGACGGTAGCGGCGGCGAACGCCACGGCGCCGATGATGAACAGGTAGTAGTCCTGCGACCAGCGCATGATGGCCAGGGCGGTGGCGGTCGCGAACACCATGGTGATGGCCCGGTAGTACCAGCGGCCGGCCCGGATGTGGCGGGGGCTGCCCTTGCGGGCCAGCGCGGCGATCGCGCCCGTGAGGACGGCGGTCAGCCCGGCGATCACGTGGACGGCCAGGATCGCCAGGAAGGCGGGCGCGGTGGAGCCCACCTGATCGCCCAGGATGCGGCTGGCGGTGGCCATATGCTGCTCCTCTCGCTGTGGTTGGCCCCCATCGGGGCTATAAGTAGCGTTGCTACGTATAGATGTCACGTTACCGGGCGGATTGCCAGGCCGGAAGGGTTAAAGTAGCGTTGCTACTTATGCGGGCCGAGAAACTGAAGGGCCATCTGGACGCGATGCTGCTGGCCGCGCTGGAAAGCGGCCCGCGTCACGGGTACGCGGTGATCGAGGCGCTGCGGCAGGGCACGGACGGGCGGCTGGACCTGCCGACCGGGACGATCTACCCGGCGCTGCGCCGCCTGGAGCAGTCGGGCCTGATCACCGGCACGTGGTCGGTGGTGGCCGGGCGACGGCGGCGGTATTACCGGCTCACCGCCGCGGGCCGGCTGGCGCTGGCCGGGAAGCGGGCGGACTGGCGGGAGTTCGCCGCCACGGTGAGCGCGGTCCTGGAGGGCGGGCTGCCATGCCCCGGCCCGGCCTGATCGCGGAGTATCTGGGTGTCCTGTCCAGGCAGCTGCCCGGGCCGGTTGCCGAGGAGCTGGCCGACGGGCTGGACGAGACTTTCGGCGCTACCTCGCGCTGGGCCTGGCCCCGGACGCGGCGGCGGAAGCCGCCGTGGCCGAGTTCGGCAACCCGCAGCTGGTCCTGGCGGAATTCACCCGAGCGCATCCGGCCCGTCGCGCGGCCCGCAGGCTGCTCGGGACCGGCCCTGTTGTGGGGGGCTGCTGGGCTGTTGCGCTGGTCACCGGCCGCGCGTGGACGTGGCCTGTCCCGGTGATGGCGCGCATCATGCCCGGTGTGGCGCTGGTGGCGATCATCGTCCTGCTTGCCGTCGCCGCGCTGAGCGTCCCGTACCTGTCCGCGGCCCGCGCGGGGACGGCCGGGTGCATCGGGATCGTCGTGCTGGATACCGCGATGATCATCTGTGTCATCGTCGCTGACCCGGCCGTCACATGGGCGGCTGTCCTGGCCGTGGCAGCCAGCGCGGGACGGCTTGCCTTCAGCGCGCGGTGCTGCGTCCTGTCCTGGGCCTCAAGGCTGAGCGGCGGCTGATGTTGCCGGGTGCGCGGGACCGCCGGGCTCTGGGCCGCCGGTCCCGGGGCCGGCTAGCCCGTGCTCTTGGTGGCCACCCCGCAGATGACTGCGCCTTCCCACAGGAAGTCCTGCGGAGCCAGCTGGTCGAGGCCGCTTTGCGCGCGGGTCAGCACGCCTGAGCGGGTCGCGGCGTCGACGCGGCTGAGCCGGGCTCGATTTGCGCCTCGACCGCTGGCTAGTTCCCAGAATGATGACCGGTCCCATTGGTGGTGGAGCCGCTCGTACCAGATGCGTTCTGGGCGCAGCCCGGCCGACCGCAGCAAGGCATCCACTGCGTCTGGCCGGTCCAGCCCGGCGTCGACTCGGCGGGGCGGGGCAGGCGGTACCCCGGCATCTGTGAGGATCTGATCCCACAAGGTGTCGGCACGCGACCCCCGCTCCCAGGCCCAGGTGATGGCGCCAACTCGCCCGCCGGGGCGCAGCACGCGCGCGGCTTCGGCGATCGCCAGGGACGGGTCGGCGAGGTGGAACAGCACGTAGGCGAGGATGACGGCATCGGCGGTCCGGTCCGCGAGCGGGAGGGTGAGCGCGTCAGCGAGGATAGCTGGCGCCCCGCGCCGGGTGCGGGCGATACGGAGCATCTCGGCGGACGCGTCGAGGGCAACCACATGGGCGGTCGGCGCGGCCGAGCGGATGGCGCTGAGCAGCGCACCGGTCCCGGCACCTACATCGGCAACCACGCAATGGGCGGTAAGCCCGAGAAACCGGACGAGGGTGGCGGCGGGCGGGAGAATCACCGGGCTCCATAGCGCCTCGTACACCTCGGCGCCCCGGTCGTAGCCGGCGGCTACGTCGGCTCGCCGGGGCCATGGCGGATCAGTTCGCTTCGTCACGATGCGGCCTTCGGGCTGTCCGGCGATATTTACCGTGGTTTCTCACTGGCCACCAGGACGTAGCCGAGGTAGGGGACCGCCTTGGCCATCCGCGGCATGAGCCAGGCCATCTTGCGGATGTTCGCCGGCCGGGCGGCAACCACCTGCCGGGTTCGGCCGCTGCGAGCTTCGTCATCATCCCACCCCTTCCTCAAGCCGATGTTTGAATAGTGGCCCACTAAGGGCCCAGCTTGTCAAGAGATCAAACGAATACTTGACAATGCTCGCCTCGTGGTTCGATCATTGGCACGATGGGTGACCGGGCCGCCAAGGATGCGCTGTTCGACGCCTTCGCTGAGGTGGCGAAGGCGCTGGCCAGCGGCCGCCGGGCGGAGATCGCCGATCTGCTCGCCCAAGGTGAGCGCTCGGTCGAGGAGATCGCGGCCGAGATCGGCCAGAGCGTGGCGAATACCTCCCATCACCTGCGGGCGATGGCCCGGGCCGGCCTGGTCGCCACCCGCCGCGATGGGACCCGCATCTTCTACCGGCTGGCCGGTGACCGGGTGGGCGAGCTGTGGGGGGCGCTGCGTGATGTGGCGGCCGAGCATGTGGCCGGGCTGGAACGCCTCGCCGGTGCCTACCTCGGCGAGCGCGACGGCATCGAGGTCGTTGACCGCGCGGAACTGGCGGCCCGGCTCAAGCGCGGCGAGGTCGTGGTGCTCGACGTCCGCCCGTCAGCAGAGTACGAGTCCGGGCACATCCTGGGGGCACGCTCGACACCCATCACCGAGCTGCGCCGCCACCTGCGTGCCCTGCCGCCCGGCGTCGACGTGGTCGCCTACTGTCGGGGCCCCTACTGCGTGTACGCCGACGAGGCGATCCGTGAACTGAACCGCCAGGGCTTCCGCGCCCGGCGCCTCATCGACGGCTTCCCGGAGTGGAAGCGTGCCGGCCTGCCCGTAGCCGCGCCCACCGACGCCGGGAGGAGTTAGCTGTGGCCGGACCACTGATCGTGCCCGTCGTGGATGAGGGCCTGGGAAACTCGGCCTACCTGGCCGACCTCGGGGATGGCCGGGCGCTGGCGATCGATGTGCCGCGGGATCTGCGGGAGGTGCGGGCGGCCGCCGACCGGATCGGGCTGGCGGTCGCGTTCGCCGCCGATACCCACCTGCACGCCGACTTCCTGTCCGGGGCGCTGCAGCTGGCCGCCGAGGACGGCGCGCACATCCTCGCGTCCGCAGCCGGGGGACGTGCCTTCGGTCACCGGGGGCTGGCTGACGGGGATGAGGTGGATCTGGGCGGTCTGACCTTGCGGGCCTGGGCGACGCCCGGCCATACCGCTGAGCACCTCGCGTACCTGCTGCTCGACGGCACGCAGGTGCTGGGGGTGTTCACCGGGGGGTCGCTGCTGGTTGGCGCGGCTGCCCGCACTGACCTGGCTGGCCCGGAGCACACGGAGTCGCTGGCCCGGTCGCAGTACGCGTCCCTGCACAGGCTGCTCACGCTGCCGGACGCCACGCTGGTGTATCCGACGCATGGGGCGGGATCGTTCTGCTCCGCCCCGCCCGGCGCGGAGCGCACCACAACCATCGGGTGGGAGAGGGCGGCCAACCCGCTGCTGGCCGTCCCGGATCAGGACGCGTTCGTCAAGGCGCTGCTGGCCGGCCTGGGCACCTTCCCTGGCTATTTCCTGCGGCTGCCTGAGGAGAACCGGCGCGGCCCTGCCGTCCTGGCGTCCGCCCCTGCGCTCGCCCCGCTGACCGCGGGTCAGGTCCGCACGCTCCAGGACGAGGGTGGGCAGGTCGTCGATGTGCGCCCGGTGGCGGACTATGCGGCCGGTCACATCCCTGGCTCGCTGGCTATCCCACTGCGCGGGGCGTTCGCGACCTGGCTGGGCTGGCTCGTCCCCGACCCCGCCACCCCTCTGGTCATCGTCGCCGGGCCCAGCCAGGACCTCAGCGAGGTCATCTGGCAGGCGCTAAAGATCGGATACGAGAACCTCGCCGGGACGCTAGCGGGCGGCGTGCCTGCCTGGCAAGCGGCCGGACAGCCGGCTGCGGCCACCGCGCTGCTCATCCCCGGGCAGGTGGACCCGGCCGCCGTCATCGACGTGCGGCAGGCAGGCGAGTACGCCGACGGGCACCTGCCCGGCGCCCGCAACATCGAACTCGGCGCGCTCACCAGCCAGGCCGCCAGCGTGGAAGGCCGACCGGTCGTGACCATGTGCGGGCACGGCGAGCGTGCCGCCACCGCCGCCAGTGTGCTGGAGCGGGCAGGGCACACCGCCGCGGCGGTCCTGGCCGGCGGCCCGCCGGAGTGGGCGGACGCCACCGGGCTGGTGCTGGAGAGCAACGCGTGACCTCGCCTGACGTGACCCCGCCGCCGTCGGCGCCGGGCCCAGCCCCGTCAGCCAATCCCACGCCCGGCGCTGGGGTGCGGCTGGGCTTGCGCGCCAACCTGGCCCAGTTCTGCCTGCTGGTCGCGGTCAACGCGCTGGTCGGCGGCACGCTGGGCCAGGAGCGGACGGTGGTGCCGCTGCTGGCCACCCGCACCTTTCACTTGGCCGCGTTCAGCAGCGCCCTTACCTTCATCCTGGCGTTCGGCGCGGTCAAGGCAGCCACCAACTTCTTCGCCGGCACCCTGTCGGACCGGTTCGGCCGCAAGCCGGTGCTGGTCGCCGGCTGGCTGGCTGCGCTGCCCATCCCGCCGTTGCTGATCCTGGCGCCGAACTGGGGCTGGGTGGTCGCAGCAAACCTGCTGCTGGGCATCAACCAGGGCCTGACCTGGTCCACCACCGTCATCATGAAGATCGACCTGGTCGGCCCGGCCCGCCGCGGCCTGGCGATGGGCTTGAACGAGGCCGCCGGGTACGGCGCCGTCGCGATCACCGCCCTGGTCACCGGGTACCTGGCCGCCGCCTACGGGCTGCGCCCGGCCCCGTTCTTGCTCGGCGCTGCCTACATCGCGCTCGGCCTGGGCCTGTCCGCCGCCTTCGTCAGGGAAACCCGCGGCCACGCCCGCCATGAGGCCGCCGGTCATGTGGCAGCCGCCGATCACCTGGGCGGGCACCTGACCACCCGCCAGGTCGCGTGGCTCACCAGCTTCTCCGAACCGGCATTGTCGGCCGCTTGCCAGGCGGGCATGGTCAACAACCTGAACGACGGCGTCGCCTGGGGCGTCTTCCCGATCCTGTTCGCCCGCCACGGGCTGAACGTCAGCCAGATCGGCATCCTCGCTGCCCTGTACCCAGCCGTCTGGGGCGCTGGGCAGCTCGCCACCGGCGCACTGTCGGACCGCATCGGCCGCAAATGGCTGATCGCTGCCGGCATGTTTGTGCAGGCCGCCGCGATCAGCCTGATCGCCCTCGGCGCTACCTTCACCACCTGGGCACTGGCCGCCGTGCTGCTCGGCGCGGGCACCGCCATGGTCTACCCGACTCTGCTCGCCGCCATCGGGGACGTCGCACACCCCACCTGGCGGGCCCGGTCGGTGGGCGTGTACCGGCTGTGGCGCGACGGTGGGTTCGCCGTCGGCGCCCTGCTGGCTGGCGGGGTCGCCGACGCGTTCGGGATCCTCGCGGCGATCTGGGTAGTCGCCGCTCTCACCGCCGCCTCTGGCCTGGTCGTCGCCGCGCGCATGTACGAGACCCGGCCTGTCCGTCAGGCCGCTGCCTCGGCGAGCGAGGCTTAGCCATTCGGAAATCACCCGGAAGGTGGCTGCCGCCCGGTCTCTACGTTCGCGATCATGCTGCGGCTGGAGCCGATTAACAGAGCAAGCCCTGCTGGCCTAACCTGTTCGCCCGGCGGCGCCACCCGGCCGGCAAGACCCACAGAAGGGATAGCCGATGGAACGGCGATCTGTGTCAGCGGAGACCCTGGCCGCCCAGGGGCTGGGCGAGGCGGACCCGTCATCCGGTGGCCTGGCCCCGGTGATCAACCTGTCCACGAACTTCGAGCAGCAGCCAGACGGCTCCTACCCGCAGGGCCGGGTCTACACCCGGGCCGATAACCCGACCTCTGAGCACGCCGAGCGATTGCTGGCGGAGCTGGAGGGCGGCGGCTGCGCGTGCGCGCTGTTCGGCTCGGGGATGGCGGCCGCCACCGCGGTCTTCCAGTCGCTGCTGCCCGGTGATCACGTGCTGGTCTCCCGCGTCTTGTACTGGGGGGTGCGGAAGTGGCTGGCCGAGTTCGCCCTGACCTGGGGCCTGGACGTGGAGTTCACCGACACCAGCGATCTTGGCGCGGTGGCCGCCGCGATCCGGCCGGGCCGGACCCGGCTGCTGTGGGTGGAGACGCCCGCGAATCCGATGTGGGAGATCACCGACCTGGCCGCCATCTGCCAGCTCGCGCACGCGACGGGGGTCCGGGTGGCCGTCGACAACACGGTGCCGACGCCTGTGCTGACCCGGCCGTTCGAGTTCGGCGCCGATCTGGTGGTGCATTCGGCCAGCAAGTACCTCAACGGGCACGGCGACGTGCTGGCCGGGGCGGTGCTGGCCGTCCGCCGGGATCCGTTCTGGGAACGGATCCGGTCCTGGCGCCGCAACGCCGGCGCGATGCCGGGCCCGTTCGAGGCGTGGCTGCTGCAGCGCGGCATGCGCACCCTGTTCCTGCGGGTGCACCGCGCGTCGGAGACCGCGCTGGCCATCGCCACGCACTTTGACGGGCACCCCGCGCTGGCCGCCGTGCTCTACCCCGGGCTGCCGGGCCATCCTGGGCATCAGATCGCGGCCCGGCAGATGCACGGCGGGTTCGGCGGCATGCTGTCCATCCGGCTAGCCGGCGGAACCGGGCATGCCCACGCCGTGCTGCACGAGGTACGGGTGTTCAAGCGCGCCACCTCGCTGGGCGGAGTGGAAAGCCTGATCGAGCACCGGCGCAGCAGTGAGGGACCGTCCTCCCCGGTACCTGACGACTTGCTGCGCCTGTCGGCCGGCATCGAGGCTCCCGGGGACCTGATAGCCGACCTCGAAGCGGCGCTCGACGCCGGGGGCCGCGGCCCGGCCGCGGTCCCGCCGGGACCAGCGGCCAGGCGGGAGGCGGGCCGGTGACGGACCTGGTCGCGGAGGTGACGGCCGCGCTGGAGCGCAGCGTCCTGCCCTCGGTCATCGCCCGCGGCGCCGCGGTCCGCGTCGCCGCGGCCGCCGACGGCATCGTGACCCTCGAGGTGACCGGATCGCCGGGCGCCGTGTTTCCGCTGGCCTCCCGCATCGAGGCGCTGATCCGCGCCGCCGTGCCCGGGATCACCGCCGTGCGGCTGGTCACCCCGGGCGCCGGGCCGGCCGGGTCACCGCCGGACGCCGGCGGGAGCCTGGCGGAGGCTGCCCGCCGTGTCCTGGATGCCGAGGTCAACCCGGCGATCGCCGCGCACCGCGGCCGCGTGACCGTCGCCGGCGTCGTGGATGGCTGGATCCGGATCCGGCTCGAAGGCGGCTGCCAGGGCTGCAGCCTGGCCGAGGTGACCGTCCGGCAGGGCATTGAGCCGCTGCTGCGGGCGCGCCTGCCCGCCATGACCGGCCTGATCGATGTTACCGATCACGAGGCGGGGACCGACCCGTTCTTCTCCGCGGAGAAACGGTGACCGGCGGGATGACCGCGGTCCCGGGCGGGTCAGCGGCGGCGGCGCCGCGGGTGCTGCTACTGGTGCCCGCCCGCACCTACCGGGCGGCCGACTTCCTGCTGGCAGCCGCCCGGATGGGCCTGGATCTGGTCGTCGGCAGCGACGGCGCGCTGCCGCTGGGCGGCCGCCCGGTCATCCCGGTCAGTCCTGGCGACCCGGACGGCAGCGCCAGCCGCATCCTGGCCCGCAGCGGCCCGGCCGCCGCCGTGGTCGCTGCGGACACTCCAATGCTCGTGCTGGCAGCGGCCGTGGCCGCGCGGATGGGGCTGCCGCATAACCCGGTCGATGCCGTGCTGAACGCCACCGACAAGACCCGGCAGCGGCAGCGGTGGGCAGCCGTCGGCGTGGCCCAGCCCAAGTTCGAGATCGTGCCCGCCACGGCCCCGGAGGACGCTATCCGCCAGGCGGCTGAGGCGGTGGGATTCCCATGCGTGGTCAAGGCGGTCTCGCTCAGCGCCAGCCAGGGCATCCTGCGGGCCGACGATACGGCCGCGGCCGTAACCGCCGCCCGGCGGATCCGGCGGGTCCTGGCAGCAGCCCGGCGGCCCGGCACCGAGCCCCTGCTGGTCGAGGAATACTTGCCCGGCCCGGAGCTGAGCATCGACGGGCTGCTGGCCGGAGGCGACCTGACCGTCACCGCCATTTTCGACAAGCCGCACACGCCGGACGGCCCCACATTCGAGGAAACCCTGCTGGTCACCCCTTCCCGGTTGCCCGGGCCGGTCCTGGCCGCGGCCATCCGTACCGCCGGGCAAGCGGCCCGGGCGCTCGGGCTTACCGGCGGGCCGGTCCACGCCGAGCTGCGGGTCGGTCACTGCGGCGGCCAGGCCAGGCCCGCCATGATAGAACTGGCGGCGCGCTCCATCGGCGGCCTGTGCTCACGCGCGCTGCGGTTGCCCTGCGGCAAGACCCTGGAGGAGCTGGTGCTGGCGAACGCCCTGGGCCAGCCCGCCCCGGCCGTCGGCCATGACCCGGCCAGGCCTTCGGGCGTGTTCATGCTCCCCGTGCCGCGCCCAGGAGTGCTCCGCGCGGTCCACGGCCGCGCCAGCGCCGCGGCCGTGTCCGGGATCACCGGCCTGACGATCACCATCCCCGTCGGCCAGCGGGTCCTCCCGCTCCCGGACGGGGACCGGTACCTGGGTTTCATCTTCGCCGAGGCCGGCTCCCGGCACGACGTCGAGACCGCGCTCACCGCCGCCCGCGGCCGGCTGCGCGTGGTCATCCAGTGACCCGCTTCAGGTGATGTCCCTGCGGGTGGTGATGACGGTACCTGCGGAGGCGATGAAGGCAGCCCAGGCGGCGAACACCAGGCCGCCCTGCCAGGACGGCAGCAGCCGTACGCCCGCCTGGCTGGCCTGGGTAAGCCCGTCGGCGGCCACGCCGGGCAGGTAGGCCGTCCAGGAACCCAGCGGGGGGATGTGAGAGAGGAGCGGTTCGGCGACGTACAGGTACAGCAGCAGGCCGGCGATGGTGATGACCTCGCCGCCGAGCAGCGCGCCGAGCCCGGCTCCGGTCATGCCGAACAGGGCGACCGAGATGATCACGGCGGCCAGGACCGCGGGGTTCCCGTGGCCGGCCAGGAACACCGGGGTTCCCCTGGCCGCCAGCCAGGGCAGCGCGACAGCAAGGCTGACCGCGACGCAGGCCAGCGCGTACCCGGCACCGGCCAGCAGGTAGGTGATCAGCTTGGCGGTGATGACCCGGGCGCGGCGCGGCGCGGCCAGGAAAGGTCGTGGCGGACGAGCCGGCTGCGGTGCATGATCATCACCTGGTCGGCGAGCTGCTCGACCTCGGGCAGCACATGACTGGAGTACAGCACCGTGCGGCCGGACCGGGCATAATCCCGCAGCAGCCCGCGCAGCCACGCGATCCCTTCCGCTGGCCATCGCGGCATGCGACATCATCACTAGGGCCTAACAGCGAGAAAGGCGGATGCCATGCGCCAGCACCGGATCCACGCCGCCGCCTACGACCGGATGACCGGCCCGCTCGAGCGCGCCGTGCTCAGCGAGCGGCGAGCCCGCCTGCTCACCGCCGTGGGCGGGCAAGTCCTCGACATCGGCGCCGGGACCGGCGCGAACATCTCCCACTTCCAGCAGGCCAGCCAGGTCATCGCCGCCGAGCCCGACCCGGCGATGCGCAGGCGGCTGACCGCCAAAGTGGCCACGGCGCGCGTGCCCGTCGAGGTGACCAGCGACACCGCGGAATCACTGCGGCACGCCGACGCCAGCTTCGACGCCGTCGTATTCACGCTAGTGCTATGCAGCGTGAACAGCCCCGATCGCGCGCTAGCCGAGGCACGGCGGGTGCTACGGCCCTCCGGGCGGCTGATCGTCCTCGAACACGTCCGCAGCAGCGGCACCCTGTCCCGCTGGCAAGACCGCCTCACCCCGATCTGGTCCTACCTCAACGCCGGATGCCACCTCAACCGCGACATCGCCACGGCCATCCAACACGCCGGATTCACCATCGAGAAGGCAGAATCCTTCGACTCATTCCCCCGGTGGGCACCCGCCCGGCCACTCCTGGAAGCCATCGCCGCGCCCCGAACCTGAGTAGCCGCACGCCTCACCACTCGGTCATTATCCGCATCTCGTGTGCCATCTGAGTGTGTGAGCTCATGCCCGGCGCGAGCTCATGCCTGGCGCGGGCCACCTCGTCGGCCAGCCGGGCGTCCCAGACGCCCAGCTCCGCGGCCGCCACGTCACCGAGGACCGTCCGGACAGCGGGCACGGTCAGCCCGGGTACTCGTCGTCGGTGACGTGGTCGCCCCACTCGGTGGTCCGGCCGTTCGCATCCGCCTCCTGCACGGCCAGATGGGTCATGAACGTCGCGTGCCCGGCGCCGTGCCAGTGCCACTCGCCCGCCCCGGCCTGCACGGTGTCGCCGGCCCGGATCGCCTCCGCTTCACCGCCCCGGCTCTGCACCAGCCCGGCGCCCTCGGTCACGTGCAGGACCTGGCCGAACGGGTGCCGGTGCCAGGCGGTGCGGGCGCCGGGCGCGAAATGCACGCTGAGCACCCGGGTCCGGGCCGGCGGCACCGGTGTCGCGATCTCGTCTATCCACACCTGGCCGGTGAACCATTCCCTCGGTCCCGGCGTGGTGTCCGCGCGCTTCCTGCGGATTTCCATGGCGTGTGCTGACTCCCTCGGTTAGCGAGAATTGGTAGCGAGCCGGGCCAGCAGTCCGCTGACCGGGTGGCATAAGACGTGCATGCCGCGATCATGCTGCAGTGTCATCCGCCGGTAATTCGCATTGCCATCGGTATGTGGCGTGGTGACGCAGTGCGGGTCGTCGGCCGTGTGCGTCCGGCCTGGACGTGGCATCCACATCGTATCGGTATGCAACGGGCACGTATCACCAGCCACAAAGGCCGTCGAGCGACCGAAAAGCTCACGCGGCCGAGTCGCGGCGAGGGCCTGGTTTAACCAGCCCTATGAGACCGATTTATCAGTATTTAGATGACATGCATCGCGCCGGACTGAGCTGAGGTCGCAGGCGGGTGCCGGGAGACCTCCCCAGCGCAGACGCGCGTCACGATTGACCGCGTAGGCAATTCGCATGGGGGGCGCGTGCGCCCCTCCGGAGCTTGAGGA
>WNFD01002972.1_pt1 | contig 26503 bp, 24 predicted proteins | sample 5400491 | NCBI WGS metagenome assembly WNFD01 (sample SAMN13153343, study PRJNA577476) | soil metagenome | isolation source: 120 cm saprolite under Douglas fir tree site 2 hole 2 replicate 2 | place: USA:California | collected 2015-04-18
CGATCGCATGGATCAAGGCGCACAGGCAATTCTCCCTGTGGGTCGCGGTGGTCCTTGTGGTGGGGGGCGGGCTGCTGTGGTGGAACGCCCTGTCCACCAGGCAAAGCGAGCAGAACGCCGGCAGGGCCCTTTCCTCCGCACGGCTCGCCTTCGAGTCGCGCAACTTTCCCTTAGCCTCGAGCGAGCTGTCGCGCATCATCGCGAATTACTCCGGCACGCACGCGGCACAGGAGGCCAACCTGCTGCTTGCCCAAGTGCGACTCGCGCAGGGACAGAACCAATCGACCATCGATCTGCTGCGCCGGTTCGCGCCGGACGCCGGTCGGGAGTTCCGGGCTCAGGCGTACGGGCTGCTCGGGGGAGCATACGAGAACGTGGCCCATCCCAAAGAGGCGGCCGCGGCCTACCAACTGGCGGCTGAGGCGGCTTCGATGCCATTCCTGCGAGCCCAGTTCCTCTCCGACGCCGGGCGGGCTTGGACGACCGCGGGAGACACCGCCAAGGCCGTCGCTGCTTACCGGGAGATCGTTACCAAGCTCGACTCCACCAACTCGGTGATGGAGGCCAAGGTGCGTCTGGGGGAGCTGACTCGGGGGGTGGTTTCGGGGGTGGTAGCTCAGTAGGGCTGCTTAGGAGTACTTCGTATAAGAGATGTTATGTTAAGTTAACTTGGGGGACGATGTGGACAACCCCCTCACGTCAGCACACCCCGAAACACCATCCGCGCCTCCCCTCCTAGCCAGACGTCGTCGTAGCGCTCGTCCGCCGTCCGCACGGCACGCACATCCAGCCGCCGGCCACTCGAGGTCAGGAAGACGGTGGGCAGCTGCGCCAGGCCCCATTGTGTCAAGGCGCAGGCGGCTGCCACAGCCCCGGTGCCGCATGCCAGCGTCTCTCCCTCCACCCCCCGCTCATAGGTGCGCATCCGCCACTCGGCTGAGCCCCGAGCCTGGGAGACGAAGTTGATGTTGGCGCCGTGTGGGGCGAGGGCGGCATGGAAGCGTAGCGTCCGTCCGCGGGTCGTCAGTGGCACGCGCTCGACGTCGTCGACCACGACTACGAGGTGCGGTACGCCGACCACGCCGAGGGCGAGACGCTGCTCGCCTCCTCCCGGCTCAAGCTCGGCCGGCGTCGCTCGCGCAGCGGCTCTCGTACACCCCTGCGTCGGTCTCCAGGCGCATGCCGTCGGCGGGCGCGACGCCCAGGTGGGCGGCCAGGTGGGTGCAGCACAGCGCCGCGTTGCCGCACATGGCGGCGTGCGAGCCGTCGCTGTTGAAGTAGACCATGCGGACCGCCCCGGGCGCGGACCCCGCGAGCACGAACACGACGCCGTCGGCGCCCACTCCCGTGCCGCGCGCGCAGGCCGCCCGGATGTCGGCGGCCACCCAGTCCTCGGGTGTCGAGACCCGCCCGTCGACCATGACGAAGTCGTTGCCCGACCCCGTCATCTTGTAGACCGGGAGTCCGACTAGATGCGGCCGAACCACGCCATCAGTCGAAGGCGTGGCATCATCCAAACCGCCTCGCGCACGATGGCCTTGTTCATCTTGCTTTGCCCCTCGGTTCGGTCTACGAACACGATGGGGATCTCGGCTAGCTTGAACCCTTTTCGCCATGCCCGCACACTCATTTCCACCTGGAAAGCGTACCCGTTGGAGCGCACCTGGTCGAGGTTAATCGCCTCCAGCACGCGCCGGCGAAAGCACTTGAACCCGCCGGTCAGGTCCCAGATCCGCAGCCCCGTCAGCCTCCGGGCGTAGATATTGGCGCAGTAGGACAGCACCAGGCGACCCATAGGCCAGTTGACCACCGTCACCTTCCCCTGAAGATAACGCGACCCGAGCACCAAGTCCGCCCCCTCTACGGCCTTGAGAAACCCCTTCAGGTGGGCAGGATCGTGCGAGAAGTCCGCGTCCATCTCGAGCAGGTAGTCGTAGCCGCGCTCCAACCCCCAGCGAAACCCTGCGCGGTAGGCCGTCCCCAGGCCGAGTTTGCCCTCCCGGTGGAGCACGTGGATTCGGGCATCCGCTCGCGCGAGCTCGTCGGCGATGCGGCCGGTTCCGTCCTGGGAGTTGTCGTCCACGACGAGCACGTCGATCCGCGGGTCCTGCGCCAGGACCTGCGGCAGGAGGCCGGGGAGGTTCGGTGCCTCGTTGTAGGTCGGGATGACGACGAGGGCGCGCTCAGCCACGTCGCCTCCGGCGCCATAGCGGCGGCGCCACGAGCCCAACGGCCAGGACCAGCAGCGACAGGAACGTCACCATTCGGCCGGTGCGGTAGTCGTGCGGGTCGAACGCCAGCTCGACTCTGCGGGCGCCCGCTGGCACCGGGATCGTGATGAGGGTCTGGTCGCCGCGGTAGACCGCGGCCGGCAAGCCATCCACCTTCGCTCGCCAATCCGGATACCAGTTTTCCGCCACGAGCAGGTAGCTCGCGCGTAGGGGGGCACGGTGTCTGCCTCGTAAACGTAGGCCTGGCCGCCGGCTGCCGTCGCCACGGGGCCCAGCAAGCGGTGATACGCCGGGAGACGAGCGCTGTCCCCTAGGATAACGTCCCGCACGGCGAGCAGTTTCCAGAGCTGGAGGGATCGGAGGTTTCGATACCCTTCCTGTTTGCCCACCAACTCGTCGAACGTGCTCAGCTCGAAGCCATGATAGCCCAGCACTTGTGGGATGTTGTATCGCATCAGGGTGCCGGAGTAGACGCCCGCGTCGAGCACACGGAAGGGGGGCCGGGTCGGCTCGAGGAACCGCACGACGTCGTCGTGGGCGTAGAGCTGCTCCTCGGGCCGGCTCCATTGCCAGAACGGCCGTCCGGCGCGCCAGAGATCGGCGCCCACCACGAGGGCGAGCGCGGCAGCAAAGACAGGGGGGGCGATTCGTTTGTCCACGAAGGACAGGCCGACGCCGGCGACGAGCGCGAGCCCGACACAGCTTCCCACGCTTCCCCACATGATGTCCGACTGCGCGAGCGTCGCCGTGGGGACTAGGTTTCGGCCGATCTCTGCGCTGTGCGCGGCGGCCCAGGAGGTGGCGATGGCGCCGTAGGTGCCGAGGAGGCCCAGCACTGCGAGCACCCCAGCCGCGCCGAGCCCCGCCACCAGCAGCTTGCGGCCCTCGCGGCGCTCTAGCCGCTCCGCGCCGGCGGCCGCGAGGATCGAAACGGCCAGGGCGACCACGTAAAAGGCGATCCCCGGGGCCCGCGTTTTCTTGACGTACGGGACGAGAGCCCACCACAGCCGGTAAAAGGGTGTCGCTCCTCCGAGACTGACGAGCAGGAACAGGACGCCGATCGCGAGGACCCAGCGCACGAGGCGCCGCCGCGGCCCTACCCCACCGGTGCCGAGGACAGCGAGCAGGATCACCGGTAGGCCTAAGTACTCGCTGTGGAGCTTGAGGGCATTCGGCCCCCAATACGTGTCGTGCACGCCAGTGCGATCGTACACGCCGGTGAAGCCGGACAGAAGGAACTCCGGGGTGTGGATCAAGGGCGTCGCGAAGCTCGCGGACCACTCGAACCCTTGCGTGCCTGCTCGAGCCGAGAAGGGGATGTAATGGAGGAACGGTAACACCTGAACGAGGGAGAGGCCGAAGCCGAGCACGACTCCTGTGAGCGCGAGGGTGAGCCCGGCCCACCGCTGGCGCGTCGTCAAGTCAATCGGCTCGCCGACAGTGAAATAGAGGGCAAAGATGCCGCACACGATGAGCGCATACTGCGCGGTCTGGTACTGCGGCGACAGCAGGGCGAGCCCGACCGCGAGCCCGAACAGCGCGAAGCCCTCCGGTCGGCGCCGCCGGATTCCGAGGAGGAGACCGATCAGCATCAGCGGCAGCAGCGACGTCACGAACAGCTTGCCGTCGTGGCCCGGCGAGGCGTAGGAAACGATGACCCCGCTGAGTTGGTACGCGGTACCCCCGATCACCGAGCCGAGCCAGGAGAACCCTAGGAGCCGGAGCAGCCAATAGAGTGAGAACCCCGCGATGACATAGTGTGTGACGAACGCGAGGTTCATCGCGGGCACCGTCGGCATTACGAGGCGGAGCCACGCCGTCGGATAGAACAGGTCTCCGAACCCGGCGAACACCGGGACCCCGCCCATCAGCAGAGGGTTCCACAGTGGCGGATGCCCGGTGGCCCGCCACTGCATTGCTCCCCAGAAGCGTATCGCGTACCCGGTGATGTATTGGTCGCTGTTGGGACCGCCCAGGAGCTGACCCGTCCACATTGGCAGCGACAGGACGAAGATCCACAAGCAACAGAACCCTAGCGCAGCGAAGTCTGGTCGGGACGGAGTGTAGGCAGCGGGGGAAGCTCCCGGGGCAGGCCCAGCCGACTGGCTCAACGGAGGACTCCTTTTCGCGCGAAGAGGAATGGGGCAGCCGCCCCCAGCTCGGTGACCGTCAGCAGGACCCGCGTCGCGAGAGCGAGCGCGATGGCCAGCTTGGGGCCGACCGCGCCCACGAGCAGAAGGTAGAACAGCGACTCGCGTGGGCCGAGACCGGCGGGGGCGAACACCGCCACGAGGCCTACAAGATACGAAATCGTGAACACCGTGGCGGCCAAGCTCCAGCTGACCACGGCGTCCGGCGTGAGCCCGCGGGCTAAGCATTGCATGGCGAGCCCATAACCGGCCCACGCCGCGACGTTAGCCAGGAAGGCCCCCAGCATGACACGCGGCGCGATCGGCGCGAGGGCGGGCCACGTGGCAGGCAGGAAGCGTTGCACCCGCGCCAGCGCCCACTTGGAGGACAGGGCGGCCACGCCGAGTACCGCGCCGACGCCGAGGGTGAGCGTCGCGACGCCCATCCAGACAGGCGCGGCCCGTAGCGCCGCTGGACTGAGCGCCCCGACGAGGGCGAGGCCCCCAGCAAGGGCCAAGGCCTGGTTCACGAGCGCCGCCGCAACGGCTGCTGAGGCATCCACGCCGGCCTGCTGCGCCAGCAAGGCGTTGCCCGCGATCGCCCACACCTTACCCGGAATGTACTTGCCAAGGTTCGAGACCATGCAGATGCGTGCGGCGTTCGGGTAATCGAGGTGTTGGCCCATCGAGACGACCACCCGCCGCCACGCCTCGACGAGGAGCGCGTAGGCGGCCCAAACGATCGCTACACTCGCGAGGAGCCAGCCCGGTCGCACGTCCCAGGCGATGGGCTGTGCCCGCAGTTCATCCCAGCTTCCGGCCAGCTTGCCTACCGCGAGCCCGATAACGACCAGGGCAAGGACCCCCTGGACGATTCGCCACCACCGTTGTCGCTCAGCCACGGGTGCGGGCGGGCCAAGCGCAAGTCTCCACTACCCTACCTTCACCGTCTTCCAGAACGAGCGGCCAGGGATAGGGCCCCGGGCCATCCGCCACGAGGTCGAGCCGGCCTTCGGACGTCACGGTCCGCACCCGCACGCTGCGCCGCGCCACACGCCACGCGACAAGCTCCCCAAGGGTTCCTACGAACGGAGGGTACGGGCCGGCCAACACCCCTTGCACTAGCCGCCCGTATGCCTCCGGGGCACCAGGAAACCCCAACGCCGGTGTCAGGTTGGGGTGCCAGAGGCCCACCCACAGCCCTTCCACCTCCCGGCAGGCGGTCGCGAGCGAGAGCCCATCGTCGATCCAGGCGTCGGGGTCTTCCACGCCGCCATACTTACTCAGCGCGCGGTCCATCCAGACGAGCGGCACCTCGTCGAGCGCCGCAGATGTCTGTGTCTCCGCATCCCAGCTGGGGACGACGTCAGCGACCCCGAGCCGAAAGCCGTTGCGGTCGGGGAAGCCGTAGGTCGCATCATAGCGGAATCCAGCGGCGAGCATCGCGCGCTGTGTCGCTCCGGGGCGCATGCGGAGGAAGTGCTGCCGTACTCCACCCGGCAGCCCGCCTGTGATCGCCGCCAGGCGCTCCCGTTCGCCGCGGAGCGTGGCGGCGTCGAGCCAACTGGCGAAGCTGCCGTGAAGACCGATCTCGTTACCCTGCTCTCTCACCGCGGAAAGAATCCGTCGTGCCACCCGGGACTCCGGACGGTAGGTGATGTCCCCCCGGCTCCAACTCCGCAGCGAGGGAGTCCCGCTAATCACGAACCAGGTTGAGCGCACGCCGACGCCGATCGCGGCCCGCAGCAGCTGGTCGACCGCCTGCCAGACGGGTGAGCGCCACGCAGTGAGCCCCGCCAGGGTCGTGCGGGCGGCGCGGCCGACCTCACCCCGCTGAAGCAACTCGAGCAGCCGCAGGAGGGTGAAGGCGGGCCAACCGGCCACGACGTCTAGATCGTGCGTGAACGCCGCTGCCCAGCGCCTGCCACCTGGCCACGGAGCGAGGCAGCGCACGAGCCGTGCGCCGGCAGCGGCCTGCACCGCCGTCCGAAGCGCTGCGGCATGCCGGCTCAAGACGGGTTCACGCCAGCGCTCGACACGTACCAGCGGGTTCTCATGAGACGGCACGCGGTCGTGGCGATTGTAGCTCTCCGACTGCTGCTCCTCCACCGCCCCGGCCACCACGCAGAAGTAGGCGAGCACATTGCGGGACAAGCGCACCTCGCCGTCGCCGTGTGCCAGCGCCCAACGGCCGCCAAGGAACGCGTCGTAGTCGTCGCGGCGCTCGTTGGTGATCGTGAGCCGGACGACGTCGGCAGCGGGGTCCTCCACTGTAAGCAGCCTTGAGGTATCAAGCAGCACAGCGAGGCCGTAGCGCTCGTTGGGCCGGAGCTGGGCGGCTGGCGCCGTGAGACGGATCACGCCCAGCCGGTGGGCGGAGTGAGCACACGGATGGTGCGTGCCGGCTGGCCGGCGACGACGTGCAGCGGCGGCACGTCTTGCGTGACGACGCTGTTCGCGCCAATGACCGCGCCGCGGCCGATCGTCACCCCAGGAAGGACCACGACCCCTGCGCCGAGCCACGCGTCAGGCTCGATCACGATCGAGGCACGCTTGATGGGAGCGAAATTCCTGATCCGGGACTCGTTGGGATGGGACGACATCACTAGGGTAACCCGCGGTGCTACGCTTACGCGGTCGCCGATGGTCAGGTTCCCCGTGTCCTCCAACTCCTCGGCAATGAGGATGTCATCGGCGATGTAGACGTCCTTCCCGATGCGGTAACCGCACCAACGAAGCAGCTGGACGCGCCAGGCTGGGAAGAACGCGTTCCGCGCCCACCGCTTCAGGACCTTCTTGCGGAGCCGCCAGAGGAATCGCACCGGATCACCCCAGGAAGCGGTAAAGGGCCGAGCCAGCTCGCGCGGCGGGCGCCGGGAGCCATCTCCACAGGCGTGTCGCCAGCGCGAGTACGCCGCGGTCGCGGCGCGCCTGATTCAGGCCGCCCGCGTCCGGCCAGTAATCATATGCCAGGGGAACCGCCTGCGCACCCCAACGGAGCTTGAAGTCGGCGAGTGAGGCCTGCTCGGGCGCCGTACGCCCCAGATCGCAGATGACGCCAGCCGCCGCGGCGCGCTGCAAAGCCGCCCATAGCAGCACGTGGGTGGGCCGGTACTGCTTCACGTAGGCCGGATCGGAAGCGCTGAAGGCATAGATCCACTCGCGCGGGCCCTTGAACATCACGAACCCGGCCGCCATCCGTCCGTCCGGCAGGCGGGCGAGGTACAGGTCGGCGAGCCCTAGCCCTTGCAACCGCCGACACAGGTCCACGAAGAAGCGGCGCGGCGGCGCTGGCACGCCATGCCACTGCTGCACGCGCTCCTCGAGCTGGGCCATCGCGAGCCAGTCGGCCTCGGACTCACCGTTGACGACCGCCACGCCCGCCTTCTGGCCCTTGCGGATACGTTGTTGCGTGCTGGTGTGGTGCAGCCGGTTCCAGACCGCTTGTTCCCCGCCCTCGGTCGAAACCCGATAGGTCGTGTAGCGCGTCGAGCGCACGAATTCCAGCGGTGCGGCGGGAATGTCGCTAGCGATCTGCTTGATCTCGACGCGCCGGACGCCCCGCTGGGCCGTGAGCTCACGCGCCGCCGTTCCCAGGGCCTGGGCGACCTCCAGTGATCGCGCCATAGGGCCCGCGATGAAACTGAACGGGAAGCTCACCAACCGCTTGCCCCCGAACAGTCCTGGCACCGTCGCAAGTGCGAGTCCGCCCACGAGCCGGCCATCATGACGTGCCGTCAGCCAGCAGACTTCGTAGCTAAAACACTCCGCGAGGCCGGTGATCCACCGTGGGTCGTGGTAGAAGGTTCCCACTTCCCGCGCGAGCTCGACCCAGCCGCCCGGGGGGAGGGAGGAGCCCTGGGTCTCAACGTTCCGGGTGATCAAGGGCGATGGCGTCATAAAGGGCGAGGAATCGATCGGCAGCCACCGTGGGCGAATACATCGCTTGCATGCGGCGTGCCCCTTCCGCGGTGAGCCGGGCACGGAGGGCGGGATCGCTCAGCAGGCGACCAAGCTGGTCGGCGAGGTGCCGTGGGTCGCCGTCCCGGGCAAGCAGACCGGTCTCACCGTCCACGACGATTTCAGGGATGCCACCCGCGGGCGTTCCGACGACCGCCGATCCTGAGAGCAACGCCTCGACGAGCGCGAGCCCAAGCCCCTCGGCGTGTCCCCGCGTCGGAAGCACGGTGATCGTACTCGACCCGTACTCGGCTGGCATGGCGTCCTGGCGTACGAAGTTCGACCAGTCGACGGCATCGGCAATCCCTAACTGACGGGCCAGGACCTCGAGGTTGCGGCGCTCCGGCCCCTCCCCCAACACCCTCACCCGACAGGGAATGCCGCGCTGCCGGAGGATCTGGAACGCGCGCAGCAGGACATCGACCCCTTTGCTCGCAACCAGGTTTCCGGCGTATAGGATGCGTGGGGGCTGCGCCTTTGGCGTCGTCGTTCCCGCCGCGAACCGGTCCACCTCGAGTGGCATCGGGGCGACCATGACGGGGCGCTTGAGCCGCAGGGCGTGGCGCTCGATGTCAGCTGCGAGGAAGCGCGAGACCGTCGTTATGGCGGCCGCGTGGTCGAACACAGGACGCGCCAAGCGCGGGACCAGAACCCGCCGATCCAGGAGACGAACGTCGCTACCGTGACAGGTGAGTACGAACGGCCGCTCGCCTCCCGCCCCCCCTCTCCCGCCGCCCCGTGCCCTGGCAACGACCCACCCAGCGGGAAACCACCAGTGGGCGTGGACTACGTTCGGGTCGAGCTCGGCGACGGCGCGGCGAACGGCACGGGTGAACGCCGCGAGATACAGCGGCAACACAAGGAGACTGAGAGGAGAGAGCAATGCACGAGAGCGCACGTCGCCGCGGTACCCGATTCGCTCGAGTGGCTCAGGCGCGTAGCCGAAGCGTCGGACCGGGACCCCGTCATCGGTGTCTTCGTAAGCCGTGCCCGCCGTGTGCGGTGCGACGACCCAAACTGCAGCACCTGCGGAGTGGGCGGCCCGGGCCAGCCGCGCAACGTACCCCCCTGCGGGATCTCCGGGGAAGCGGGGGTAGTTGTGGCTGACCACCAAGAGCCGCATCGGGAGTGAAACCTAGTGCCCCGCCTGGAGCGATCCAAGCGGCTGTGTCTGACCGGCGGAAGGGAGCGAGGGAAGCGGTAGCGGCCTCCGCTCTCGTAGCGTGCCGTCTGGCCGGAGAGGAGGCGCCTCAGGTCCCCAGAAGGGGCCCCGCGAGGGGCCCCGGGGCCCGTAGGGATGTAGCCGCTAGTGGATGATGTCGACCCAGCCAGCTTCGTTCGCGATCACGGCCGTTGCGCCGTCGTTCGTGAACGCGAGTCGCCGTGGCGCACCCCCTGTTGAGATCGTTGCAACGACCGTACGAGTAGCTCGATCGATAACTCGAACTACTCCGCTTCCCGACAACGCCACGTACAGTTGCACATTGTCGGGGCTCACCTTCACCTCGAAGCCTCCGCCGCCGAGAGCGACCGACCCTGACACAGTGCCAGAGGCCAGGTCGATGATCCAAAGCTGGCCAGCGCCCTCGTCGGCCACGTACAGCTCGCCATCGTTGCGAGAGATGGCCACCGCTTGCAGGGTACCAGCGCCGGGAATGGTGAAGGTTCTAAGTGCGGTATGCGTAACTGCATCGAATTCAACTACGGCCCCGTTGAAGAGGAGGCTCGCATACAGCTTCGATCGAGTCGAATTGAGGGAGAGGCCGTTGGACAGGCCGGGCAGCGGAATTGTGGCGGTCGTCGTGAGGGTCTGGCGATCAACGATAGCGACGAGCGACTGGTTCCCGCTGACGAACGCGCTGTGGTCATCGACGCCAGCGATCACCCGGAACGGGTTGAACGGTACGTGAATGGTACCGGTGACGCTGTTCGTCGAAGTCGCGACGACGCCAACGTTGGCGTCGAATTGGTTGGTCACGTAGGCGAACGCTCCCGCGGCATCGAACGCGACATCTGTTGGTTGCTGCCCTACGGAGACTGTTCCGCTGAACGCGGCCGTGGGCAGGTCGATGCGCTGCAACAACTGCGGATCAGGCTGCGTGAGGTACACGATGCTCGTCCCGGACACGGCAGTGCCAAACAGCCGGCTCGACGTGCGCAGGGTTGCGGCGATTGTACCCGCGGGGTGTCCAACTGCGGACACGGACACGGGGACGGGCACGTCGGCAGCTCCCTTGCTGCTCACAGTTACGGTCGTCGAGCCGATGGTCCCAGCGGTGACGAGTCCCGTCCCGGTCACCGTTGCGATCTGCGGGTCAGCGGACGTGAAGGAGATTTGCGCGTTGGTGAGAAGCTCGCCTTCGTTCGTGAAGACCTGCGTGCTGAGTTGCGCGCTCGTGCCCGGCCTGAGCACGAGGTGATCCGGCGAGACAGCGATGCGCCTCTGAAAACCGCTTGCATCCGCGGCGAGATTGGCGGGGCGAGCGGGAGCAGTTGGCTCACGCTGGCAGGCGACCAGGGTTGTGGTGGCCAGTAACGTGAGGCTCAGGCGGTACAAGGGCGTACGCACCTCCAGCCATGGTAGTGCAGGTTGCAGAACCTGCCCGATGGGAAGACTGGCCAGCGCATCCCTGCCCCGGCCACCGGTTCAGCGGACCACACTGACCCACCCGCTCTCGTTCGGGATCAGCGCCGTCGTACCCAGCCGGTTGAACGCAATTCGCCGGGGCGTGCCGGCAACATTCAATGTTTGGGTGACCGTTCGGCTGCTTCGGTCGATGACCTTGACCTGACCGCTTCCGGTGACCGAGGCGTACAACTGAGTGCCATCGGGCGACAGCTTAAGGCCAAACGCGTTCGCCGCAGCGGGAATGGTCGTGAGGCGACCGCCGGTCGCGGCGTCCCGCACGTCCAGATCGCCCCCTTCGTTCGCGATGTAGACCTCAGTCCCGTCCAACGAGACGGCGACGTCCTGTAGAGTGCCGCCGGGAGTGGCCAGGCGCACGGTGCCGGTCGACGTGGTGACCTCGAAAATGCTGCCGCCGGTGCTCGTGGCGTACAGTATGTCCCCGTTGGGGTGGAACGCCATCCCGTTCACGGGTGAGGCGCTGAGAGCCAACTGCCGCGTGATGGCCCTGGTGGCCGTGGCGATCTCGTACACCATTCCGGTGCTAGTTGACACATAGACGTGCTGGTCGTCGGGGGCGACCAAGACGCGGAACGGGTTCCCAGAAGGAATGGGGATGCTGTCGACAGACTGCTTCGTAGTGACGTTGATGACCCCGACGTTCAGGCTGAATTGGTTCGTCACGTACGCTGTGGTCCCGGCAGAGGTGAATGCAATGTCTGTCGGGTCGGCGCCGACCTTGACGGAGTCGCGGAAACCCGTGTCCGGCAGCAGACTGAGTTGCAGGTACGGCAGGTCCTGGCGGCCAGTGAGCGCGACACCGGTGCGGGATACGGCAACCGCGAAAGGCCGGGACGCGACGGCCGGCGTGCCCGCGGCATTGCCTGCAGGGTGGGTAACGACCGCAACCGACACGTACTGCACCGCCGATCCTGAGGTTACCGTGAGTGAGTCAAACCCCACCGCCACGGCAGCGAGCAAGCCGGCCGTGGACACAGTAGCCACGGTCTGGTCCTTCGACACGAAGCTCACGGTGGGATGATTCATGACGCGTGATTGCGCGTCGCGCACGATGGCGCCTAGCTGACGTGTCCCGCCAAAAGGGAGGTCCACGATGGAAGGGATGACCTGTATGCTTGCCGCCGGACCTGCGACGGTGATCGGAGCGCCCTTGCTCGCCCCCCCGCTCGTTGCTGTGAGCGTCGCCGTTCCCCCCATATGCGTAGTCACGAGGCCAGTCGTCGACACTGTGGCGACCACCTGATTGTCCACACTGTAGGTGACAACCGCGCTAGGGAGGGTCTTGCCGTTTCCGTCCTTAACGACCGCCGCGACCCGCATCGTGTCGCCAAGATCCAGTGACAGGACCCCCGGCGTCAGATCCACGGCGGCCGCGACGGCCGGCCCCTCAGAGGAGGAGCACGAGGATAGCAAACCGCCACAGCAGAGAGCGAGGCAGGCGCAACGCAAGGCCAAGGGCATGGGGTCCTCCGAAGGAATGCCGGACGCTAGCGCACGAAATTCACCCAGCCGGACTCGTTGGCAATCACGGCCATCGTGCCGTCTCGATTGAAGGCAAGGCGCCGCGGGGTGCCACCGGTGCTAAGAGTCTTCAGGACCGCGCGCCCTCCTGGGTCGATAATCTGGACCGCTCCCGCGTTGGAGCGGCTGAGGTAGAGCTGTGCCCCATCAGGAGTGAATTGAAGATCAAACCCCCCAGCCCCGACCGTGATCGAGTCGCTAATCCTCCCACCGCTCAAGTCAATGACATACAGTTGTGTCGAGGTCTCCGCGGCCACGTACAGCTTGGTCCCGTCTCTGGACACCGCGAGGCCTTGAGGCATGGGCAGCATTGAGAATGAACGGGACACCGCATTCGTCTGCGTGTTGACCTCGAGGACCGTTCCGGCGAACGGTACGCTGACGTACAGGCGCGCGCTGGACGGACTGAAAGCGAATCCATTGGCTGCGCCACCCGACCCGATCCGCGCAAGGACCTGCTTTGTGGAGGCGTCGATCCGATCTACCTCGTTTGCGTTAGTGCTCACGAACAGCGACTGATCGGTTGGCATGACCGCGACAACGAATGGATTGCCTGTCACAGGAATCGCATCCACCATGACACCGCTAGTGACGCTGACGACGCCGACAGTGTTGCTAAATTGATTGGTCACATACGCGCGTGTTCCGCTGGCGTCGAAGGTCACATTCGTGGGCTCCGCGCCGACAGGGATCGAGCGCGTGAAAACCGTATCAGGCAAGTCCGCCCGCGTGAGGGCGTTGGAGTCGGCGCGCACGACGAGGACGACGCCGTCACGAGATACTGCGATTCCGTAGGGGCGGAAGCCCAGGGGACGCCTCGCCGTGATCACGCCATCGGGGTGCGTCGGTCCGGATCCGGCAATTGGCGCGGTGCTGGAGTGACAAGCAGCGACCGCGGTGACGAGCACGCAGTTGAGAAGGGGAAGACGAAGCACTAGCAGGGTCATATGAACTCCCCTCCTGCTGAGCTGGGCTCTCAAGGATCGCCCCCGGTGACGCGTGGCTGCGTGACGGCGGGCGTTCCGGTTCGGTACCTCCATGTTGCAGGTACGCAACAAGCGCGCCAGCCGAAACGGCGCGAGCCTTGGTTGTTAGCATAGCCCAGAACAGTGACTTAGGCGACCATTCTGTCGCGCTTAGTGGGGAGGGATGCACCATTGTAGGGCGGAGGAGGGTACAAAACCCGCCTCACAATTGAGCGCCCGCGCTGGCTTAACGCTCCGTGCGCTGGTGGAGGCGGTCGACTTCCCGCTCCAGCGCCCGCACTTCCTCCCGCACCCCAGCGACGAGATCCCCCACGAAGCCGAATCCGAACAACGCGATTCCAGACAGCACGAGGAGCAGGACCAGGTAGAGAAACGCCCGATTGCCATTCGCGAGCACATACCGCTCGATGAGCGCGTACACGCCGACGAGGAAGCCGAGGAAGATGAGTGCGGCGCCCGAGAGCCCGAAGAACAGCATCGGCTTTCGTCCGAACCGCAGCTGGAACCACACCGACAAGAGATCGAGCACGCCGACGGGAATGCGGCCGAGGCCGAACTTGGACTTCCCCGCTTGCCGCGGGTACAGCGGCACCGGCCGCTCGGCCAGCGTGAACCCCTCGGCGGCCGCGACCACGACCATGAAACGATGCCAGTCTGGGCGCGGCGGCACCGCAGCAAGCACCTCGCGGCGGTATGCCTTGACCGAGTTCAGGTCGGAGACACGAACCCCGAACAGCCAGCGGCACAGCCCGTTGTATACCCAGGATACGAACCGCTTCTCGTAGGCTCCCTGCTTCGCCCCGGTCACCATGTCGGCCTCACCCGCGAGAATCGGCCCCACGAGGCTCGGGATGTCGGCTGGTCGGTACTGTAGGTCGGCCGGCCAGAAGACGAGGACGCGGCCGCGCGCGGCCTCGGCGGCGGAACGCAGCGCGTCGGCGATGCCGTGCGGCGCGCGATGCGTCACTACACGGACGAAGGGGTGCGCCTCGGCGAGCTTGCGCAGCACTTCCGCGCTGTCGTCCTGGCTGCCGTCGTTGACGATCACGAGCTCGCAGGCGTAGGGCAACGGCAGCAGGGCTTCGCGCGCCTGGCGTACCAGCTCGGGCAGGTTCTGGGCTTCGTCCCGTGCCGGGACGAGGACGCTCACCTCCGGCGGGGGGAGCGCCGTCGCGGTAGCGAGACTCACAGCCGCTTGCGCATCCGGGCCGGCAGCACGCCCAGCTGGTCGCGGTATTTGGCCACGGTGCGGCGGGCGATCTTGACGCCGCGCCGGCCGAACAGCTCCACGATCTGTTGGTCGGTCAGCGGGTTCTTGTGGTCCTCGTCGGCCACCAGCTTCTCGATCTGGGCCTTGATGCTTCGCGCGCTGGCGTCCTCTCCCGTGGTGGTGGAGAGTCCGCTCGAGAAGAAGAACTTGAGCGGCAGCAATCCCCGCGGCGTCTGCACGTACTTCTCGTTGGTCACCCGGCTCACGGTGCTCTCGTGCATCCCGATCACCTCGGCCACCTCCCGCAGTGTGAGCGGCTTCAAGTACTCGACGCCCTTCTCGAAGAACTCGCGTTGCCTGTCCACGATGAAATTCATCACCTTCAGCATCGTCTGGCGCCGCTGCTCGATCGCCTGGATCATCCAGTGGGCGCTGTTGAGGCGCTGGTTGATGAACTCCTTGTTCTCGCCCTGATACTGCCGCTTGTCCCGCGCGATGTCCTGGTAGGTCTTGGAGATCCGCAGCCGTGGCAGCCCGGAGTCGTTCAGAAAGACGTGGTACTTGTCGTCGATTTTCTGGACCACGAGGTCAGGGATGATGTAGACATCGCTTGCGGCGCTGAACTGCAGCCCCGGCTTGGGGTCGAGTTTGGCGATGTCGTCGGCCGCCCGCTGCACCTCCTCCGGCGAGAGGCCGTACCGCTTGCCGATGTCGCTCCAGCGGTGCGCCTTGAGGTCCTCCCAGGCGTCCTTCACGAGCCGGTAGGCGAGCGTGTCGGTGCGCTTCTGGTCCTCGAGCTGCAGCAGCAGGCACTCGCGCAGGTCGCGCGCCCCCACGCCGGGCGGGTCGAGCTTCTGCACGATCTTCAGCATCTCCTCCGCCTCGGCCATGGTGTAGTGCTGCACGGTGAGCTCCAGCTCCGACTCGGCGGCGTGCTCTTCCAGCAACTGGTTCGCGCCCTTGATGATCTCCTCCAGCGTGGCGGACAGATAGCCGTCCTCCGCGATGTTGCCCAGGAACTCGTCGCCAAGCAGCCGTTGCCGTGGTGTGAGGTCCAGCATCTGGACCTGATCCTTCAAATGGTCGGAGAGGTCCTTGGTCTCGACCGGCACCGGCTCGACATATTCCCGCGCTTCGCTGAGGTCACGGGACCCGGCGAGCGCTTCAGCGCCGTCATCGAGCAGGATGTTTTCCCAGTCGGGTTCGTCGTCTCCTTTCTTCTCCTTTTCGGCCTTGACCTCGTCGGCCGAGGGTGCCTCCTCTTCCTCCTCGGGTTCGAGCAGCTCGAGGAAGGGGTTGCCCAGCAGCTCCTGCTTGAGGTGCTGCTGCAGGTCGAGCAGGGGCATGTACAGCAAGTCCATCGCCTGATAGAGGCGAGGATTGATGCGCAGGTCCTGCCTCAGCGCCGCGTGTTGGTGCAGGCCCGTTTTCACGCCGCGTGCCCCAGACGTGCGCGCAGACGCGCGGTGAGCGTCGGACCGAGGTACAAGTCGGCCACTTTGTCGTTAAACACCAGCTCGCGCACGGTGCCGGCCACCTGGACCTTGCCCTCGAACATGATGTAGGCCCGGTCCACGATGTCGAGCGTCTGCTCCACGTTGTGATCGGTGATCAGCACGCCGATGCCCCGGTGCCGCAGGCCCGCGACGATCGTCTGGATGTCGTTCACGGCGATGGGGTCCACGCCAGCGAACGGCTCGTCGAGCAGCAGGAACTTGGGCTCGGTAACGAGCGAGCGGGTGATCTCGAGCCGGCGGCGCTCGCCGCCCGAGAGTTGAAGGGCCCGCTGGCGCCGCAGGTGCTTGATCCCAAGGTCGTCCAGGAGGCCCTCGAGCCTCCTGGCCCGCTCGGCGGGCGCGAACGGCAGCGTCTCCAGAATCGCGAGCAGGTTTTCCTCCACCGTCAGCTTGCGGAACACCGACGGCTCCTGAGCGAGGTAGCCGATGCCCGCGAGGGCGCGGCGGTACATCGGCTCCGACGTGATATCACGGCCGTTGTAGGCGATGCGGCCCCGCTCGGGCCGGATCAAGCCGGTGATCATGTAGAACGTCGTCGTCTTGCCTGCCCCGTTGGGGCCCAGGAGACCGACGATCTCGCCCTGCTCGAGACGTACTGAGACGTCGTCCACCACCCGGCGCCCCTTGTAGCTCTTCACGAGGCCCATCGCCTCGAGTACGCTCGCTCCCTGGAGACGCGGGTGCTCACCTCCGACCGTCTCCGCCTTGGCGAACGCCTGTTCGGCGGCGCGGCTGAGCCGCTCCACCGCGGCTGGGCGGTCCGCGGAGAGGCGGGACCAGATGTCCGGCCGGAACGCCACGGACGCGTCGTGCCACAGCTGGCCCGCCGGCACCACGACGACGCCGGCGAGCGCAAGGCGCGGCAGCACTGAGCTGCCGAGGTTAGCCCGGGCGTCGTCCACGGAAAGGCTTCCGGCCTCCGGCAAAGCGCCGCCCCGGGTATTGGCCCAGAGCTTGAGGAACTCCTCCCGGTAGGCCACCGCCAGATCGCCGAGGGTGGCGCGGCCGCCCGCGTCGGCGATCCGGGCGAGTGCCGCCGCGGCAAGCGGCAGCGAGGGGTCGCGGCCGACGAGCAGCTCGGCGAGCTCCGGCGCCTCAGCGTGCGGGTCGGTCATGGGCGCGGGGTGGTGGGGGCTGAGGTGGCGGGAGGACGCTTGGACGCGGGGAGAGTCCGCCGGATGGAGTCGGCCGGCGGCCGCTTGGTCGTGTCCGGAAGCGGTGGCCGCGGCTCGAGGTGGAGACCGTCGGCTCGACCTGCGGCGACGACCCGATCCATCTTGCCGTTCTTCAAGGCGATAGCGATGCTCGTGCCACGTGAGTAGTTGAGCGATGGGCCGGCGGTCGAGTCCTTATCGTCTGTTAGATGCGTCAGCGCGCGCGCCGCCCCGCGGGCCACGATGCTTCGCAGCTGCGATTTCGGTTTGCCGGACGAATCGGGCTCCTGTGCCCAGTGCGCCGTGAGGCTGTCCCCCGCGATGAAGTCCGGACCTTCCACCCAGCGGGTGAGCACAGTGTCACGGGGCGGTCGTGGTGCCGTGTGGAGGGCGTTGGCGGGAGTGCGCGCGGCGGTTCTGCGCTGCGCGGTGGAATCGCGTTTCGAGGTCGAGAAGGCCTTGCCGAACCCCCGCAGCTCGGTGAGCACCTGGTCGGGGGCGTCGAGCGCAAGCGAGTCGGCGTCGAAGGTCTGAAGTTTCGAAACGGCATGCGGCCGGGACGAACGGCCCCAGGCGAGCGCCTGCTGCAGCTTGCGGTGCTCGAGGCCGAGGTGAATCGTGTCGGCGGTCAGGGTCCAGTCGGCGCCGCTCGCCTGCGCGGCGCCAAGGGCCTTCACGCGGTTGATCTCGCGGTGCGTGAGCCCGAGCTCGATCCGCGTGCCCACGAGCGTATAGGCGCGCCCGCCGCTTGAGTCTTTCCCCTCCATGCGCGGCTGCCCGACGAGGACGCCGAAGCCTTGCGTCTCGTCTAGGGCCATGGAGTCGGCACGCGCCGCCATATCGCTGCGGTCGATGGTGACTTTGCCCCCGCCCCACGTCCGGTCGCTCCCTTTGAAGCGCACCCGATCGGCCACGATGATGTAGGGCTCGCTCGAGTCGGCGGTCCCGCGGTACTCGATAGTCGGGCGGCTCGAAGCGAACAGCTCCAGCGTGTCGCGCACCCCCTGGACAGCGCGGTAGTAGGTCAGATTCGGGCCGCGCAGCACAGAGTGGTTGTCCCGGTTCACGGCGACGACCTGGTTGTGCGCTTCCAGGCGCTCGTTGTCGAGGAAATAGCTGGCGAAGTTGGCGTCCAGGGCAAGCGAGGTATCGCGGATATGCACGTTGCCGATCATGTCGAAGCGCCCGCCGCCGGCCTCTCCCGCCGTCCCGGTGAAGTAGGCGACGCTGTCCGCCTTGAGCCTCGTGCCCGTCCCTTTGCAGTGCGCGACCACCCCGCCGCCGCCATAGTAGTTGGTCGCGGTCCCGGCCGTGACCTGGCGCACCCGCGGCAGCGTGTCGATCGCGACTTCGCAAGGCCGCCCCTGACCAGTATCAGCGACGGACCTCGGCGCTGGCACCGGCTGCTGCAGGAGCGCGAGCAGGGCGAGGGAGGCGGCGGCGGCGGGCGCGACCATCGTCAGTGCTTCGGCAGGACGAACTGGCCGCCCGTGCCGGTGACGCGCCAGGCCCTGAGATTCTTGAAGTCGGGGTCGGCGGTGAACCCGACGCCTTTCAGGTGCTGCGTGGGAGCATCGAAGGTGAAGGGCAGGTCGGAGCTGACCTCGTTGCGCGCTTGGTTGTAGCGCATCGCCTCGGTGTGCAAGGTGCCGCCGTCGGAGCTGCGGACAACAACTACGTTGCCCCGTCCATCCATGTCCCGGGTGCGCCAGTGGAAGGTGCCAGCGTTGGCGGTGAGCGTCGATGTCTTGGCGCCCTGGGCGTCATAGAACGTGACGCGCACCACGCGCAGCTCGGCGAGCTGCCTGGCATTGAAGAAATACGCCGTGTCGGCGAGCACGAGCCGTCGTCACGAAATGCTTCATTTGCACGAGCACTTGATCGGCCGAGTCGGCGACGGTGGTCGTGGCCGTCGGCCTGACGCCTTCTCCGCAACCCGACACCAGCAGAGCGTCCAGGCACAGCGCCAAGAAACAGAACGTCGAGGGGAGATGTGGATGCCTATGCTTCGACATCGCTTCGACAGTGCGCTTCATACTGCACCAGCCCGCATGAGGTCGTGCAGGTGCACCATCCCGACGACTCTGTTCCCCCCGTCCAGGACGGGAAGGGCCATGATGCCGTGCTGCTCCATCAGCGCGATAGCGGCACCGGCCAACGTGCCGGCCGTTGTGGCCTTCGGCGTCTTGGTCATCACGTCGCCCACCGGCAGGTCGAGGAACGCGGCGGTGTGCTCCATGAGGCGTGTGAGATCGCCCGCGGTGACGACCCCGGTCAGGCTGCCGTGCGGGTCGACGACCGCTACGGGTCGACGACCGCTACCGTGCCGCGTTTCTCGGCGAGGAGCACGACGCATTCGCGCATCGGGCGATCGGGGGTGATGGTCGGCAGATCGGTTGTGAGCATGACGTCCCCGACGCGTTGCAGCAGCCGGCGGCCCAGGGCCCCGGCCGGATGCAGGCTGGCGAAGTCCTCCCGCCGGAAGCCCTTGACCTCGAGCAGCGTGACCGCGAGGGCGTCCCCGAGCGCGAGCGCCACCGTCGTGCTGGAGGTAGGCGCGAGGGTCTCCGGGCAGGCCTCCTCCTTTACGCCCGCCCCGAGCACGACGGTCGCCGTGCGGGCCAGCAGGGAGTCTGCGTCGCCCGTGAGGGCGATGATCGGCACGCCGAGCCGCTTCAGCTGGCCCACCAGGCCGAACATCTCGTCCGACTCGCCGCTTTTGGAAAGCAGCACGGCGACGTCGTCTCGCCCGACGATCCCGAGGTCGCCGTGTAAGGAGTCTACCGGGTGGAGGAAGGTGGCGGGGGTTCCGGTCGAGGTGAAAGTCGCCGCGATTTTGCGGGCGATGAGCCCGGACTTCCCCACGCCGGACACGATGACGCGGCCGCGGGCCGCGGCGAGCAGCTCAACGGCGCGCGCGAAGGTCGCGCCGAGGCCGCGGGCGGCGGCCTGAATGGCCTCCGCCTCGAGCGCCAGCACCCGGCGGCCGCGGTCAACGAGATCGGGCTTCGCGCCGGACGACATCGCCTCGCTCCTCGAGGTATTGGTGCACCGTTTCCTCCCACGTCCCGCGCGCTGCGAGGATCAGCTCGGCGACCTCGCGCACCACGCCCTCACCCCCCGCGCGCCGCGTGACCACCGCCGCCGCGGCCTTCACTTCCGGCACGGCGTTGGCGACGGCGATTGGCAGGGCCACGCGCGTCAGCAGCGGCAGGTCGGCCAGGTCGTCCCCCACGAACGCACAGGCGTCCCAGGCGACGCCGCGACGGGCCAGCATCGCCTCGAACGTCGCCAGCTTGCAGCCCCCGCCTGTTTCGTCTTCCAGGACTTCGTCGATTTTCATCTCCCGGGCGCGAATCGTAGTCGCCTCCGAGTGGCGGCCGCTCGCGAGCACCAGCGCCACGCCGGCGCGTCGCAGCAGCCACGCGCCGCTGCCGTCCTGCGCGTTGAATCGCTTGAACTCGACGGCGTGGTCCCCCACCCGCCCGACGTAGATCCCGCCGTCTGACAGCACGCCGTCCACGTCGAGCCCGACGAGCCGAATGCCGGCGGCGAGGGTCCGATCGATCATGCTCGGACCGCCTCCCGCGCCCGCTGCCACACCTCCAGCGCCACCTCGATGATGCGTGGCAGCTCGTCCAGCGGCACCATATTCGGGCCGTCACTTGGCGCGTGTTCGGGGTCGGGGTGTGTCTCCACAAAGAAGCCGTCGGCGCCGGCGGCCGCCGCGGCGTATAGCAGCGGCGCGATAAACTCCCGCCTGCCGCCGCTCGCGCCCGCCTCCCCCTGCCCCGGCTGCTGGACAGCATGCGTCGCGTCAAACACCACTGGGGCGCGGCACGCAGCGCGCAGCCGTACGAAGTTGCGCATGTCGACCACCAGGTCGCCGTAGCCGAAGAACGTCCCCCGCTCCGTGACGGCGACTTCCGGCGCCCCGCCCGCCCGCACCTTCTCGACAGCTCCGGCCATGCCCTCGGCCGCCATCCACTGCCCCTTCTTGACGTTGACCGGGCGCCCCGCTTTGCCGGCGGCGATCAGCAGGTCCGTCTGGCGGCACAGGAACGCGGGAATCTGGATGACGTCGGCGACCTGGGCGGCGGCGCGCACCTGACCAGTCTCATGCACGTCGGTGAGGACGGGCAGCCCGGTCGCGGTACGGACGCGCTCGAGGGCCCGCAGGCCCTCTTCGATGCCCGGGCCGCGGGCCGCCTGGAGGCGAGAGCGGTTGGCCTTGTCGTAGGAGGCCTTGTAGATGACGTGGACGCCCAGCCGATTGCCGAGCGCGGCGAGCGTATCACCGACGCGGAGGTTCAGGTCTCCGGATTCGACCACGCAGGGCCCCGCGATGAGGAACGGGGCCGCTCCCGCGAACTGCGCCATGGCTAGTCTTTGAGACCGGCAAGCGCCGACGCAGTATCGGCGCTTTCAACCCGCGCAGCCGTCGCGGCGCGGCGATGCGCCAGCGCGGCGCCGATGAACCCGGCGAACAGCGGGTGCGGGTGCATCGGCCGCGACTTCAGCTCGGGGTGGAACTGGCAGCCCACAAACCAGGGGTGATCGGGCAGCTCGATCATCTCGACCAGCGACCCGTCGGGCGACAGACCCGAGCACCGCAGGCCGAACTCGGCGAGCACATCGCGATAGGCGTTGCTCACCTCGTAGCGGTGGCGGTGCCGCTCGCTGACCTCGACGGTGCCGTAGATCTGAGCCACGCGCGAGCCCGGGCGCAGGCGGCACGGGTAGGCGCCCAGGCGCATGGTGCCGCCCATCTCCTGAATGCCCTCCTGCGAGCGCATCAGCGCGATGACGGGGTTCTCGCACTCGGGCGCGAACTCGCTGGAGTTCGTGTCCGGCAGCCGGCAGACGTCACGGGCAAATTCGATGATCGCCGTCTGCAGCCCCAGGCAGATCCCGAAGAAGGGCGTCTTGTGCTCGCGTACCCAGCGGATCGCCTCGAGCATCCCCTCCACACCGCGCACGCCGAAGCCGCCGGGGACGAGCAGCGCGTCGTAGGGGGCGAGCAGCTCGCCCGCCATCTGCTGGTCGCTGAAGCGATCGGAGGAGATCCAGTCGATTTGCACAGCGCACTCATGGGCGATGCCGCCGTGCCCCAGGGCCTCGTGGATGCTCTTGTAGCTGTCGGCGAGCTCGGTGTACTTGCCCACGACGGCGACGCGCACGCGTTGGGGCGGACTCAGGATCTTGGCGACCATCGCCGCCCAAGCGCGCAAATCGGGATCCTTGGTGTCCAGCCGCAGCCGGTGGCAGACCTCTTTGTCGAGCCCCTGGTCGTGCAGCTTGAGCGGGATCTCGTAGATCGACTTGACGTCCGGACTCTCCACCACGCACCCGAAGTCGACGTTGCAGAACTGCGCGATCTTGCGCTTGAGATCCTCCGACAGGGGCCGCTCGGTCCGGCACACGAGAATGTCGGGCTGGATCCCGATCTGCATCAGCTCGCGCACCGAGTGCTGCGTCGGCTTGGTTTTGAGCTCGGCGGTTGCGGCGATGAACGGGACCAGGGTCAGGTGGATGAAGAGCGTATTGTCGCGCCCCACCTCCTGGCGGAACTGGCGGATCGCCTCGAGGAACGGCAGCGACTCGATGTCGCCGACCGTGCCGCCGATCTCCGTGATGACGACGTCGTGGTCGGGCGCGAGGCGCCGGATGGCGCTCTTGATTTCGTCGGTGATGTGCGGGATGACCTGAACGGTGGAACCGAGGTACTCGCCGCGGCGCTCCTTCGTGATCACCGACAGGTAGATCCGCCCGGTCGTGACGTTGTTCACCTGCGAGAGCGAGCGGTCGATGAACCGCTCGTAATGACCCAGGTCGAGGTCGGTTTCGGCCCCGTCGTCAGTCACGTAGACCTCGCCGTGCTGGAACGGCGACATCGTGCCGGGATCGACGTTGATGTAGGGGTCGAACTTCTGAATCGTCACCTTGAGGCCGCGCTCGGCGAGCAGCCGCCCGAGCGAAGCCGCCGCGATGCCCTTGCCGAGGGAGGAGACTACGCCGCCGGTCACGAAGATGTACTTCGTCGAACTCACGAGCTCACCTCCTTGAGCTGCCGGGTCAGTTCCCGCTCCGTCCAGCGAAGATCGTCTGCGGTGTCCACCCCGGGCGCCGCCGGTCCGTCGAACAGCGCCACGCCGATCGGGATGCCGTGCAGCAGGGGGCGCAGCTGCTCAAGGCGCTCCCATCCCTCGTGCGGCACGGGGGGCAGCTTCACCCACCGTCGCAGCGCCTCCCGAGTGTAGGCGTACACACCGACGTGCTGATGGTAGGCGACCGCGCCGCTTCCGTCCCGGTCGAACGGGATCGGCGCGCGCGAGAAGTACAGGGCGCGGCCCGTTGGGCTGACCACCACCTTCACGCGATTGGGATCAGCTGCGAGCGCCGCCTCGAGCGAGCTGGCTGCGGTGCCGATGGGGTCCCCGCCGCGTACCCGTGCCACCGCCCCGCGCATCGCCTCGGGCGCCATCAGGGGCTCGTCGCCCTGAACGTTGAGGATGAGGTCGTAGTCGCTAAAGTCTTTCATATCAATAACTTCAGCGACTCGTGCCGTGCCGGAGTCATGATCCGGCGAAGTGAGCACCGCGCTGTATCCGGCACGCCCAACGACGGTGACGATCTCTTGTGAATCGGTGGCGACGACGACGCGATCGCACACGCCCAGCTCGGCGACACGTCGGACAACCCAGAGAATGAGGGGTTCGCCGGCCAGCGGCAGGAGCGGCTTGCGTGGCAGGCGTCTGGAGCCCAGCCGTGCAGGAATCACGCCAAGGACGGGCACAGGAGAACATACAAAATCTGTGCCGCGGCGTCTAGGGGAGCGGGTAATTCCGCCCCAGGAAACCAGTTAGTCGCTCAGGCAGACCTCGCGCGAGCGATCTTCAAGAAGTTCTCCAATACGCGTTTCCCGTGCTCGGTGCCGATCGATTCCGGGTGGAATTGGACGCCGTAGGCCCGGTACTGGCGGTGCTTCATCGCCATGATCTCCGTACCGCGCGGCCGGTCCCCTGCCCAGGCGGTAACGACGAGGTCGCGAGGCAGCCCTTCGGGCCGGGCGACCAACGAGTGGTAACGCATCCCCGTGAACGGCGAGGGAATGCCCGCGAACAACTCGTCGTCCTCGTGCACGACGGGGCAGGTCTTCCCATGCATGAGCCGCTCGGCACCGACCACCTGGCCGCCGAATGCCTCGGCGATCGCCTGGTGGCCCAGGCAGACCCCGAGGACCGGCACCTTCCCGGCGAGCGCGCGCACCAGCGGGACGCTGATGCCCGCCTGCGCTGGCGTGCCCGGGCCGGGCGAAAGCACCGCCGCCGTAGGTTGCAGCGCCAACACTTGCTCGACGCTGAGCGCGTCGTTGCGGTACACGACCGGCTCGGCCCCAAGCTCCCCGAAGTACTGCACGAGGTTGTACGTGAAGGAGTCGTAATTATCGAGGACGAAGAGCATGATCAAACCTAGTTCCCGCCTGGAGGTCCGGACAGTCGCACGGTCGCAAAGATCACCTGGTCCAACAGCTCTCCGTCCTTCACCACCGCGCGGCGCAAGATGGCTTCGCGAAGGTAGCCGGCCTTCTCAAGCACCCGCATAGAGGCCGGGTTGGTGGCGAACACACCAGCCCAAATCCGCTCCAGCGCGAAGGTCTGGAAGGCCCAGGGGGTGAAAGCCAGCAGCGCCGCGGTGGCGATGCCCCGGCCCCACACCTCCTCCCCCAGCCAGTAGCCGATCTCGGCGCTCAGCCGATGGATATCAGTCCCGAGCATCAGGCCGATCCCGCCCACCGCCTCGCCATCGGTTTCGATCGCGAAGCTGGTGACCGGGTCCTGCTCGGCGACATGAACAAGCCATGTATCGGCTTCCTTGGCGGTGTACGGGTGCGGGAAGGCGTCGCGCAGATTGCGCCAGATCCGGCGGTTGTCGGCGTGCTTGACCAGCGCCGATTTGTCGCTATGGCGCCAGGGGCGGATTAGGCAGGGACCGGCCTCGAGGGGGAATGGCGGCACGCTCTGGACCTCCTGTTCCCTGTTGGTCGCGCGTGCGCTATCTAAGATACACCCCTGGAGGCGGCCAATGCCTGATTGGCTCGCGACCCGCTTGCAACCGACGCTTGCCTCGATCGACGCGCCGTTCCAGTGGCTGATCGGCGTGGCGGGCAGCAAGCCGTCCTACGAGATCGGCCAATGGCTGTTCCTGCGCGCTCTGGGGCTGATCTACCTCATTGCGTTCGTGTCGCTGTGGGTGCAGGTCAAGGGTCTGATCGGGCCCCACGGCATCCTCCCTGCCCAGGACTACCTTCAGGCGTTGCGCCGCTACGTAGGACCCGAGCGTTACCGCATCGTGCCCACGGTGCTGTGGCTGGATGCAAGCGGCCGGGCGCTGGACGTTGTATGCGCCCTCGGCGTGATCTGCGCCGCGCTGCTCGTGGCCGGGGTCTGGCCGGCTGGGGTGATGCTCTGCCTCTGGGTACTCTACCTCTCGCTTGTGGCGGCTGGTGGGGACTTCCTTTCCTTCCAGTGGGACGTGCTGCTGCTCGAGGCGGGATTCCTGGCGATCTTTCTGGGGCCGTGGCGGCTCTGGCCCGGCCGCCTCGCGCCTGCCGCGCCGCCCGCGCTCGCGCTGTTCCTGCTGTGGTGGCTCGTTTTCCGGCTGACCTTTCAGTCAGGCGTCGTGAAGCTCTCGTGGGGCGACCCGACCTGGCGCGGGCTAACCGCGCTCGACTACCACTTCTACACGCAGCCGCTGCCGACCTGGACCGCCTGGTACATGCATCAGCTCCCGGCGTGGTTCAAAAAGCTCCTGGTGGTGGCGACTTTCGGGCTGGAGATCGCGGCGCCGCTGCTGTTCTTTGGGCCTCGCCCGCTGCGGCTGCTGGCGGTCGCCGGCACAGTGTTCTTCCAGCTGTCAATCTTCGCGACCGGCAACTACAACTTCTTCAACCTGCTGACGATCGCGCTGGTGTTGCTCTTGGTGGACGACGCCGCTTGGCGAGCACTGCTGCCCGACACGCTGCTCGTGCGGTTGCCCTCCCCCTTCCCTGCCGGAGCTGGCGCTCCCGGCGTCGTGCGGATGGGGCTGACGGTCGTCGTGGCGGCGGTGTTTCTCGTTCTGGGAGGCGTGCGCGTATGGGATTCTT
>WNFD01001990.1_pt1 | contig 26500 bp, 20 predicted proteins | sample 5400491 | NCBI WGS metagenome assembly WNFD01 (sample SAMN13153343, study PRJNA577476) | soil metagenome | isolation source: 120 cm saprolite under Douglas fir tree site 2 hole 2 replicate 2 | place: USA:California | collected 2015-04-18
ACGGGACGTGTGGGGGTCTGCACGGTGGGACCATTTTGGACCGCCGGTGGGACCAGCTGGGACCAGGATCGCGCCCAAGATCAACTCGTGTTCGATAGACCGAACAGGTTGGCGAACGGCGCCACAGCGGCCGAGAAAACGTAATCCCCGGCGGCCCTCGATCCTACCGTTCCGGGAGGTCGCTCAGCTCATCAGGACGGCAGCCGAAAAGTGCGCCGCGCCCGCGGCATGACCAGAGCAGATCGCCGAGCGCCTCGACAAGGAGCGCCGCTATGTCCATGATCGACGTTTACGCGACAGCCGGGACATTCCCTGACAAGCACCAACTCGCCGTCGACCTCGCCGGCGCTGTAATGGCGATCGAGCAAGTACCCGACATTCCGATGTTCCGGCAGAACACCGCGGCGTTCATCCACGAGCTGCCGGCCGGCAGCCTGTCCAACGTCGACGGCGAAACCAGCTACGTGCGGATTCAGGTGCTCACCAATTCAGGCGCACTCGGTCGCGGCAAGCAGCTAGCCGTGGTCCAGCGGCTGACCGATATCGTGGCCAGCGCCGCGGGTGACCCGGCGCTGGTCAGGCGGAAATGGGTACTGCTCACCGAGGCGCCCGACGGAGGGTGGGGCCTTGCCGGCCATGCCAGCACCAACGAGGAACTGGTGGCGGCCGCCCGCGCGCAGATCGCGGAACTTCGCCAGAACCCGGAGTAGAGAGGCTGCTGCCAGGCCGATTGCCCTAAGACCGAGGAACCGACCGTGAAAGCCGTCGCCTTACCTGTTGTCGGTTCCCTCGCTAGCTTGTGATTGCCAGGTTCGCGGGTGGATCGCCGCCGAGCATGGTGATCAGTTGGGCGAGCAGGGCGTCGAGTTCCCTGCCGACCTCAGAGATCTGCGGGTTGTCGTAGCTGGCGACCGGCAGACTGGGCTGGTCGACGGCCAGCTTGGTGTCGCCGTAGGGGTCGGCGCAGAGCAGCGTCCGCAGTGGTGCGTGCAGCATGACTGATGGGTCGTGGCGGAACATGCGTTCGGCGATGGTGTGGTTGCCCATCAGGTATTGGGTGGCCTTCCAGAGGGACGGCGATCCGGACATGGCGGCTGTGAGGTCGCTGCGGTAGTAGCGCATGAACCCGTGCGGCGCGTTGATCTCGGCCAGCTCGAGAGTGGCCTGCCAGGAGGCCATCTGGAAGAACCGAGCGGAATCGACTTCGGGGACAAGGGACTCATAGTGCGAGCGGGCTGCGTCGTAGGGGCGGGGCAGCGCCACAACGAGCCGCCGGACGGGGTGGTCGATGGCCGTGCTGCGCGTGCTCATGGCTGTGACTCTTCGTCGGCGGAACGGATCAGTTCGACGTCGTGGATGTCGAGGGTGATGGACGGCAGGTTGAGGTTGACGCTGTTGTCGGGGTTGCGGCGGAAGACACGGCGGCGCGTCGCCACGAGCAGGCCTTCAAAGGTCTTGTAACGGCTGGTGTAGTGGGCGACGAGGGTGCTGCCGCTGACCTCGGCGATGTAGTCCAGGCGGCGTTGCAGCCCGAGGCTGTCGAAGTAAAACACCTGGCCCGGGTTGTGCGTGGCGATCTCGGGCGGGAAGTGCACCAGCAAACGGCGCCAGGTCTGGCCAGCTTCGCGCCAGGGTTCGATCTCGCGAACCAGGACGCCTGGGTAAGTGAACAGGAACGGAGTGGTGAAGTAGTTCCAGCACGCGTAGCCCAGGAAGTAGCCCAGGTGTACAGCGTCCCAGGCACTGTTGCGCAGCATTCCCTTGAACGCTGCGCGCGGGGGAGCCAGGGTCTCGACCAGTTCGCCGTCTAGTGTCAGCATGGTGACGCTGTCGGTGGCGGCATCGAAGACCATCTGCTGGCCGGGCCTGGTGAACGGGCTGAACACGATGTGCTCTCTTGCCACTGCAGGGTCACGACCTGGTCGAACGTCTTTCCCGGTGGCCAGCCTTTCATCGCCCAGATCGGTCCGCCGACGGATAGGCCGATCTTCAGGCCGCGCAGGGTGCTCCACAGTTGGCTGCCGCCGGTGGTGGCGAGGGCCAGATCGACGAGATCCTCACTCACGGACTGGCCTCGATGCGCTGGAGGACTGGACTTTCCGAGCGGCCCCGTCCCCGGCACCGGAAGGGCTCGACACCAGTAACCGGTGCGTGGCGGCAACCAGATTTCGGCGGCGAAGGCAGCCGCTGTGTCGCTGCCGTGTCGACGTGACCCAGCCTTGTGCAGCTGGCGCTCATGCGATCGCCTCGGTGGTTTCGATGACCGCTCGAGCTTCGAGCTGGTTCCTGGAGGTGATACCGAGCTTCGGGAAGATCCTGTGCAGGTGGAATCCCACGGTGCGGTGCGAGAGGTAGAGCTTCTCGCCGATCTGTCGGTTCGTGAGCCCTTGGGCAGCCAGCTGGGCGATGGCGAGTTCCTGCGGCGTCAAGCGATCCCACGGCTGGTCGACGCGGCGTCGGCTCACCTCTCCGGAGGCCCGCAGTTCCTGGCGGGCGGTGTCCGCAAGTGCCGGGAAGGCGAGGGCGTCGAACGTCTGCCGCGCCGCACGCAACGGTGCCCTGGATTCCGCGATCCGCCTGTGCCTGCGCAGCCAGCGCCCATACCACAGGTACATGCGACCCCGGTAGCACAGCCAAGCCGCCAGGTCGGATTCGACGGCGTTTACGTACAGGGCCTCGGCATCCTCGTCTGTGGCGAGGAGTGGGCGGGCGTAGCCCGCCGTGGCTCGCAGCAGCGACCCGGACGTCGTCTCGGCCAGCGCTTCGAGCTGCGCTAGGTGCTCTGAGGCTTCTGCGCGTCCGCCCGTCCGCGTGCAGGCCTCGACGAGATCCGAGAGGCCCCAAGCGCCGACGTGCGGCTGGTACAGGGGTTCGCTGGGGTCCAGGATGCGTCGGAGGTGATCGATTCCCTGTTCATATCGCTGGTGCGCGACCGCTCCACGTCCGCGAACGAACTCCGCGAGCGACAGCAACTTGATTGCGCCGATGGGCACGAGCAGACGCTTCGCGCCGCCGATGAACTCGTCAGTTGCGTCGGTGTCGCCGCGCTCGGCAGCGATGGCCGCGCGGGCGAGGTGAGCGGAGGCGGCCCAGCGCGGCTGACCGGTCTCCAAGGCCAGGCGAGCGGCCTCGTCCGCGGCCGCGATTGCTACTGGCTCCTTCGCCGCGTGCACGGCAGCCCACGCCTGAGCCGTTAGCGCCTGGGCGAGCAGCCCGAGTCGCCCCTGGTCCCGGAGGCCTTCGACAGCGGCGGCGAGAAAAGGGAGTGCCAGGTCAGGGGCCCACACGGCGCTGGCGGCCGAGCCGAGGTGGTGCAGCTCCTGGGGATCAGCGTCCCATGTCCTCAGCGTCGCGAGCCGGGCGAGGACGTGCGCTCCCTGCTCCACGGGTTGGGCGTGAGCGAGGATCGCGAGCAGCGCCGGTTCGTCGTCAGGGCCAGCGATCTGCTCCGCCGCAACGGAGACCGCTTTGGCGACCTCGGGATCGGACGGATCCCACCAGCACGACGTCGCAATTCGGAGCAGGAGCTGCCAGGCCAGATCGCTGTGCCCATCGCGCTGCATGTCCGCGGCGACTTCGGCGATGGCGCTCGCCGGGATGGCAGAGCGCGGCCCAGAGTCGTGCAGTTTGGCAAGCCAGCGGTGCCTGTTCCGGTCAGTCGGCGCGAGGTGGTCGCGGTCGGCGGCGGAGAGCAATCGATGCCCGATGTCTGATCGCCCGAGGTCGAAGGCCGCCTCGGCAGCGGCGAGCGCCCGCGCACCTCGGCGTCCAGGGTCGGCGCTCAAGTCTGCCGCGCGTTCCAAGGCTGCGACCGTGACGGCGAGCGCGCCTCGCTGCCGGGCTTCCTGGGCCACCTTGTCGAGCTCCGCGGCGGCGTGTTCGTCCGGTCCGAACGTGGCTGCTGCCCGATGCCACGCTTGACGGTGTGGTTGGTTCGCGAGCGCCGCGGCCACTGCCGCATGTGCCGCGTGCCGCTGCGACACAGTCGCGGACTGGTAGATGGCCGAACGGATCAGCGGATGACGGAACCGCATGACCGCGCCCTCGACGAAGATCAGACCAGCGTCCACCGTTGCGTCCAGCGCGGCGGCCGGGGGTTCGGCATCGAGCATGTACGCCGTTGCGCTCATGACCTCGGCGACGAGTCCGCGATCGTCAGCGGCGGAGGCGAGCAGGAGCGCACGAGCGTCCCTGTCGAGGTCCGCCGCCCGTGCGGCGAACGCACGCTCGAGCCGACTCGTCAACGGGACAGACCCGGTGATCGGCGACTCCCCAGGCAAGTGCTCCGTTGCGAGCGACATTGGCAGCTCGATCAGCGCCAGCGGGTTCCCGGCGGCCCCTTCCAGGACGCGTCGCCGCACGCGGGCGTCAAGTTCCGGTGATCGATCGTCCAGCACCGCCGCGGCAGCGGCGTCGTCCAGCGGCCCGACCTGCAGCTCGGCCAGGTTGGCGCCGTCGAAGGCTGTGGCGTGCCCGGATCGCATGGCGATCAGGATCAGCACGGGTTCGGTATCGAGCCGGCGCGCGACAAAGCTCAACGCCGCGCAGCTCGGCTGGTCGAGCCATTGCGCGTCCTCGGCGACCACGAGCACCGCGGCCTCGGCCGCGACCTCGACGATTAGCTCAAGCGTCGCCAGAGCAGTGAGGAACGGGTCCGTAGCTCCGTCGCGCACGATCCCGAACGCGCCGAGCAAGGCGTTGCGTTGCTGCTGGGGCAGCAGGTCCGCGAGATCGAGCACCGGTTCAAGTATCTGGTGGAGCCCGGCGAAGGGCAGCTGCGTTTCGGCCTGTACACCGGTCGCTGCCAGCACGCGCGCCGATCGCTGACCAGCTCGTTCGACAGCCACGTCCAGCAAGGCCGATTTGCCGATCCCGGGGTCGCCGCGCAGCACCAGCGCTCCGCCGTGGCCAGTGGTGAGCCGGTCAACTGTCCGGACGACCTCGCCGACCTCATGCGATCGGCCGCGGAGGCGGGCATGCAGCCGCAGATCTGCACTGAGCCCGTCCACCGCGTCAAGGGTTTCCACTGCGGCGCCTCCCATTAAGGCGAATCTACGCCTCCTGGCAGAGCCGGCCAGAACAGCACCCACCACGTGGAACGCGCCGCAAATCCGCTGAGGGCAGGTCATCCGACAGAAGCCGAACAGGTGACGGCCTCGTACCGTGGACCTTGGTGGCGCAGAGGGACCGTGCCAATCCGGATCGCGACGCCGCAGGCGGACTAGGGCTCTGGCATGCCTCGTCAGCGCGCCCAGGACCGGGCACATGCGAGGTCTGCGGTACCCGAGGTCTGCGACTCCTCGTCGATCCCGGCGAGCGATCGGCACGGAGCCGCCAGCCGGGCGCCCGGCGCTGCCGCTGCTGAAGGGACCCTCACGTGAACGAAGACAGCGCCGTCGAGCGGGGCAGTGCTCTCGGGGAGTGGGAAGTTGACCCGGTGAACGGGACAGCCGACCAGGTCGACGCGACCGTGGGGGGCCAGATGACCGACGACGTGATCATCGGACACGACGGAAAAGCGCGCTGCGCCTGGGCCGGAGCGGGCGACACCGCATTCAGCCACTACCACGACAAGGTTTGGGGCACCCGCACGCATGACGAGTCTGCCATCTTCGAGGCGCTCACCCTGGGCGTGTTCGAAGCTGGGCTGAGCTGGTCGATAGTCTTTGGCAAACGAGACGCCTTCCGAAAGGCGTTCCATGACTTCGACGTCGTCAAGGTTGCCGCGATGACGGACCGGGACGTCGAAAGCCTGCTCCAGGATCCATCGATCATTCGCAACAGTGCCAAGATCCAGTCAACCATCGACAACGCGAAAGTGATGATGTCCGCGTCGCCGAGCCTGCCGGCGCTCGCAACGTCTTACGAGGAAACGCGGAAACACGCGCCACGATCCGTCGCCGACATCCCCTCGTCGACACCACAGGCGGAGGCTCTTGCCAAGCAGCTGAAGGCTCACGGTTATCGCTTCGTCGGCCCCACGAGCGTTTACGCGTTCATGCAGAACGTCGGCATGGTCAACGATCACGTCCGCGGGTGCTTCCGAGCGACTGACCGGAGTTGGCTCAGCTTAGTGCGCAGGTCGGCTGGCCCGGGTGATCGTTTCGAGGGCCTGGCGGAGGTCGGCGGCGATGGGGTCGGCGGCGGTGATGGTGTGCGGGCCGGCCTGGATCTGGATGGTGCGGTAGCTCCGGGCAGTGTGGACGAACTTGCGGATTGACCAGCCAGTCTGGTGCTCGATCCAGCGGCTGACCGCTAGGGCGGCGAACACCATCGTCAGGTGGGCCTCGATCGAATCGCGCTTGCGATGGTAGATCGGCCGGGCATGCAGGTCGCTTTTGGCCATCCGGAATGACTTTTCGATCTGGAACAGCTGGTGGTAGGCGCCGATCACGAACTCGGCGGTGACCGGGGTGCCGTCGGCGCAGGCGCGCAGGTTGGTGACGTAGCCCTTGATCCCGGCCGGCGCCCTGGCATTCGCCTCCAGCTCGCGGTTCACGGTGCGGGTGCCGCCGTCGATCTGGATGAACCGGTTCCTGCGCCGCCGCCTTCAGCACATCCAGCTCGACACCGTCATGAGCCGAGCCGATGTGCTCGATATCCCGCGACCCGCGCTGCGACGAATAGACGATCTGCACCGCCGTCGCACCCGAGGTCATCTTCACAGTCCGCAGATACGGGGACACCAGCCAAGCCTAGGGCCGCGCCCAGTGCGCAACTTCAGCAATCACCAACAGCGAACCCGCAGGTCAACGCGCTGAGCGAGCCGCGAACCCAAAATCCTGAGCCAACTCAGGGCAGCCCGCTCCGTGCCGAGCCGAGATGCCTGGGACCACGCCACGCTAGCGACTCCCGCCGCGACGTAAGCGCTCGGCTGAGCCGCGGCGCCCACGGCAGCGCCGTCACCGAGGGTGAGCAGCGCTGAATGGCCGCGCCAACGCGAACTCCGACAGAACGATTCTGGCGCAAGTTGCTAGCCGCGGTTCGCGTTGCTTGACCGGCTCAGAACGGGCAGTTCTGCGAGCAACGGGTAGCTCGGTTCGGCGCCGCCGCGCCTATCATGGCCTCCCGCACACCGGTGAGGTCGCATAGCGCTAGCTGGCGGGAGGGAGGTCCATCCCGTCGAGGAGCGCGGAGATGTCGTCGTTCGCCTTCCGCGCCCTCGCGTGCGGGCGAGCTTGAGGCGACCATCTGCGACGGTCAGTCGAGCTTCGCGACCGCCGACTCGCCGAGCTGCTGGCCTGACGCGTCGTGCGCGGCCACCGCGAAGTAGGGTCCCGTGCTGTTCGCGACGATCACGGTCTCGAATCCGCTGCGCGGCTGCGCCGCCACCGCGGCGAGGGTCGACGGGTGCTTGCCGGCGAGCACCCGCCAGGTCGCCACCTCGGTCGCCCCGTTCCAGCTCACGTACACGGCGGTGCCCCGTGACGGGTTGGCCCGCAGTGCCACCGCGGGCTTGTCCGCAGGGTACCCGGCCCAGTCCCCGGTGAATGCGCGGTACGACTGGTCGCCGTTGGGAAGCTGCCCGTTCATGATCACCGAGCCGTCGGCGTCAAACTCGGTGTAATACGGCTCGGCGCCCCAGCCGACGAGCGCCCGGTCGCCGGGCAGAAGCTGCATGCTGCCCTGGTTGTTTGCCAGCAGCTTGCCCGGGCTGGTGAAGGCCTGCTGCAACGTCGCGGTCATCTTCGTGAGGTCGAGCTTCACGATGATGCCGCGGGACTGCGGCTCCTTCTGCGGGGTGGCCCCGTTGTCGAAGATCGTGATCACGCCGGTGCCAGCCGAGCGGACGTGGTGCTGGTGGTAGAACCTCGCGCCGGGTCCCATGGCGAAGCTGGAATCCTTCCCGCCGAGGCGCCATTTGACCTGGCCATCCCGTCGGCCGACCTTGTAGACGGCCGAGGCGTCGCGGGAGGAGACCAGCAGGTCGCCGTCCCAGGCCACGTCGATCGAGTTGATGTGGAAGTAGTCGTACGGCCGGTCCGAGGTCCCGGAGCCGCTGGCGGGCATGGACATCGACTCGGTGAGCGGCACGTGGTCCAGGCTGTTCCACTCGAAGATCACGTCGCCGGTCGCGATGTCGATCTCCTGGACCACGCCCGCCGCCACGACTCCGTTCTTCTTGCCGCCGACGGAGCTCATGTCGGCCTTCTGCGGCACGTAGGCGTCAACCAGCGCCGTGCCCTGACTGGTGAGGTTGAACTCGTGCATGTCGGCCATCAGGCCGTTCCCGCACCTGACCTCGGCGATCTGGGCGTAGCTGGAGTCGGCGATGTAGCAGTTGCCCCGCCCGTAGATGGCACCCGTCCTGCCATGCCACCAGGTGAGCACCGGCTTACCCTTGTAGTACTGCACGTTGAAGTCCCAGACCTGAGACTGCGGGCTGAACCACGCGACATCCCCGCCCCGCTCGGCGATGAGCAGCCCGCGCTGGCCGACCGACCGTCCAATGTACGGCTTGTTGGCCAGGAAGACGTACGGCGGCACGCCTGCGGGGGTGCTCACCACGTCGACCGCGAGAACGGGCGGCCGCAGGTCGGGCCTGCTCAGGAACGAGTGCACATCGCGGCCCGGGGTCGCGCCGGCCCTCTCCGCCGCCTCCACGCTGCGCCGGTCCTCGTGCCGCGCCCACATGTACCCCATGCGACCAGCACCGGCCAGCGCGGCCAAGCCGACGGTGCCCCCGCCGAGCAGCAGATTCCTGCGCGATACGTCCCCCCGCACGCCGGGCACGGCCGGTACGCTCGTGCGAGTCATGTTTCCCTGCGTCAACGCGGTTTCCTTAGCGGCCCGCCTCAGGCGGGACGGGTCATCAAGTGATCCGTTACGCTACATGACGAATTAGCCCGAAGTTACGCCGGCCGAGGCGGGCTAACCCCTGGCCTGCAGGGCGTTCACTGTTCCCGGCGCTGTGGCTGGTGTCTGCTCCAGGCTGATCGAGACGGACGCGCCAACCAGGTCGAAGGCGTGCCACTGGGCGGGGGCGGAGGGGCTGATCTTCTCGATCTGATGGCTGCCGATCACGATGGTCTGGCGGGTGATGACGGCCAGGATTCCTGGACATAGGTAGGTGCGTGGCGCCCCCTACCGAAAGGTTGTCGCCCGCCCAAAAAGGCCGAATCATGCCCCGCGCGACCTGTCCTGTTCTGTCACGCCGGGCTTATCCTCCGCGGGCGGACACACTGGACGGATTGTTACTGCCCGAACCGCGGCTGCGCGTGCGCCTAACTGCTATCCGCCAAGCCGCCGAGGATGAGGCAAGCCGCACCGGGCCTGCCCAGGTTGCAGCTTGACCTTCCCGGTGCAGATTAACTGTTAGGCGCCGCTCGGACGACTATCGCGACTGAGCGCCTATGGACACAGATCGAGCCATATTTGCGCTGATCCTGCAAGCTCTGGCCATTGCCCCGCAATGGAGCAGGCCAGCTCTGGTGGCGAACCTGCTCTGGGCCCTAGCTAGCACGCCAGCACTGCCAGGACTGCCCCGCAGAGTGATCATCGCCACAGCGACCGCTGCCAACGGAGTAGGGCTGGTCCGATCCATATGAGGCCGGTTCCGGCTGTCGTGGCGGCCCCTTCGAGGTGGCATGCCAGTCGAATCCGCGAACGCAGAACATCCATTCTCGCTCGCGCACGACGCGCGTTGCTTTCGTGCCGCTGGGGCCATAACGAGCCGAGAATGCGCGCCCAGACGCTCGCATATCAGCTGGACTGCGGTCAGATGTACGGCTTCAGGCCCGGCCGGTGAGACGGCGAGGCCTGAGCTTCCGATCTTCAGCAGATTTGCAGGTGCAGGTAAGTCCGTCACAAGTGTCTGACCGGGCCCCGCGAGTCTCCGCTGTCGCTGGCATCCGGAGCTGGGCAGCGGGGTTGCGCTTCCTCAGCCGAGCGCGGGACCTGAAAAACATCTGAGGTCGCTGATTGTAAAGGGCGACGACCATTCGTCTCCGTCCAGGTAAGACGTTTGGATTTGTGAGCCCGACTTCCAAGCCATTAGCAAGGATCCGTCAACCAACCCAAGGGCTGGGCGTGTGTCCGTCGAGCGATCAGTCAGGGGACGTTGGGGTGACCAGTTATCTTCTTCAACGTCGTATGGTGACCACCAGATAGTGGTGTCCGCGTCCGCCCCCTTCCACACCATATGGAGACGATCATTGACTGACCCTAGGGCTGGGCTATCGCTTCGCCATGCAGTTCTTCACACTATACAAACCGTTTCTATGATGCCGAATAGTCATGGTTAGAGTGGGCGCGGCAGTCATCGCCGGATCGGTTGCCCTCCTCGGATTCGACAGCGGGACGGAGGCGCTGGCGTCCATCATCGTCATCTGGCGGTTCACTGGAACCCGCCTGACCAGCGCCACCTCCGAGCACCGCGCGCAACGGCTGGTCGCGGTCAGCTTCTGCCTGCTCGCCCCCTACATCGCCATCGAGGCCATCCGCGCCATGGCCAGCGGAGATCGCACGAGGCCCGCCACGAGCTGTACTCGGGCCCCTGCGCCACCGCCTCAGCCAACCGGGCCCCCTCAGCCAGCGACGGCACGCGGAAGACTGCCATCGCGCCGCCGTGCAGCACCACCCAGTCGCCGACACCCTCTGCGGCGAGGAACCGCCGCCATCCCTGCTCGCTCATGGCAGACTTCCGGGTCCAGGGCATCTATAGTCCGGCCCTGATGCGCGCGCTGACCCGGCCGGGCAGGGACGGCGGGCCGGCATTCACCGGCTCGGACTACCACGCCTCATCGATCGAGATCGCCCGCAAGCGCGCCCGGCCGCAGGCGGCTGCGAAACCTCCGGTGAGGTCGTGGAACAGGTACTGACCCGCTCGGGGACGCATCAGCAAGCGATGGTCGAGCAAGGTTATGAGTGCCTTCTCCACCTTCTACGGTGTTGGCGCCGCTGAGGGCTGCCGAATGCTCCAATCGCTGACATCAGGTCCTTGACCGAGGTTGAAGGAGCCGCGGCGGATGGCCTGGCGGGTGATGACCGAGAAGAAGCAAACGTCGGCGTGCTTGCGGGTGGCGTAGCTGTCGCAGACGACGTGCAACAACTCGCCACGGCGCGCCAGATCGAGCCGTCGTGCCGTCGCTCTCCCAGGTCGAGCCTGGCGATAATGGCATTGATTCCTATGGCTGCGGCCAATGGTGACCTCAGGACATTCTTCTGAGCCGCCCCGATCCGCGCAGTCATGGGGCGAAGTTACGCGCTGGCCGCCCCGGCCCTCATACGCCTGCCCGGTAGCGGCGGAAGGAGCATGATCAGGAGGCGATCATAGCGCCGGTGGCAGTCCGAGCAGGCCGCTGAACGCGAAGGCGCTGAACCGGGCGGATGGCCTCACCCGGTTGCGCAACGTTGAGAATGGCCTGCTGCCTCACTACGCGAGGGTTGGTGCAGTGAGCCGCCACGTGCCGCAGGTAGCTGCGGGCAGCTTGCTCTGCCTCGCGCTGGGCCCGACGCGTTGTTGCCACAGGGGCGGAATCTACACCGTTCGGCTGCACCGTTGGGACCAGATTGGTCCCAACGTTGATCTTCTTCAAGATCCACATAGGCCCTGACCTGGATGGATGGAGCCGGTGAGCGGGATCGAACCGCTGGCCTGCCGTTTACAAGACGGCTGCTCTGCCTACTGAGCTACACCGGCGGGAACGTCGGCAATGCTAGTCGAATGTCGCGAGACCTGCGCATCTGGCCGCTGACCTGGGCCTTCGTCCCTCCGCGTGCTCCATGCCACCGCCCGCGATCGCGACGCGATGTCCGGTTGACACCGGCTGAGAGCGGTTCTCGGCGGCTCGCTGTGCCGAATACGTGCCGAAGTTCTTTGGTGCGCTGAGCGCGACGCCGAACCCAGTTGAACACGCCGCAGACGGCCCAGCGACTGGCGACGGCGACCCGTTACCGCTGTGCCGTCACGGGGATGGCGGATCACAAGTCGAACGCCGCCGGGAGCCGCTGCAGCAGGCCAGCGCGGTTAGCCCACCCTACGGCTTGACGGATTATCAGTCTGCGGCGAGGGCTTCAGAGCGACCATATCCGCGCTTCCGCATCGGCCTGTTCGCCGCCCGGGTCGCAAAGCTGGCGATAAGCCCAACTCCGATAACCACCAGGTAGCGGCCCGTGAAGATCCTCCCTGGATCGTGATTATGCAATGGTGTAGCCGGACAATCCGGCCATAACGATCGCTCTGCAGCGGCCAGGCCGTCGAACTGAATCAGCCACGCTGCTGGCTCTCGCCATGGTGAGCTAAGCACGGTTACGCCCAAGTGAGGACCTCAGGCGCAACGGCAGCCGGCGGTCGGCAACCGAGACTGCGATCGCCACGATGCACGTGCAGCCAACGAGTGCCCACCACGCATTTGACGACAGCCCCTGCGGATCCTGGACCGTCGTCGGGAACGTGTGAACCCGCCCGGCCAGAGAGGGAACGAGTGGGGGCGCGATCAAGACGAACGCGGCCGCTGATGACGCCCACGCACCGGGCTCGCCGACGCGCTGCCGGGCGACACAGGCGATGGCGAAGCCGAGCAGCACGTTCCCGGCAAGCGCCAGGCCGATGGCCGTCCAGGGCAACGCTCGCGCGCGAAGCGCACACGCCAGGACGAGCCCAAGACCAGCGCAGAGCGGTACCAGCAGAGCGAGGCTGCGCGCTGCCGTCCGGGCGCCGGGCCCGGTCGGGGTGACATCGACAACCGAACTGGCCGGCTCGTCCAGCGCGAACGCGGCTGCCGCGGCCAGCAGCGCGAAAGCGATGGTGAGCAATTGCGGGCCGGCGGAATTAAGGAATATGACACCGCACGCGCCGACGGCGGCAGCCGTGGCGGTAACTGCGCAGATCGCGGGCCATCCGACGGCGCGCAGCATGATCGCGGTCATCAGATCGGCCGCGGGGCCTTGCCCGGGTAGGAGATGACCGCATGTCCCAGTCCGCCGGTGACCGTGAGCGCGTACATCAGGGCGGCGGCCGCGAGGACGACGATGAGGACCCTGGTGAGTCGGCTCCGCAGACCCGGCTCGGCGTCGCGTAGCAACGCCACGGCCACCGCGCCAGCGCACAGGCATAGCTGCCAGCCGACGAAGAACCACGGCGAGCCGCGCCAGGTCTCCACTGCATGCTGATCAGATGCGGTGAAGAACGTGAACGGCGCGAACAATCGCATCATCAGGACCAGCATGGAGTGCCGGTGGGTCGCGGCCAGTACGTCCGCCAGGATTACCCACCCGAAGATGACCAGGAAGAGCACGGGCGCCGCGCCGGGGAAACGCACCCAGCGCCCGAGCGCGACACCGAGCAGTGGCCCGCCGAGCGCCGGGATCACGGTCTGACCGATGAGCAAGGCAGCACGACCCGACGTGCCCAGAGTGCCGTACGTCCAGTCGCCCGGCACCCGCAGAAAAACCGTGATCGCCAGGAAGCTTAGCCAGCCACATATGAGCGGCACGATCGCAACCAGGCAAATCGCGGCAGTGCGCACCTGCGGCGTCGTCGGCGACACCTTAAGCGCCTCGGCGCTGCGCTGCGTCGATCGGGTGAGCCGGAAGGCCGTCACCATGCCCAGCCCGCCGAGGAAGATCGCCGGGTAGACGGTGACGGTGTTGACCTCGGTCACGGTGACTCGCATCCCGTCCCACAGCGCCCAGGCGGTGAGCCCGAACGCGACGAGGAAGACCGGGCTGCGGACAAACCGGCGGGTCTCGTACTTGGTGAGTGCAACCAGGCCGACCGCCGGGCCGGTGCGCCCCGCAGCGATGATCGTGGTCATGACAGGACCTCCCGGACGTCGCCGGAGTCCGGCCTCGTGCCGCCGCGCAGCAGCAGATAGGCATCCTCGAGGGAGGGTTCGACGTGCTCGACTCCCGCGCGAGCGTGCTCGGCGACGTTGCGGTAGCGACCCGTGCCGGTACGCCACGACGCGCTGGCGGCCGCATCGGGCGCGTCGGCGAGCCACACGCGCCCGGCCGCCTGCCCGACAAGCTCTGTCACCTGGCCGTTGTAACGCACCCTGCCGCAGTCCAGCACGATGACGCGCTCGCAAAGCGCTGCGACGTCTTCGGTCTGGTGCGTCGATAGCACGACGATAGAGGTGCGGGCCAGTTCTGCTAGCACGTTGCGCAGCGCGGCCCGCTGCTCGGGGTCAACTCCGGCGGTGGGCTCGTCGAGAATCAGGACGGGCGGCGAGCCGAGCAAAGCCTGGGCCAGCGCCAGCCGTCGGCGCTGACCGCCGGACATGGCGCGAATCCGTTTTGTCGAGATGCCCCCCAGATCGACCAGGTCGAGCACCCGGCGCACCTCCGCGTGGCGTACGGCGGGCTGCGTCCATTCCTTCAGCACGGCGATGTAGTCCACGAATGCGAATGCGCTGAACCCGCGAGGAAAGCCGATTTCCTGTGGGAGGTACCCGAGCCTGCGGCGGATGCCGGTGCGCTCGGCGGGAACGGCGGGATCGAGACCGAGCACGCAGACCTGCCCGTGCGTCGGCGACAGCGCAGTCGCCAGCAAGCGCAGCAGGGTCGTCTTGCCGGCGCCGTTTGGCCCCAGCAGCCCAGTCACGCCCGGGGCGAGGTCGAGATTCACGTCCGCGAGCGCCCAGGCAGCGCCGAATCTCCGGCCGACGCCGCGCAGGCTGATCGAGGCGGTCATAACTACCTCCTCCGAGGTCGAAATTCGCGCACGTGACACCCACGCACGAGGAAGATCACCGTCGAGGTCACGGCCAGGACGAGATAGCCGATCTGGAACCGGGCGTGCAGGACGACATCAGGAGAGCCGGCCTGCGCCACCAGCGACCAGACAACGACGAGCCACACCGCGCTGACAGCGACGGCCGCCCGCAACGGACTGGTCCAGGTCGACAATGCCAGGACGGCTGTGACGCAACCCACGGCCGGCAGCAACCACGTGTACGGCGCCCGGCCCGGGACGAACAGCCCGAACAGCGCCACCGCCGGCAACGCCATCGCGAGGATCGCGACCGTGCGCAGCAGCACAAGCCGAAGTGCCGGGTATGGCGTGACCAGTTCCGGTTCGAGCGCCGGGTCGACCTTGGGGTCATAGCTGAAAGCCACCGCAATGCACGGCACCAGCGGTGCGACGGCGAGGAAAAGCCACACGCCGCGGGAGTCTCCGAGGGCAGCAGCAAGGGCGACGAACGTGAGCACCCCTGTCACGCCAGCCAGCCACTTGCCGCGAAACGCGCTGGCCACGGCGACCAGTTTGGCGTCATGAGCGGGCAACCCGGCACGCTGCAGCAGCCGCTCGAATACCGACGGCCGCGGCAGCTCAACTGCGTCACGGACCTGCGACCACATGTCGCCCAGGTCAACCACGCCAGGCGCTGGCTTGCCGGTGACCGCAGCGTTGACGCGCTCGCGACACTGATCGCACCAGAGCAGGTGCTGCTCGACCGAGGCGCTGTCGGCCAGCGAATCACTGCGGCCGATCCAGCGCCGCAGTGCCATTTCGTCGACGTGCCAGCTTGTCATGGCAGTCCCTCCGCTAGCGCGGCACGCAGGTGCGCCTTCGCCCGGGACAAGCGCGTCTTGACGCTGCCTACCGGCATATCCAAGAGCCGGGCGGCTTCCTTGGCGGTTAGCCCGTCCAGGACAACGGCCTGGATCACTGCGCGCATCTCGGGCGACAGCCGCGCCAGCGCCTGGCCAATGTCGCCGTATTCGACCGAAAGGAGCACCTGATCCTCGGCCGCGGGCACCGGCGTCGCGTCCATCATCTCGAAGCTGGCAATGACTTCACGGTGACTGCGCAGACGGCTGACCAGCCGGCGAATCGCGATGCCCCACAACCACGCGGCGACGTCGCCGTCGCCGCGGAAACCCTGCGGTTTCCGCCACACCGCGACAAACGTGTCCTGCACGGCGTCCGCGACAACGTCGCAATCGTTGCACCGCCGGGTGAGCCGAACCGACAGCCACGCTGCGTGCCGGTCATACAGAGCGCGCATAGCCGCCAGATCACGCTCGCCGATGGCAGCCAGCAGCGCCGCGTCGCTCCGGCTACCGTGCATAATCTAACTGTCGCGTCAACAGCGCCAGAAAGATTCACTTGCAAGAGATATTCGGTCGGCCCAGCTGCGGGCAGCCACCTACCCGAACACTTACGCCTGGTTCACGACTCTCAACGGCGGCAACGTCATCGACGCCATGGCCTTCTACGACAGCATCGCGTTCAACGAGCGCTGGGACAGCGTGACACCTTAAACTCCGCCGGTCGCCGGGAACCCGCAGGCGATCGGCTCCGCGATGTCAGGTCGGCCCGGCCACAAGCAGGGCATGGCCGACCTCGTCACCCAAGCTGCAGCCGATCCTTCATGAGCCCGACCCGGACCCAGAGCGGCGTTTCCGCTAGCGGCTCAGCCTGCGCACGACCTGCGAGGATCCCGAGTGCCCCGGCTTCATCGCCGCTGGCAACGTGGCAGTGGAATTCGGGCCAAGCCGCCGTCTCGCCGCGAAGCCTGCCAGGCACCCGGCCAGATCTCAAATGGGCAAGTGCATGATGCGCATTACGAGGGATACCGAACGAGGAATGAAGCCCGTACGGTCCCTGCGCTTCGATGGGAACGGTTCGCAGATCACGCCAAGCTTCAGTTTCCCCTAGCCGCATTACGGCGGTCATCGGCCGACTCGTGAGGGAAGTCGGAGCGGGCTGCAAACCGGCGGCTTGTTGTTGTCCATCACGTAGTACTGAATTGCGATGGCCACGGTCATCTCCTTCGGACTGGCCGCCGGCCTGGAGGTCTGGCCTCCATGAGGCCAGATGTGTCCGCCGAGAAACACCGCGCCGCCGTCTGGTATCGCGGCCGGGCGGATAACGATCTTGGTTGCCTTGGCAGTCCCTCGTAGTGTTATTGCTTTGCTGTGGCTGCGAATCTCCCGGAGGCCCCCTCGCGGTTCCCATGCGCACACCTCCCACACGCCAGCTCGATCCAGGCGGCCAGCCCGACACCGGCTCAACCGGAGGACCGGGAAACCCGGGCTGCAGGCCGGTGCAGGCCGGCTGCTCTACCACGGCCAGTATCCACTCACGATGATCACTTCCTGCGGGTGTACTCACTCCTAGTCACCCGCAGGGCGCCTGCCGGTTGCAGTGCCATGTCCAGCCGCCGCTCACGACCCAACTGCGCGCAGCAAAACGAGTGGCGTGAGCGCTGCCCCGGCGAGTGGCTCGCCCGGCGACTGCGCGGCCTAGGGGCCGGATGGACGACGGCAGCTACGGCGCCGCTGCGCGGTCAACCACCAGCTTGATCGCCGGCTCGAGCCAGGCTCGGTCGGCTTGCTCCCAGGGAACGACGGTGGTCGGCACCACCGCCGGGTCGAAGAGTCCGCCCGCGGCGGCAAGTTGTGTCACCTCCGGCAGAAACCGCCGGGAGTCGGCGCGGGAGACGTGGAACGTGATGCCCTTGGTGTACATCGCCAGCAGCGGGACCGGCGTGGCCGTTGCGAACTGAATCGCGACGCTCGTGCAGGTGCCATAGTCGTCGGTCGAGCGAAGCGTGCAGGACAGGCCGTCGGCGTCGCCGGTGTTGTCGACCGTGACCGGCGCGCGGTCGAACCGGACCGGCCAGTCACCCCCGTGCTTTGTGACCTCGGCCCCGAGGCGCTCAGCCGCCTAGCAGCGCTCGGCGTCGGTGTCGGCATAGCGGACCCGGCCCGCCTTCAGCGCCCGGGCGATCGCCACCGTGTACAGGCCGATGGACGCTGCCGCTCCGCCGACGACGAGGACGTCTGCTCCGGGCATCGCGGCCAACCCTGGCGCTACGCAGCGATAGGCGTCGACGACGTTGTCGGGCAGCGTGCACGCCGCCGCGGGGGAGAGGTTAGGCGGCGCAGCCACGAGCAGGTGATCAGCGGCAGGAACGAGCAGCACGTCCGCCACCGCGCCCCCGTGCCCGCCGCCCGAGGCGCCGAACCCGAACGCCGCTCCCGCCCTGGCCCGGTAGCGGTGGCAGGCTGCGAACCGGTCGCCTTGGCACGCCGGGCATTGTCCGCAGCAGACTTGGAACGGGATCAGAACCCGGTCGCCTGCCCGCCACCGCGACACCACATCACCGGCCGCCAACGATCTCGGCGACCGCCTCGTGCCCGACCGGGTACGGCCCGGGGAACAAGCCGAACGCGGCCATCGCAAGGTCAAGATCGCAGCGTGCCACCGCCAGCGGCCTGGCCAGCACGGCGTGCTGATCGTTGAGCACCGGCGCCGCGGCGTCCTCCCACCGCACTAGGCCAGGCTCGACGTAGGTCAGCTGGCGCATCAGGCTAGAAGGCCAGGTTCCGCGCGAAGACATGAGCGACGATGCCGCCCGACGATGAGCTGATCTTCCCGGTCAGCTTGAGCCCGGCCGGCAGGGACTTGAGCGGGATCTTGACGTTCTCGGCAGCGGTGAGGAACTGCGGGGGCAAGCCGTTGCTGCTGACCAGGTGTAGCGTGATCGCGTTCGGGCCGGCCGACGTGACGCGCCAGGTCGCGTTCGCGTTGACGAGTCCGGCGGCGACGTTCAGGTGGGCTTGGACTTGGTTGCTGCCGACCGCGACGATCCTCAGCCCGCCCCCGGAGCCGCCGCCGAGGAATCCGGCCAGCGGCCCGGCGTCTTTCAGGAACCCGCCGATGGCGCCCAGGCTGATCAAGATGGTCCCGTCGAGCGGGCCAGCGGTGCCCGACTGGAAGTTCGACTTGAGTTTCACGTTGTGCGCGACGACGTCGAGGCTGGTGATCTTGACCGGGCCCTCAGGAATGTCCGAGGAGCTGATCGTGATCTGGTGGAAGTTCCGGCTGATGACTTGGGTCAGGAACGGGAATCCGGCGATCGACACCGACGGCTTCTTCGGGAAGCCCTGCTTCTGGATCTGCGTAGCGGCCTGGGTCTCGGCGAAGGCCTTGGCACCGAAGTCGAGCCCGACGAGGAGTACGAGGACGGAGATGAGCCAGATCAGCGCCTTGCGGCCACCCCGGCGCTTCGGTGGCTGGTACTGGTACAAACGAACCGCCTCCTGGTCTTGAGCTTGATTCGCTGCGGCGGCTGCGGTCCGGCCGGCGAGCTGGGGGTCAGGGAAGTTTGCTCAGGTTGACGATCTGAACCTTGGCGGCGTCACGATTCGTCACATACAAGAACTTGCCGTCCGGCGAAATCGCGAATTCGCGCGGCGTAAACCCGCTGGGGATGTACCCGACCAGCGCCTGCGTGCCCGCGAGCGCGGAACTCGGGTCCACGACAGCCAGGTTATGCGCGGTCTGCGGCGGATTGGTGCCATCGTTGTCGCTGACCACGATGCGGCTGCCGCCGTTGAGCAGGATCAGGCCGATCGGCCACTGGCCGACATGCACCTTGGCGATCAGCGCATTGGTCGGGTCTGTCCTGAGCCTCGATGCCGAGTAGCCGAGCAGGTAGTTACTCTGCCTGGCCGTCACCCAGACCCTCTTGCTGTCGGGCGTCACAGCGATCCTCGCCGGGTTGCAGCCGGCCGGCACCGTACCGACTATTGCGGAGTTCAGGTGGTTCTGAGCCAGGTTCTGCGACGTGAGCTTCGCGATGTCGATGACCGTCAGCTTTCCCGGGACGACGGGCGAGTTCTGGACGAAGTTGGTCGCGTACAGCGTCTTGCCGTCAGGCGACACCATCACGCCAACCGGCTGCATGCCAACATTGAGCGACCCCATGTACGCGCCGGTGAAGTTCTTGAACCGCAGCGCCTTGCCCAGATTGAACACGCCGACCTGATTGGCGAACTGGAGGGCGACGAAAGCGTACTGATCGTCGGGCGTCACCGCCAGCCCGACGGCACGGCCGTACTTGGTCACCCCGGGCACGCTCAGTGTGCCGAGCTTCGCGCTGCTCGACCCGCTCTCAGCGGCCTTGGCGTCGAAGACCTGGATCCCGTTATCCACGGCCACGAGCAGGTTCCGGCCGTCTTGAGTAAGCACGGCGCTGGTGGCCGGGCGGGCAGAGCTGCCTACTGACAGGTGCGCTCCTGTACTGGTGAGATGCCCGTTCGGTGCTGACTTGAATATCTGGACCGAGCTGTCGGTCACCACGAATACGGTTCCGTCGCGGCTGGCCGCGATACCGAACGGAGCGCCGAAGCCGCGCGGCACGGAGACAAACGACGACCGCTCGACATTCTTTCCGGGCGCCGCTGTCGTGATGCACACTGGCGCCTTCAGGCCGACGGGCGGCGGCGGGTTGTTGTTACGGCCACCAGTGGTGCTGCTACCGCCGCCGTTGCCCTTGGTCAGCGCATACGCTGCCGCGCCGCCGCCGATCAGCACGACGACCGCGGCGACCAGCGCGAGCGGAGACTTCCACCAGGGGCGGACGATGCTCGCCTGCGGGTCCGCGCCGCCGTGCGGGCCATAGCCAGCCGGCCCGCCGGGCTGCCATTGCGCCGCGGTCAGGTCAGGTGCGGTTGACCTGCCGCCGCCCGCGACCTGGGTCTCGGGCGCGCCGTAGCCGCGCGCGGCGCCTGCACCCGCGGGCGGGCCGCCGACGCCGCCAGGGCCACCTGGGCCGCCCTGACCCTGGTACGCGGTCGGGCCTGACCCGGGTAACCGCCCTGACCGGCGCCCTGGCCGACGTAGCCGCCCGCCGCAGGTCCTCCGCCGGCGCCAGGCTCTGACGGTCTGACTACCTGGGTCGCCGGGTGCTCCCCGCTCGGCAGTTCAGTGGGCCCCGAGTCGTACGGCCTTAGCCCGAAGGCCGCGCGAAGTGCATCAGAAAAGTCCCTGCAGCTTCCATACCGATCCGCCGGGGCTTTGGCGAGTGCCTTGGCAAACACCGGGTCGGCGGCGAATGGAAGGTCGCGCCTGCGGCCGGCGGCGCGCCGGTCAGCAACTCGAACGCGGCACACGCGAGCGCGTATTCGTCGGCGCGGCCATCGACCGGCTTGCCCTCGATCTGCTCGGGCGCGATGTAGTCGAGCGTACCGAGGAAGGTGCCCGTGCCGGTTAGCCCGCTGGCTTGAAGCGAGCCTTTGCTCAACCCGAAGTCGGACAGGTAAATGTGGTCCGGCCGACCAGTCCCTGAGCTGGCGTCGACCAGCATGTTGGCCGGCTTGACATCGCGGTGCACCAGGCCCCGGCCGTGCGCGGCGTCGAGCGCGGACGCGACCTGCGACACGATCTCCGCCGCGCGCCCTGGCGGCATGGGTCCGGCCTGGCCGATCAGGGAGCGCACGTCACCGCCGCGGACCCACCGCATGGCGATGAACAGCACGCCGCTGGCCTCGCCGGCCTCGAACACGGGGATGATATGCGGGTCGTCCACCGCCGCCGCAGCTCGCGATTCCCTGATGAACCGCTGCCTGAACGCCTCGTCGGCCGCCAGGGCCGGAGCCAGGATCTTGAGCGCGACCGTGCGGTCCAGCCGTTCGTCGTGCGCGCGGAACACCACAGCCATGCCGCCCTGGCCGATCTGCTCTTCGAGCAGGTAACCCGCGATCCGCGCACCAGGCGCGAAACCGCCCGGCACGACGGGATTCCCCTCGCTCACCATGCCTCCCCTGCGCTACTAGCTATGCCGATCTTCCCGAACCGTCGCGTCAACGTTTTCCATTTCTTAAAGGAAATCTCCCGGAAGCCGCTGAAGCTGGCACGGCAGTCAAGATGGGCTTTCCAAGTATCCGGTTTGACCTTGTCCGCCGCAACCTGCGCGCCTGGCGGACACCCCAAATCAGTCAGCTTTCCCGCGCGGCAGTATGGCGGCTCGGGCCGCCACGCTTCGAGGTCTCGGAGCAAGTCGCAACGCGGCCTGCCTGCCGCCGTCACGCCGTCGCACGCCCGCGTGCCCGACGGCCCTGGCCCGATCGCGGAGCGCCTTGGACGCTCGCCCGCACCTCGCCGGCGTGCCTGCCGCGCCCGGCCTCCCAATACGACGATAGGTCAGCGATCATGGCAACAGCTAGATTGTGCTACTAAAGCGCTTATAGCAGCAGTATGCACTCGGGACACTAACGATGTTTCCGATATTCCCGCTGCGTGCCCCTGGTCATCTGATGCCCTCAAAGGCGTTCAGGGCCGTTCCTGAGTGGTCAGAGCGCCCCCGAACGCAGCAGCTAAATGGGCCGCCCATAGCGGTATCCAGGCCCGCGAAATAGGCTCTACAGTTACTGCATGACGCCAGAGCCTGCTTATTCGCCCGCTGGTCCCGTGCTGCTGGTGCGCACGCCGGACGCGGAGCGCTCGCTGTCGGCCGGACGCAATTATTACATCGGCCGGGACCCGCAGTCAGACATCGTCGTCAACGACTCGCGCGTGTCGTGGCGGCACGCCGTCCTCCGCCAGGACGGTAGCACGTGGTTGCTGGAGGACGTCGGATCGACCAACGGAACGTTCCAGGGCAGGGACCGGGTTCAGCGCGTCGCGAGCGCCGGCCAGGCAGGCCGAAGGCGCGGTGGCGGGCCATACGCCGCCGACACGTTACGCCGAGGCATCGCCCGCCGCCCCCGCTCATCCGGCCGTGAACAGGCTGCCCGGCGATGTCGCCGCCGGGTACGCTGACGAGCCGCCAGGCGCCGGGTACGCAGGCGGGCCGCCAGGCGCCGGGTACGCAGACGGGCCGCCAGGCGCCGGGTACGCAGACGGGCCGCCAGGCGCCGGGTACGCAGACGGGCCGCCAGGCGCCGGGTACGGAGCCCATCGCGGCGGATACGGCGACGGCGCGGCGGCCGGCGCCGGGGCTGCTCCGGCCGGACCACGCAACCCAGGCGTCCCGTCGCAGCGGCTTAGCCTAGAGCGGCAGCCGAGCGCCGTGCTCCGGCTGCCCACCACATTGCTGCGGATCGGCCGCGCGGCCGACAACCAGGTCGTGATCGCCGACCTCAGCGTCTCGCGTTACCACGCCGAGCTGCGCAGGAACCCGCGCGGCGGGTACACGATCGCCGACCTCGGCAGCCACAATGGCACGTTCGTCAACGGCCAGCGGGTCGAATCGGCGCCGGTCACGGAGCGTGACATCATCGGCATCGGGCCCGCGACCTACCGGCTCGTGGGTGAGGAGCTGCAGGAGTTCCTGGACACCGGTGAGATCTCGTTCATCGCCATGGACCTGACTGTCACCCTGCCCAGCGGACGCACGCTGCTCGACCATGTCAGCTTTCCGCTCGGAGAGCGCTGTTTCATGGGGGTGATCGGCCCGAGCGGCGCGGGCAAGTCGACCCTGCTCGGCGCGCTGACCGGCACGGCGCCAGCCAACCAAGGCCAGGTCCTCTACGACGGCCGTGACCTGTACATGCATTACGCCGAGCTCAGGCACAGGATCGGCCTGGTCCCACAGGAGAACATCCTGCATACCCAGCTGACAGCCCGCCGTGGGCTTGGTTATGCCGCTGAGCTTCGGTTTCCCCGTGACACCAGCAAGGCGGAGCGCGGCCACCGGATCGACGAAGTGCTCGAGGAACTGGCCCTGACCAGACACGCCGACACCAAGACGGCGGCCATGTCCGGCGGTCAGCAAAAGCGGGTCAATGTTGCGCTTGAGCTGCTCACCAAGCCGTCACTGCTGTTCCTTGACGAACCAACCTCAGGCCTTGATCCCGGCCTCGACAAGTCAGTCATGGAGCAGATGGCCGATCTGGCCCACGACGGCCGCACGGTCATCGTCGTCACCCACTCGGTGGCCAACCTGAACCTCTGCGACCAGCTGCTGGTCCTCGTCCCCGGCGGGAAGATCGCCTACTTCGGTCCGCCCAAGGAGGGCCTAAAGCACTTCAAGCAGCCCGGCTGGGCCGAGGTGTTCCAGGCGTTCGAGTCCCAGCCGAATCGCGACTGGGCCACCGAGTATCGCAACTCGGTCTACTACCAGCAGAACATCGCCGGCGGGATGGAGGATGCGGGAGCGATCCAGAGCCGCGTCCCGAGGGCGGCGCCGTCCGCGGCTCCGAAGACCAGCAACCGGTTCGCCCAGATGCTCACCCTGGTCCGCAGGTACTCGGCGGTCATCTCCTCCGACCGGGGGTTCCTCTATCTGCTCATCGGGGTAGTCCTCGGCCTCGGAGCGCTGGTCAGGGCGTTCCCGCTGCCCAATGGCGGCTTCATCGGCCCGAACAACGCCGAGGCGCAGTCGGCGCTGCTGATACTCGTGCTCTGCGCGTGCTTCTCAGGTGCGCTGAACGCCATTCGCGAGATCGTCAAGGAACGGCCGATCTATGCCCGAGAACGGGGTACCGGCCTGTCGGCCGGGGCCTACCTCGCGTCAAAGGTAATCGTCCTGGGTGTGATCAGCGCGTTCCAGGCCATCCTGCTCGTCGCCATCGGCCTGATCGGCAAGAAGTTCCCGCCGAAGGGCTCGGCGCTCCCGATACCGATCCTGGAGATCGCGATCGCGATCGCGCTCGTGGCAGTTGTGTCCATGGTCATCGGACTGTTCACCTCGTCCATGGTCAGCACCGCCGAGCGCGCCATGCCCCTGGTGTTCTTGCTCGTCATGATCCAGGTGGTGACGACCGGCGGCATCTTCGCGATCCACGGCACGGCCGGCCTCGAGCAGATCGCCTGGTTCACCCCGTCCCGGTGGGGATTCGCGGCGAGCGCCTCCACGGTCGACCTGAACGCCATCGCGCCGGCGGGCTCAACCGTCGATCCATTGTGGAACCACACATCGCACGCCTGGCTGGTAGATATCGGGGCAATGATCGCGCTGCTCTTCTTCTACTCGGCCCTGACCTGGTGGCGCCTCCTGAAGCTAGGCCCCCTGAAGCGAGGCGCCTAGCCCCTCCGGCGTGTTCGTGATCACGCGGGTGTGGTGGATAGAAGCACCACACCCGCGTGATCATCGGCGTTCAGGGGCTCGAGCTCAGGTCGAAGGGACGCGGGTAGCGTGACGGCTGGAAGGCCGCGAACGCCGGGTCGACGGGCACTACCTTGCCGCCGCTGGCGAAGATGTTGTAGGCCGGGCCGAGAGCCGTGGCCGCGTTGTTCATGCTGGCCGGAGTCAGCGCGCCATCCTGCCAGTGGCCGGTCCGCATCCGGTCCAGCAGGCGCCTGACCGACGTGATGGTCTCGGCCGGGGTGAACGCGCAGTGGCCGGCGCGGCTGACGAACACCTGCCGGAGCAGGAACGACCGGCCCGCCTTGCGGACCACGCTGGCGTACGCCTGCTCGTTCTGCGGGATGACCAGGCCGTCGCCGACCGTGTGCATGCTGAGCACCGGGATCGTGATGCGGCCGTTGAAGCTGATGTTCTTCGCGAGGTAGCGCACCGCAGACGGGTCGGCCTTGACTCGGGCAGCCTTGTTCAGCGTCCGCAGGTCAGCTCGCAAGCTGAGCCCGGCGGCGTGGTACAGCCCGGCTACCTCGCGCCGGTCGGCCGAATTGGCCAGCTGACGAACGTAGTCCACGCCGGTGTTCCACGACGGATTGCCGCCCGCCCGCGCCTCAAGCTCGGCGCGGAACGCGAAAATGAACGCGAAGTCCACCCGGCTGTCCCACAGGAACTGATTCGCTTCCTGGCTGGCGAAATCGCTGGCCGCCGGCTCGGGCGACAGCGAGGTGAACCAGCCGGGTGTGTCGCCAAGCGCGGCGGCCAGCGCCAGCCGCGCCTTGCCCTGGGGCGTGGCCTGGGCGGCGGCCGCCGCCGATTCCGCGCCCTGGAAGTTCGCAAGCGGGTTGGTGATTCCGGTGACCTGCACCGACGGGTCGACGAGCTGCTGGAACGCGAACGCGCCGTCCAGCGCCGTGTTCCAGGTCGCGACGCCGCCGGCCAGCACGCCGCACATTGGCAGCGCGGCGCTGAACCGGTGCGGGTAGCGCTGAATCAGCCCGGCCGTGATGATGCCGCCCAGCGAATGGCCCCACGCGACGGTGTGCCGCGGCTTGCCCACCTGATCGGCGAACACGCCCAGCGTGGCGACCTGATCCGGCAGCGCCTGCTGGAGAGCCCAGCCGGTGCTCGAGTATGAGGATCCGGCCAGCGCGTAGCCGTGGCTAAGCAGCCAGCCACCGGTCACCGGGTCGCCGACATCCTCCGCGGGGTTGTCGCTGCCCGGGGTCACGTAGCCGTGGCTGTAGAGGAACAGCGTCCGGTTCCAGTGCGCGGGAGTCTCGATCAGGTACGTCGCGCCATCTGCGAGAGAGCCGCAGAGCACCGTGTCTCCGGCAACGATCGGGGCAGGGCAGGTAGCCCCGCTGGTCGCCGCCGCGGCGGCGGGCGCGGTCACCGCGGCTCCGGCCAGCAGCAGCGCTGGCGCGAGCACCGCCGTCAATCTTCGGGGGAAGTTTGGCACGAGTGATCCTCCTGAGAAAAGGTATCCGCACAGGCCGTGCATCTTTCCGCGACTATAGCGAGGCGCACCGGCCAGCGGGAGATCCCGGAAAAGGCTGATTAGGGGCTAGAGGCGCTTAGCCTCGACGATGCGGCGCAGGAAGCGGCGGGTGCGATCGTCCTGGGGCTTGGTGAATAGCTCGGCGGGCGGGGCTTCCTCGATGATCCTGCCTTCCTCGAGGAAGCAGACCCGGTCCGCGATGTCGCGCGCGAAGCCCATCTCGTGCGTGGCGATCAGCATG
>WNFD01001164.1_pt1 | contig 26499 bp, 19 predicted proteins | sample 5400491 | NCBI WGS metagenome assembly WNFD01 (sample SAMN13153343, study PRJNA577476) | soil metagenome | isolation source: 120 cm saprolite under Douglas fir tree site 2 hole 2 replicate 2 | place: USA:California | collected 2015-04-18
CCAAACCGCAAGAAGGTCCGCCGTCTCCTGGAGCACTTCGGCGGCCACCGGATCGCCGGCGCGAAATGCTTTCCCGACGTCCTCGGCAGTGATCTGGTCGAGTCTCCCTTCAGTCAACTGTCGCAGGATCGTTTGAGGTCGCCCGCCTTCGAGCAGCTTTGTCCGGGCTCGTTGAGCAATCGCAGGGCCGGAACAGAGGACTTCGATGCAGCCGCGTTTCCCGCACGCGCAAAGAGGCCCGCGGTAGTCAATCGAGAGATGTCCCCCTTCGGCCGCGCTGCCGGTCCGCCCGTGATAAATGCGCTCGGCGAAAACGATTCCAGTGCCGATCCCGGTGCCGATGGTTGCGTAGAATATGTTCCGGTATCCCCGGCCGGCTCCCCAGATCGCCTCCGCCAGCGCGGCCGCATTGGCGTCGTTGTCTACCCGGGCTTCTACCCCGAACGTCCGCTTCACTTCGTCGCCCAGGGCGAAGTTTCGCCAGCACGGTAGGTTGGGAGGATTGATCACCACCCCGGTGCGCGGATCGAGGGGGCCGGGCGAACAGATACCAATTCCGGTCAGGCGATCGCTTGCACCCGGATTGGCCTTCAGCACTTCATCGATCGCGCTCCTCACCGCGGCGAATGCTTCGCCGGAGCTGCCGTTTGCCACCATGGGCACCCGGGTCTTGAAGAGTACCGCTCCCTCCGCGCTCACCAGGCCGGCGGCGACCTTGCTCCCTCCAATGTCGACCCCCAACAGATTCGATTTCGTCATGACCCGAGTCCGAGTTTTATTCAAATCCAGCGGCTTGCCGCGGAGAGAACGAAGATGGCACCGACCAGCACGGCGACGCCAGCGCTCATGATTCGCAGCGGCTGCTTCCCGGTGTTTTTCCACTCGCCGGTCATCACCCCCCAGACGCTCGCGGTGATGACGATCAGAGACATGAAGAATGGCCAACCCAGCACCGTGCCCAGCTCGCCCAATTTGGCCGCCGCCGCTCCATAGATCACCGTGCTCGCGAACCAGAACAGCGCCATCGCCGCGGCGAGCGCCCAGTACGAGCCGGTGCCGCTGATCCCAAAGCGATTGCCCGTCTTGTTTCTCTTCATGAGATAGAGGCAATAGAGGAGGTTCGGAACTCCGCCGGCCCACATCAGAGGAAGCCAGACGGCATTCGGTGCCCAGATCGCCGAGGTGCCGGTGCTCCGGGCGGCATCAATCAGCGGCGTTCCGTAGGCCAGGCCGAAATTCACCAAGGCCGAGCCCAAACCGGAGATCAGACAAAAGAGGATGCCCCTCCCCACCGCGCGCTTGCCGATCGGTCCTTCGCTCAGCGCTGCCTCGCGCCGGCGACCGGCCACCGCGCACACGCTGATCCCCACCAACATCAAGGCGATCCCGAAAAGGACGGCGATTCCGGCAGGGGTTAGCACCTTTTCGGGATGAAGCTGGATCAAAGGAAGCAGGCTTCCGACCACCGCGGCCACGCCGAGAATGATCGAGAAGGCGAGCGCGATGCCCACCGCCTCGACCGCCAAGCCGAAGAAGATTTGCGAAATGCCCCATCCGGCGCCGAAGAGCGATACCAGAATCACCGGGCCGGCGCCGGCCTGCGCGTACACTGTATCAACCCTTGAGACGGTGGCGAAGGTGAGCAACGGCGGAAACAGGCCCAGGGCAAAGACCGTGTAAACCAGCCAGGTATTCTCCCAGGCCCACCTCTGGGTGAATTTCATCGGCAGGGTGAAGCTTCCATTCATGCCGCCGGCGAGAACCAGAAGCCCAAGTCCGAGAATATTTGTATTCATCGCTTGCCTTCAGGCTTTCCGAACTGGATCTTGAGCGTGGTCGTCGAGCTCTTCCTGGTCCCCGCCTGAACCTGGGTGCCGCGGAAGGTTTCCGGGGCGCCGTCGCCTTCGAGAAAATTCGACCGGACAACCTTGATCGGCGTCGCCGGCAACGTAAGGCTGGCCTGTGAGTCCAGTCCCTTGCCATCGTACCACTGGAATATCCAGCCTTCGCCGTCCTCCGCCTTTTTGATGGTGGTGAGAATGAGGTTGGCGGGCGTCAGTTGCACGAAGGAGGCGGACGATGGGCGCCGGCCTTTATGAGCTTCGCCGACGATGGCGATCAGCGGGTTGTTGTACTCATAGCCGCGTTGAAGCGTCCTGGCCGCGCTCACGTTGGCGCGGTGCGGATAAAGGGAATACTCAATCGAGTGCAGCCCCCGGTCGGCCAGTGGATCGGGCCATTTCGGCGAGCGCAACAGCGACAAGCGCAGGACGTTGCCCTTGATGTCATAACCATACTTGGCTTTGTTGAGAAGGCTCACGCCATAGTCGTCCTCTGAAAGGTCAGCCCAGCGCTCGGCGGGGACTTCCACCTTCGCCTTTTCCCAGGTGTCGTTCATCGCCGTGGATCGTCGAATTGATCCGTACGGTATTTCATAGGTTGCAGCATCGGCCTTGATCGCGACAGGAAAGGCCACTTTCAGCATGGTGCGATCCTCCCACCAGTCGACATCGGTTTTGAAATCGATGCGATCGAGGTCCGCGTAGATGCTGACGTTCTGAGTGAAGAAGGTGCTTGGAAAATCCTCGGTGGGAAAGCTCTTCTTGACGCCCGGCTTGAGATAGTCTCGCGCGATGCGGATCGTCGCGCGCACCGGGCCGCGCTCGAGTACCTCGATGGCGCGCAGATGAGACGGATACTTGACCCCGGTCAAACCAACATTCCAGGCGTCCCACTGAGCGGGTGTATCCTCGAGCAGCTGGAGCTCATTGCCAGGCCCACTGAGAACCTCTCTTCCCATCCGCTTGTCGAAGATATTCTTCAACCAGCCCGACTGCGGATCGATCTGGATACGGATGAATTCGTTTTCCAGCTCCGACGGGGACGCACTCAGCTTGCTCTTTGCCGGGTGAGCTCCCAAGCGGCGCAGCTCGAAAACGCGGTAACCTACCGATGGAACGTCGGTCGCCACGAAGAGGATTGAGCGCCGCCGACCCTGTTGCGGCTCGAGCTGAGAGGGGAGCTCCCGGCCGTTCCGATCGAAGACGGCGTAGCCGTCCCCACCCCCCTCGGGCAATGGAACGGTCACCAGATCGCTGCGCGTCCAGGAAAGCGCATTGAAGACGATCAGCGGCGTACCCCCGCGGACGAAGGAGGTATCGACCTCCCGTCCAATGGTCTTGAGAGACTCGACGAGCTCGCGCCGCCCGATCCCCTGGGCCTCCTCGTATTTCTCCGCGGCATCGATGTAATTTTCGTGAATTCCGGAGCCCGGCAAGATGTCGTGAAACTGATTGAAGAGAACGCTCCGCCAGGCTTTTTCGAGGTCCGCTGAATTGTATGTACGGCCGGACATCGACGCGATCGAAGAGAACATCTCCGCGTTGGTCAGCAGCACTTCGCTGGTTCGATTGTATTCTTTGGTCTTCGCCTGGGTGGTGAAGGTGCCCTGGTGGTATTCGAGGTACAGCTCGTCCTTCCAATTCGGAAGAGATGTCAGGTCTTGCTGCTTGAGCCAATCCAGGTAGACGCCGGTGGTGCCGTACTCGATCCGGGGGAACAGGTCGATCGTCTTCAAGCGTTCGATGCGGTCGATCATCTCCAGCGAGGGCCCGCCGCCGTGGTCGCCCACGCCGAACAGGATCATCAATTTGCGAAACCCGGTATTGGCTTCGAATTGTCGCAGCCAATCCACCAGCCGAAACGGATTATCGACTCGATTGACGTAGCTGAAGGGGAAGTAGGTCAGCACGCGCGACCCATCCGCCGCTTCCCACCAGAAGAGGCGGTGAGGAAACACGTTGGTATCGTTCCACGATATCTTCTGCGTGACGAAGGAGTCGATCCCGGCATTCGCATAAAACATCGGCATATTCCAGGTGTAACCGAATGAGTCGGGGTTCCAGCCGATCTTCACGTCTACGCCGAGTTTCTTCTGGAAGTATCTCTTCGCGTAGAGAAGGTGTCGCGCCCAGGATTCTCCGCTCGGCAAATTGCAATCCGGCTCGACCCAGAGCCCGCCGAGAATCTCCCATCTCCCCTCCTTGACGCGTTGCTGGATTCCTTTGAAGAGCTCCGGATTGGTGCGCTCCATCCAGTCAAAATACGCCGCGGTGCTTTGGGTATAGGTGAAATCCGGACGCGCATTCATCATGTTGAGGACGGAGGAAAAGGTGTTCTTCACCACCTCCACCGTTTCTTTGTCGCGCCAGAGCCAAGCCGCATCAATGTGCGCGTTGGCGTCGAAGTAGAGCGTAAATCGTTGCACGAAGTCGCGGATCGGGCCCAATTGAGAGCGCACCAGCGCCACCGATGCGTCGAACTTCTCCAGCGATCCGGCGGCCAGTGCTGCGACGTCGATCTGGGCAGCAAGCTTTTGAAGCAAATCGCTCAGCCGCGAGCGCTCGGCCTTGTCGATGGTGGATTTGTCGGTGTGCGGGTCGGTTTTCTTGCTCGCGCTCGTCTGGTAGGTGTCGAAGCTCAACAGTTTCTGGCCCACCCGAAGCGAGAGGGCCAGCTCCTCGATCATCCGACGCCTCGGCTCCACGGCCGAGAGAACGAGCTCCGCCTTCGAAAGTCGCACCGTCCCCGGCCGGCCGACGCCGCCCTGGCCGGGCGACTGCGAAGCGCGGATGGCGATCACATAGGTCTGACCGGGCTTGGCGTCCTTGGTCAGCTCGACGTCGCCGGGCTTACCCTTGTTTTCGCCATTGAGCCAAAGCTCGCCGCTGCCCGAGAATGAGAGGCGCAGCGTGGCCGAGCCGCTGACTGGCTGGCCCAACAAGGTCTGCGGCAGGACAATCTCCTTTCGAAGCCAACAGGGTTCCACGTCGATCGGATCTCCCAGCTTGATCCTCGTCCAGCTCGAGTCGTCGAAACCTCGCTGCGTCGGGTCGCCGGAGATCGCGGACCAGTAGGGAGCGCCGCCGTCGGGAACAAGTCTTCGGAAGGCAGAGCTGAGCTTCCAGTCGTCCGCGGAGCTGGAGGCCACCGACTCGAGAGCCCGTGCGACGCGGTCGACGTTCGACTGGGGCGCGGCTTCGCTCTGAGGCGTTCCTGGAACTGCATCCTTTCGCATCGAGGAGCAGGAACAGAACAAAAGCGCCAGCAGCGGCACCGCCAGGGCGAATCCAGCCCGGTGAAGCTCGGCCCCCACTCTTGAATCATTACAGGATTGCATCAGCCCCCCCGCGTGCGTTGTCCGGTGCAATTGCGATCGCCAATATGGATCGGCGATCGGCCTCAAGGAAACACAAAAGCTGAGCCGGCCTTCAAGACTTCGTGGAGAGAGCGGCTCGCCAGGATCGAGCGGATTCCATGAACACGACTCGATCGCTGGTGGTGAAAAATCGATAACCCATCTTGCGCAGCGCGGGAATCTGGTCCGCTTTCCCCAGCATGATGCCGGGAATCTTACCGGCCTCCTTGGCGACCGCCGCGATCCGCTCAATCGTGCTCTGATACCTCGGGTCGTTGATTTGAGTGGGGATGGCCAGTACCTGCGTCAGATCATTCGGTCCGACGTAAAGGACGTCGACGCTCTTTTCCTTTGAAATCGGACCGAGATCGTCCAACGCCGCCTGGGTTTCGATTTGAACCACCACCGTGGTTTCGCGATTTGCTTCGGCGACGAACTGCGGCAACGGTCTCACGCCATACTTGGCCGCCCGAACGCCCGCGAGGCCGCGGTGTCCTTCGGGGGCGAACTTAACGGTGTCAATGGCGGCCCGAACGGTCTCGACTCCACCCGCCCGCGGGAACAAGATGCCGGCGGCTCCATAATCGAGGCAGCGCGCCGAGTCGACCGAGGGACACGAGGGCACCCGGACGATTGCCGGTAGATTCGCTGCGTCGGCAGCGACAATCATCGTGGCGATCGATTCCAGCGAGAACACGCCGTGCTCGCTGTCGACGACGACGAAGTCAAAGCCGGTCAGAGATAGCATCTCGACAACACCGCCGATGGGCCACGTCAAGAAGCAGCCGAGCAGCGCTTCTCCGGATTCAAGCCTCGAACGAAAATTGGTTTGCGCCATTTGCGCCTTCTATCGCGGAACCGCGGGAATCCGTCAATTCCGAAGCGCGATTCGACGCCGCGATGTCAATGCCCGACCCTTGGGCGCACGATGTGTTCCGCTGTGCCGCCGGCGAGCGAGGGCTCAGACCGCGCCTCCCAATGTGTGCGCGAGTAGCGCTGAATTCGAGGGCGCCACTCAAGCTATGATGAGGCCAGCGCTCCCGGGGCGACGTCTCGGCCTTGATCAAGGCCCAGCTTCCCTCCTGCGAAACCACGAATGTCTCTGTTCGTCCTCCGAGAGGGTTACCGCGTTGTGACCACGCCGGCGGGCGCCCGGGTTGTCCATGTCCGCACGGGTGGCGCTATCGATCTCTCGCCGGAGGACGTTCTGCTCTTCGCGCGGGCGACCGCCGGCGGCGTGGATTCAAGCGATCCGGATCTGCGAAACGTGATCCGTCGATTCGTGACTCTCGGGGTGCTGGTCTCCGCGCGCGAAACTGCGTCCATCCCGCCGGTGCCCCCCAGCGCGCCGGCACCGGCCGGCGGGGCTCGGGTCGCAGGTGCGGCTGCCGCGGTCGCGCCCCGGACACCTTCCGCTGCACCGACACCGGGCACAGCCCCTCGACCACCTGCCGTCGTGCCCGCGGCGCCCATCGCCCCAACGGTCCGTCCCTTGACGCTTCCGGGCCTTGCTCCTCTGACCGTGGACGGGCCGGAGATCCAGCCGGCCAGCGAGTCAACCGAGCCCAAGGAATGGGTGCCCGAGGAGGCGAGCTCGGCTCCGGTATCTGGTTTGGGGCCCAGACCCGACGACGTGGTTCGACTCTTTCGAGCCGACCTCAGGATCAATCGCCGCCCCGCTTCGAACCTATTGGATATCGCAGATCGACAAACCGGCAAGACGTTTCCGCTCTATGATTTTGAGATTTCGCTGGCTCGGATGCTCGACGGGCGCCGGCTATACAAGGACGTGGTGGAGGCCGGTCAACGCCTGGGCATTCCCGTCAATCTGGAGAGCTTGAGCCAATTCATCCGGCAACTGGAGAGATACGGGTTTCTCGCGCCTCCGGGAACGCAATTGTCGGATCCTCTCGAGGGACCTCTGCGGGCTCCTCGCCAGAAATGGGATGACGGATTGCGCGCGCTGTTCCAGAGCGGCCTTCGGATGCACCGCCAGGGACGCTACGCCGAGGCCGCCAATTACTTCGAAGCCATGCTGCAACAGGATCCGCAGAACCCTGAAGCGCTGGAGATGATCGAACAGTCTCGACAGCGCCTGGGCGGAACGCTCGGCGGGAACAGCGAGGTGCTGCTTACCCCTTCCGATTCAGGCCAGGTGAGCTTGGAAGATCTGTTTTTTGGCAAGGAAGAACCTCCAGCGGAAGCTCTCGAGTCATCCAGCCCACCCCTTGAGGCGCCACCGGCGTTACCGCCGATGCGATCGAAGACCGGGGTCTGGAGCGCGGAGAAGGCGCCTTCTGCCGGCAGGCGCAAAATTGCCTGGATTCCGCTCGGGCTCGTGGTCGGTGCGCTCGCCGCGGCCTCGGCCGGGGGCTGGTTTATTTTCGAAACGTCGATTGCGCCGAAGCTCCAGGGAGGACAAATCGCGAGGGGCTCGTTGGATGGAGGAACTGCTTTGGCAGCGATGCAGCCGGCGGCGCTTCCCGCATCGACCGGATCCGCCGCCCAGACGCAGCCTGCCCCCGTCCATCCTGCGCAGCTCTCCTCGGACGAGGTGGCAGTCAGCGCCCCGCAGGACGCCGGTGTCTCAACCCCAGGCTCGACGGCAACCCTGCGAAGCGGAACGGGATCTGCCCAAGAATCGCTTTCCGCCGCACCGGCTGCGATTTCCGCTCGTGCCGATGCCGGTATGGCCAACCCTGCGTCCGCTGCGCAGGCGGAGCGTCATCTCGTGGCCAGCAATGGAGCCGCGACTCAGAAGATATCTAACGAATGGATTGCGGCAACGGTCGACCGCCGTGGCAGGGTGACGATGGGAGAAATAGCCGCGCCCGCGAAGGGCGTCATTTCGTGGCAAGCTTCAGCCCAGCAACGGGTGAAGCGCGGCGAGGTCATCGGAAGTCTCCGCGAGCTGCCTTCTTCACGTGAAAGGCCCCTGGTCGCCCCCAAAGACGGACTCTTCATCCCGAAGCTTGCCAATGGCGCCGCCGTGACCAAGGCGGAGAAAATAGCGGCGATCGTCTACCACGAGGCCTACCTGCAAGCGCTGGTCGCCGATTCCCGGCCCAAGCCCAGCTGGTCTTGCGAGGTTTACGAGGCGGCTTCGAGCAGCACCGCCAACTGCAAGATCATCGAGGTGGTGCGGCGCGGATCCAAGTCGTTCATGACCGCGACGACAGGGCCGATGTGGTTCGACGCCGCCCACGACGCGAAGGTTCGAGTCTCACCGCCGCACTGAGCGCGGCAATCTCATTGCCGTGCATCGGACAGCCGGCTGCGCCGCTCGTAGATCCAGTCGACCACCCACCGCGCGATCCACCTGGCCCCAGACGGAGCGTAGTGCACGCCATCGTCCATGCGCATCCGGGCGAAACGACCCTCCTGGTTCCGCATGAACGTCGCATACTCGCCGTTGGGTGCTGATACCAACATCTCCAGATCGAAGTATTCGACCTTGGGAACCTCCTTCGCCGCTCGGGCGAAAATCCCATTGAGGTACCGCGCACGTTCTGAGAAGGAGCGATCGCGCATTGGCGGGAGCCCAAGCCAGAGCACGCGGGCCTGCTGCGTGGCAAGCAATCGCATCATTGCCACCACCCGCTTGTTGTAGGCAGTCCGCCATCCCGCCTGCGCGAATTCCAGTACCCGATCTCCATTGCGAATATCTGTTGCGTCGTTGGCGCCCAGGGAGCAAACGATGAGCTGAGGATTTTCCCTCTCCAGCAGGGAGGGAATCACCTTCATCCAATCAAAAACATCTGGTCGGTTGAGGCCGGTGGCGGTCTGCACGGCGCGCACCAGCCGCTGGTTCGGATCGCCGGAAAGGCCGGTCGCAATCGCCGACCCCAGGCTCCCAGCAATCATCGAATCGCCCAGGAGCAACACCGTTCTGCGCGCGGGCGATGGCGTCTGCTTCCCGTCGAGGGCCTTACCTGCTTCGGCAGCGTCGGAAACGACTTGAGCGGCCGATGGGCCGCCGGCGACCGTGGCCTCTGGACCGGATTGGTGCTCCGAGTCAGGCAGGGGGTTTCCCTCGAGCGCTGCGGACCGGCTCGCATTGCGCCAACCATCCGCAAGGAGGGGATCGTCGCCTGCCCCGAGCAGGTGAGCGACGCGATTGCCCAACTTGATCGCCACCCGCCTCGGACGCGTTAGCCCGATCGGCTCGATCACCATTTGAATCGCTCGAAGCGCTGCACCCGCGGCGCTCTGAATCGGGCTGACCTCCATTCGCCGCGCCCAACTCGCCAGAGCCTCCGATTCGAGCGCCAGAAGAAGAATGGCGGCGGCGCCGAGCAGGACCGTGACCTCGGGGAGACTGTAAAGCCGGCTCCTCTCGACCTTGGCGCTTTGGGCCGTCGAGGCATAGCGAGCGATCGCCACGGCGATGCTGTCCTCGACCAACTCCGCCCTGGACAGGGGCGGCGCCATCCAGTCGGCGGGTGGGGAGCGTTCGTCGAGCATTCAGAACTGAAAGTAGATAAACGGAGCCACGCCCTCGGGGGCCAGGGCCTCGATCAGAAAAACAACCGCGGCGAATGCAAACCCCTGAATCAGCAACGGTAAGCGCGAGAATTTTCGGCGCACGGTCGCGCGGTGTACCGCGGGGAGAAGCTGGGTGAGTAGACCCAGGCACAAAGCCACCATCACCGCCGCGCTCAGCGGGGGAGTTGTTTTCCAGCGACCGAGTGCTTTGAAGAGTTCCCAGACAGCGTCGATCGAGGAAGATCGAAAGAAGATCCAACCGATGCAGACAAAGTGGAAGGTCAGAAATCGGCCCACCCATTCCCTGCCACAGAAGGCCCGCAGATGCCGCGCGACCGCTGCCTCCGAGTCTGACCAGAGTCGATGGAGGATCAACCCCGCCGCGTGGAACGCGCCCCAAAGAACGAACGTCCAGGCCGCGCCGTGCCAGAGGCCACCAAGGACCATGGTGATCGCGAGATTGGCTGCGATCCGTCCTTCGCCCCGGCGCGAACCGCCCAGCGGAATGAAAAGATAGTCGCGCAACCAGGTCGAGAGCGAAATGTGCCAGCGTCGCCAGAAGTCCCGTGGGTTGGTGGCGAGATAGGGAGCATTGAAGTTCTCCGGCAACCGGTAGCCGAGGAGAAGGGCGGAGCCGACGGCGATGTCGCTGTAACCCGAGAAATCACAATAGATCTGCGCCGCGTATCCATAGACGGCCAACAGAGCCTCGAGCCCCGAGTGGTTGCCGATGGAATCGAACACCGGGTCGACGAGTCGGCTGGCGATCACGTTGGCGATCAGCACCTTTTTCACAAGGCCAGTAGCGATCAGCTCCAGGGCTCGCGAGGCGTCGATCGACTCGGGATCGGGAGGCTTGGCGAGCTGCGGTAGGAAGCTCTCCGCGCGCAAGATCGGACCGGCGATCAACTGCGGGAAAAAGGCGACGTAGAGCAGCGCATCAAGCGCTTTGACCGGCGCGGTGAGCCGCCCGCGGAATGCGTCGACCATCAGAGAGATGGCGTGAAACACGAAGAAGGAAATTCCGACCGGCAGGGCTATTTCCGGAAGCCTGGCTGGGCTCGAATGCAGGCCCGTGAGCTCGAGTACGTTCAGCGCGGCGCTTGCCAGGAACCCGAGGTACTTGAATACCACCAGGGTGGACAGCGAGGCGATAACACCGAAGGCCAGCAAAGTTTTTCGGGCAGGCGCGGCGTCGATGAGTTGCAGGCCTCGGCCCACGCCCGCGGCGAGAAGTGACAGGCCCACGAGCACGGGAAGGAAGCGCCAATTCCAGAATGCGTAGAAACCGTAGCTCGCCAGCAACAGCAGCACTTTGTGCGCGCGCGGATGCCGGCGCAGGGCCCAGGCAGCCGCGAAAACACAGAGGAGGAATATTCCGTATTCAGCTGTCGGGAAGAGCAACTTCCGATTTCTTTCCGGGCAGGACGAAACCGCAGCATTCGGCGGTCGATCAGCAGCGTCAGGTTAGACGAGCCGGCCCGGAATCAAAAGCGGCCGGCGCAACCACACCGTAAGCGCTGCGGCGACACCTCGGCTTGGAACCGCGTCGAAAGGAGGCCGGGTTCAGAAGCTCTGGGCGCAATAGCCTGCGCCATCGTTGGCCCAGTTTTGCTGAATCAGGTAGTCGCGGGAACCCCAAGTGACGTTGGCCTGGGAGCCGTTGGGCTCGATGAAAACATCACCGAAAGTCCAGGCGCATTTGTCGGCGTTCTCCCGTCCACCCGCATCGAACCAGCCGTTGCCAACCGGATCCGTTACTGCTTCAACGAATTCATGCGCAATGGTGTTCGCCATTCCATCGGCTCCCAGGTTGTCATTGGGAGAGGTTTGGCGGTTGCGGGCACAACCATTCAGACACCGCTCAGGGTTTCCGACAAAGCCGGTCTTGATCCGGATCCCTGAGTAACTGAAGCTGGTGTGATAGGCGCAGTACCCGGAACAGAATCCAGAAGTCGTCACGTCCGCCGAGGTAAGGACCAGGTAGACGCCGGCATCATCGACCGGCAAATCTCCGTTATCCAGCGCGGCCCGGACGATGGTGTTGACGCTCGAGACGGTGGTCCCCTGCGAGTAGGAGTCGAAAGAGCTGCCCCCATAGTTGACCGCGTTGAGGACCGGATTGTCGTCAACGTCCGTGTAGGTCGTTTCGATGTTGAAATAGGCGGAGCCGCCGATATTCGCCGCCAGATCGGGCAGGATGTCCAACGCGGTATTGCCTTCCCAATCGCCGTACCAGACGTAATAGAGATTGGGAGTGTTCGAGCCGTCCGGAGCCGTGCCCATCACCGGACCCCCGTGGTAGAGGATTGGCAATCCCGGCGCGGCGAGCCTTCTTGGGCCGCTTTCTCCATTATCCACCGGGAAGTACACAATCGGTCCTTCGCCTTCTTCAGCACGGACCGAACGCGGCAAGATGGCAATTGCCGTGAAAATCACGACCAAGGTTTGCAGCTTTCTCATTGATCCCTCGTTGAACGGGCTTTGCCGGAAATTATCCGGACGATGATTGATCGGTGGACCGGTTCGGGTCATTGCACAGAATGATTGGCGAGTAAAACCGCCGTGCGGAGAAGCGCCGGGTCCGTTGCGAATCGCCGCAAAAGGACCTACGGCCACCGCCCTAGCGAATCGCGTAGATGACTTGCAGGTGGGCGGCAAACTCCAGCTCGCCCTGCTCCACCGGCACCGACCGGGCGGGCGATCCGGCTGCCATCGGCGCCGCCATCATCGCCATCGGCCGAGGCTCTCCGCCAAAGACCTCGCTGATCTGGACCACCTCGCCCAGCTTGACTCCCGCTGCTTTCGCGATCTCCTCGGCTTTGACACGCGCTGCGCCAACTGCGGCCGCGCTGGCGCGGGCGCGAATCGGCGTGGAATCGTCTGCTTCGAAAGCAATGCTCTGAACTGTGTTCGCGCCGTCCTTGACCAGTAGATCGAGCGTCGCGCCGACCTTCTTGAGATCCCGGAATTTGACGCGCACCTGGTTGGAGATGCGAAAACTGGTGATCTCCCCTGGCCCCGTCTCGCGGCTGTACTTCCGCTCGGGGACAACGCTGTAGTTCGTGGTCTGGATGTCCTTGTCCGCGATACCGCTTGCTTTCAGCGTTTTGACCAGGCCCTCCATCTTCGCATTGTTGCGATCGTTTGCGTCGCCAAGCGTTTTCCCGATCGTCTCCACGCCAATCGTCGCCATCGCCACGTCGGGTTTGGCGGTGGCGCGCCCTTCTCCAATGACGGTGATCGTATGCAACATGGGACGGGCCAGGTAAGACCCAGGTGCCGCCTCCTGGTCTCCGGGCGAGGCGATACCGGAACCGGCCGCCAAGATCAAGCACGAGGCGACACCGATCCGAAGCGAGCAGCTCTTCCACGTTCGGCCGCGGTTCGCTGGCTCGCAGACCTGCGATGGAGGCTGTTGCGCTTTCACTCTCACCCCCGGGGTATTTAGCGCGAGACGGTCCGGATGCTCAAGCGACGAGTGCCTTGGCCGTCCATGCCAGCGTCCCGGTGTGGTTGCGCCGGCCGCCGAATCCCCGCCATCGTTGGCGCGAACGGACCGCGCCAGGCCGTGCCAGCATCTATTGCACTGCATCATAATACTTACGCCACTGCAATATTGACGAGGAGACCCCCCTTGGATGAAAAAGGAAGGATGACCGTCAAGAAGTACAGCAACCGCCGTCTCTACGACACCTCCGACAGCCGCTACATCACGCTCGAGGACCTCGCCGAGAAGGTCAGGCAGGGCGAGGACGTGCGCGTGGTGGATGCGAAAACGGGCGAGGACCTCACCGCGGCAACTTTGACCCAGGTGATCGTCGAGGGACGAGGGGCGGCGCGACTGCTCCCCGTCTCGCTCTTGATCCAACTCGTCCGACTGGGAGACGACGCGCTGGCCGAGTTTCTCGGACAGTATGTTCGCTGGGCACTCGAGATCTACCTGAACGCCAAGCAGGGCCCGCAGCAGATGGCGCCCTACAACCCTTTCGCCGCAGCCCCGTTCGGTGCTGCAGATGCGTTCATGCGCCTGTTCGGTGGCGGTGGAATGCGTCCGGAGCCCGCTCCCGCGCCTTCCAACCGGGATGGGCAGCTTGCGGAGCTTCGGCGCGAATTGGACGATCTGAAGAAAACCGTGAAAAAACGGCGACGCCGCTAAAGTATGGTGCACTGCAACAATTTTGCCTTGACACCGACGGATCGCGAGATATTGTTTGCGGATGAAACGGTCGCATTCAGCGCGGTTTCTTCGAAAGAGAGGCAAGACCATGGAAGCTCAGTTCAATTCGCAGGTGCAGCAATTCTCGCAGTTCTGGCAGAAGGCAGTTGCCGACCAGCTTTCACTGGTCGAATCCTTCTACGAGCAGCTCACCAAGGTACAGGGCAGCGGGATCGCGCAGATCAACAGCAACATCGACGACGCTACCCGGTTGGCCAAGCAGGCGATCACCCAGGGCGAGCAGTTGGTCGGTCAGTGGCGGAAGCTTGTGCTCGAGACGACCCGCCGAGCGGCAGAGGTAGCTGCGCCGGCCAAGGCGTAGCCAGTTGACATCGCAATCGCCGTAATCCCCAGGGCGGGCCGCGCAATGCGGTCCGCCCTTGTGCTGCTCGACAGCCGTAACCTGATCTCGTATAGCGGAGGCAAGGGTGCGCATGGCGACTCGCAGCCAGGTTTCGATTGGTCGCCTCGGATGCGCGAGAGAGGCGAATCATGGGTCGACTTGATGGCAAGGTGGCGCTGGTAACCGGCGCTTCGCGCGGCATCGGGCGAGCGATTGCTCTCCAGCTGGGTCGTGACGGAGCGCGCGTCGCAATAAACTACCGATCCGGTGAAGCCGAAGCCCACGCGGTGGCGAGCGAGCTCGCAAAATGCGGAGCGCAGTGCCTGGTGCTGCGGGGGGACGTGAGCATTGCGAAGCAAGCCCGGGACTTGGTTGAAAAAGTGCTTCAAGAATGCGGGCGACTGGACATCCTGGTCAACAACGCCGGAATCACCCGGGACAAATCGCTGAAGAAACTGACCGACGATGACTGGGCGGACGTCCTCAGCACCAATCTCAACAGCGTCTATTACTGCACCACCGCGGCAATGAAGCCGATGTGTGATCAACGGTTCGGCCGGATCGTCAACATCAGCTCGTTCGTCGGCCAGGCTGGCAATTTCGGACAAGCGAATTACTCCGCCAGCAAAGGTGGCGTGATCGCGTTCACCAAGACGGCTGCCATCGAGCTCGCGAAGTACAACGTCACGGTAAATGCGATCGCGCCCGGCTTTACCCTGACCGACATGCTGGCGAAGGTAGCAACCAGCGTGCAGGAACAAATCAAGGCCAGAATCCCGATGGGCCGGTTCGGATTGCCCGAGGAGATTGCGCAAGCGGTCGCATTCCTGGCGGCCGAGGGGGATTACATCACCGGCCAGCAGATCAACATCAACGGCGGCGTTTACATGTGACGCCCCCCAGAAGGTAAATGCCAGCGTCGAACAAAATCACCAGTGCCGATGAGGCAATCGCACTCGTTCGCTCCGGTGATACTTTTGCCACCTCCGGATTCGTGGGGAATGGGACGCCGGATGCCCTGCTCGAGGCGCTGGCGCGCAGCTTCCAGGCGAATGGGCGACCTCGCGATTTGACCCTGGTATTTGCCGCGGGACAGGGGGACGGAAAAACGCGCGGCCTGAACCGCATCGCCTTGCCCGGCCTTTTGCGCAGAGCGATTGGCGGTCACTGGGGTCTGGTTCCCAGGCTAGGGGCCCTGGCGCTCTCCGGCGAAATCGAGGCGTACAACTTTCCCCAAGGGTGCATCTCCCATCTCTACCGGGACATCGCGGCGAAGAAGCCCGGAACCCTCTCCCGGGTCGGCCTCGGCACATTCGTCGATCCTCGCTTGCAGGGCGGCAAGGTCAACTCCGCCACCCGCGACGATCTCGTCCGCCTGGTCGAAGTCGATGGCAAAGAGTGGCTGCTCTACCAGGCATTCCCGATCCACGTCGCTTTTCTGCGAGGAACGACGGCCGACGCCGCGGGCAACGTCACCATGGAGCGCGAATCGCTCACCTTGGACAACCTGGCGATGGCGATGGCGGCGAAGAACAGCGGCGGCGTGGTGATCGTCCAGGTCGAGCGGACCGCCCAGGCAGGTTCCCTGCCCTCCCGGCAGGTGAAGATTCCCGGCGTGCTGGTCGACTGCGTGGTGGTGAGCACACCCGAGCACCACTGGCAGACCTACGCCACCCAATACAACCCTGCATTCGCCGGCGAGATCCGCGTTCCCCTGGAAGCGCTGCCCCCGCTACCGCTGCGCGAACGAAAGGTGATCGCGCGGCGGGCGGCGTTCGAGCTGATGCCCAACAGCGTGATTAATCTTGGAATTGGGATGCCCGAAGGGGTCGCCGCGGTGGCGCAGGAAGAATCTCTCCTTGACCTCATCACCCTGACCGCAGAGCCGGGCATCATCGGGGGCTTGCCGGCCAGCGGTTTGGACTTCGGCGCGGCGACCAACACCGAAGCGGTAATCGATCAAAACGAACAGTTCGATTTCTATGACGGCGGCGGACTCGACCTCGCCTGCCTGGGAATGGCGCAGTGCGACGCTGGGGGCAACGTCAACGTCAGCCGCTACGCCAATTGCTTTTCCGGCTGCGGTGGCTTCATCAACATCAGTCAAAACGCGCGCCGCCTTTGTTTCCTCGGCACCTTCACCGCTGGCGGCCTGGAGGTTGCGGTGGGCGATGGCCGGCTCTCCATTCGCGCGGAAGCCCGATCGTCCAAGTTCGTCAAGGCGGTGGAACAGATTACTTTCAGCGGCGCTCAGGCGGCGAAGAGCGGACAACGCGTTCTCTACATCACCGAACGCTGCGTCTTCAGCCTCACTCCCAACGGGCTGCTGCTTCAGGAAATCGCGCCTGGCGTCGATCTGGAGCGGGATGTCCTGGCGAAGATGGAGTTCGTCCCCCTGATGGCGACGCCCATGCGAACGATGGACCCGCGGCTATTCCGGGCAGAAACGATGGGTTTGAGGAAATCCATCTTCGACCGGCCGGTGAAAGAGCGCATCGCCTACGATCCCGACCGGGAGACGCTGTTCATCAATTTCGAGGGCCTTGCCCTGAAGAGCGAAGCAGATCTCGCCGCGATCCATGACGTTGTCGAGAAATGCTGCACCCCATTGGGGAGTCGAGTCCGGGCGGTGGTCAACTACGACGGCTTCAGCGTGCCTTCCCACCTGGTTGATGCCTATGCAACGATGGTCCGCAATTTGTGCGACCGCTTCTATACCGAGGTGACGCGCTACACCACGAGCGCTTTTTTGAGACTGAAGCTGGGAGACTCCCTTGCGGCGCACCAGGTCGCTCCCCACCTGTTCGAGACGCGCGAAGAAGCCCTCCGGTTCCTCACTTCGAAGTCCCCGCGGACGGAATCGTGACCCAACGACACCAGGCCAATGATCCAACTCAAAACCACTCTCCCGGGCGGGTGCAACGCGCGGCCCAGGGGTTGCTCGACAAGGTTGACCCGATTTCCTTCGGAAGATCGCTGGTCGCCACCGCGGTCGGGCTCGCTCGTCACCCTGTTTCGACCCTGACCGCCTACCAGCATTACGCCTCCAGCGCGCTCAGCGCCGCCCAGGCGGTTGCCGCGCGTGCGATCGGCCGGAAGACGCAGGGGCCAATTGCTCCTGGCGCGAAGGACCGCCGCTTCGCCGACCCTGCTTGGGAGGACAACGCTCTTTTCTTTGCATTGCAGCAGGGCCATTTGCTTCGCGAACGCCTGGCGGGGGAGTTGGTCCAGGCCGCCGGGCTCGACGAGCAGACGGCGAAGAAGGCTCGTTTCGTGGTTCAGTTGCTCATGGATTCGTTGGCGCCGAGCAATTATCTGGTGACCAATCCGGTGGCGATGCGGCGCGCCTTTGAAACGGGCGGAGCGAGCCTATTCCGGGGAATTCTCAACTGGACCGATGACGTCCGGCACCGGCGCGGATGGCCGAAGCAGGTGGACACTTCCGGCATGGTGGTGGGAAAGACCCTGGGCATCACCCCGGGCAAGGTGGTGTACCGCAACGACCTGTTCGAGCTGATTCAATACGCGCCGCAGACCGCGACCACTTTCGAGGTTCCCCTGCTCTGCGGCCCGCCGTGGATCAACAAATATTACATCATGGATCTCGCGCCGGGCCGGAGCTTTGTCGAATGGGCCGTCCAGCACGGCCACACGACCTTCGCGATCAGCTACAAGAATCCCGATGCTTCGATGCGCGACGTGTCATTCGAGGATTATCTTGTCCGCGGCCTCTACCAGGCGACCAAAGTAGTGCGCGAGATCACCGGGGCGCCCAAGATCAATATCGTCGGGCTGTGCCTGGGGGGAACGCTGACCACCATGCTCCTGGCCTATCTGGCCGAGCTCCGCCAGGACTGGGTCAACTGCGCAACCCTGCTCAACACCCTGGTGGATTTCAGCGAGCCGGGGCCGATCAGCGCCTTCATCGATCCACACAGCATCGAGGTTCTCATCCGCAAGGTGGAAAAGCGCGGCTATATCGGCGCGGAGCAGATGGCGAATACGTTTAGCCTGCTGAGGGCAAACGATCTGGTTTTCAACTACATCGTGAAGAACTGGCTGATGGGAGAGGAACCGCCGGCGTTCGATCTTCTCGCCTGGAACAGCGACAGCACCCGCCTGCCCGCCAAGATGTACACCTCCTATTTGCGCAGCTGCTACCAGGAGAATCTACTCGCCAAGGGCGAGATGGTGATCACCGGGAAGAAGCTGCGCCCCTCGAAAGTGAAGCAGGACGTCTTCGTCCTCGCCGCGGTGGAGGACCATATCGCCCCCTGGCGGTCATCCTTCAAGACGACGCAGCTCTGGGGCGGGAAGGTGAAGTTCGTGCTCAGCAGCTCGGGACACATCGCCGGCATCGTCAATCCGCCGAGCAAGAACGCGGTCCATTGGACCAACGACAAACCCGCTTCCGATCCCGACGAGTGGCACGCCGCGGCCACCAAACACGCGGAGACCTGGTGGGAGGAGTGGGCTCGATGGATCGCCCAGCGCGCCGGCGGCCAGGCAACCCCGCCCCCCATTGGCAGCAAGGACTATCCTGTTCTCGGCGATGCGCCCGGCACCTACGTCCATCTTGAGTAATTTCGGAACGCGGCTTCCTTCGGACGCCCGATCCCACGGTTCAACGACCCTTGATCTTGCGCCGCAGCACGTTTCGTCCTTGCGCCAGGCGTGCCGCTCCCGTGCGTAGCTCGCGCTTGACGTTCTTTTTTGCCGTTTCGGCGATCGACAGCGCATCTTCGAGAATGGTGCGGATCAAATTGGAAACGGGGACGCGCATCTTGTCCGCGAAGCGCTTCAGCTCTTTTTCGAGCACGACCGGAACTCGAGTATGAATGACGCGCACTTTCCGCGTCCGCGCGCTCTTGCCTCGTTTCGTCTTGACCGTCATGAGTCACTGCGTATCACAGCGGCACTTGCTGTCAAAAGGCGCAGCCGATGAACGCTCATTCGACCATTGGGCCCGATGAGGTAAGCTCCGCCTCGCCAACCATGAGCGCAACGCCTCGCCACACCAATTTCCTGACTGAGATCATCGAAGCCGATCTCGCTGCGGGACGAAACGACCGTCAGGTGGTCACCCGGTTTCCTCCCGAGCCGAATGGATTTCTGCACATTGGCCATGCCAAGTCGATCGTTCTCAACTTCGGCCTCGCCCGGCAGTATGGCGGCCGAGCGCACCTGCGCTTTGACGACACCAATCCAACGACCGAAGAACCGGAATACGTAGAGGCCATTCAGAAGGACCTGCGCTGGCTGGGTTACGACTGGGGGCCCTATCTCCACTACGCATCCGACTACTTCGAGGAGATGTACGCGTGCGCCCAGCGGCTGATCCGCGAAGGAAAGGCATACGTCGACGACCAGAGTATTGAAGCGATCCGCGAAAGCCGCGGGAGCTTCGAACGGCCGGGGAGCGACAGCCCTTTTCGCAATCGGGGCGTGGCGGAGAACCTGGAGCTGTTTCGCCGGATGCGCGAGGGCGAGTTTGCCGACGGGGCCTGCGTTCTGCGCGCGAAGATAGACATGGCCCATCCAAACCTATTGATGCGCGATCCGCTGCTCTATCGGATCCGGCATTCGCCCCACCACCGGACCGGAAACCGATGGTGCATCTACCCGATGTACGATTTCGCGCATCCACTGGAGGACGCATTCGAAGGTGTCACCCACTCCTTCTGCACCCTCGAATTCGAGTCGAACCGGGAGCTGTACGACTGGGTGCTCGACCATCTGGGGCCCTGGAAACCGCGGCCGCACCAGTACGAGTTTGCCCGACTCGCCCTTGGATACACGGTGGTGTCAAAGCGGAAGCTTCTCCAGCTGGTCACCGAGAAGCGGGTTTCCGGCTGGGATGATCCCCGGATGCCGACGATCGCCGGAATGCGCCGGCGCGGGGTCACTCCGGAGGCAATTCGCGAGTTCGCCGAGCTGATTGGCGTGGCAAAAAACAACAGCGTGGTCGACATCGGCAAGCTGGAGTTCGCCATCCGCAACGACCTCGAGAAGCGGGCGCGAAAGGCGATGGTGGTCCTCGACCCGTTGAAGATAACGATCACCAACTGGCCGAAAGGACAGATCGAAGACCTGGAGATCCCCTGGTGGCCTGAAGAACCGGAGAGGGGTTCTCGCAGCGTGCCCTTTGGAGGCACCCTCTATATCGAGCGAGAGGATTTTTCGGTCGATCCACCCAAAGGCTGGAAACGATTGGCTCCCAAGACGCAGGTGAGGTTGATGGGCGCCTTCGTGATTGTCTGCGACGAGGTCGTTCGGGGACCCGCGGGAGAGATCATCGAGCTGCGCTGTCGCTATGACGCGAAGTCGAAGGGAGGCAAGGCGACGGGAAGTCACAAAGTTGCGGGCACACTCCACTGGGTGGAAGCGACGCGTTCCCTGCCCGCAGAAGTGCGGCTCTATGAGCGGCTCTTCACCGTGGAGCAGCCGGATGCCGAAGGGGATTTTCTGAGCTACCTCAATCCGAAATCCCTGGTGGTGGCAAAAAACGCGCGGGTCGAACCCGCCTTGGCCCACCCGCCGGCGGAAGAGCGCTTCCAGTTTCTTCGGCAGGGTTACTTCATCGAAGACCCGGTGGATTCGGCTCCCGGCGCCCTGGTCTTCAATCGGGTGATCGGACTTAGAAGCACCTGGGAGGCGAAACTCGCCGCGCAAAAGCAGCCCAAGGAGAGGCGATCGGGAAGGAAAACGAAGGAGACTTCCCGGGCGACCTCCCCGAGGGAGGGCCGGGGCGAAGCTCGCGCTGAGGTGCGCGCGAAGACGCCCGCCCTCGCTGAACGGTTCAAGCGCTACGTCAACGAGCTGCATCTGCCGGAGGAGCACGCCGATCTGATCGCTGGCGACCTCCCACTCGCTACTTTCTTCGATGCGGCGATCGAGGTGCATCCGCGTCCCGATTCGGTGGCCAAGTGGTTGGTGAACGATCTTCTCGGGCTCTTGAAGAACAAGAGCATCGACACCCTCCCCTTCAAGGGCGACGAGCTCGGCCGGCTGGTGTCGCTGGTGGACAAGGGTCGGATTACCCAGTTGTCGGCCAGGACGCTGCTCGCGCACATGGTCGAGCACGGCGGAAGCCCGGAAGCGCTGGTGGGAGAGCTGGGACTCGAAAAGCTGGATGACCAGGCGGCGATCTCCGCCGCAGTCGGTCGGGTGCTTGAATCCCACGCGGCGGAGGTTGCCCGCTATCGCGCTGGAGAAAAGAAGCTACTCGGAGTGTTGATTGGCGCCGCGATGCGCGAGACCCAGGGCGTCGCCGACGCGGCCAGCGTGCGCAAGATGCTCAGCGACAGATTGGGCTGATCCCGAGACCGTCCGTCCGCGCAGCGCCCTCGGAAGCGAACGGTCTGGGACGATCCACTCGAGCCCGCCGGTGAGCTCGGGTCCGAGGTCGGCTCTCTCATACCTTCGGCGATGTCGCATTTCCCGGCATATCGACACCCATCCCACTCGAAGTATCGTGCGTCCATTGAGCGGCTCGACGGTTAAAGCGGCCCACGACGATCTCGTCTTTGTGGTCGACGACATGAAGACGATCCGGGATCTGGTCAGCGTTCAGCTGGAACAGCTGGATTGCACCCCGGCGGCATTCGCCGGTGGCGAAGAATGCATCCGGGCGTTGAGCGAGCGCGAACCTCGGCTGATTCTGATGGACCTGGGAATGGGTCCGATGCGCGGTGACGAGTGTTGTCGGAGGATCAAAGAGGACGCACGTTTCTCCCACATTCCGATCGTGATGTTGACCGGCACTGACGCGGCCCACGAGGTAATGCACAGCTGGCGCGCCGGCGCCGACGATTTCCTCCCCAAACCGATTCGCGGATCGCACCTGGCGTCGAAGATTCAAGCGATGCGCAGCTGGCGTCAGGTCGCGGCGCCGGTGGCGCCCGATTCGGCGTCCCGGCATCGGTTGCTCTTCCTCGAGGGCCGCCCGTTCTATCGAACCCGTCTGGGAGGGGCCCTGGAGCACGCCGGCTTCCAAATCCTCTATTGCAAGGATGGGCCGGAAGGGTTGCGTTCCCTGAAGGAACATCGCGATGAGATCGATCTGGTGATCTGCGATCTGGGATCGCTCGAAGGCGATGGCCTCGAGCAAGCGCGCCAATTGCGGCAAGCCTCGCCGGAAGTACCGATGTTGCTGACCTGCGCCTCCAAGCCGACGACTGAGACCGAGGCCGCCTGCCGCCAGATCACCCCCCATGACATCCTGAACAAGCGATCGGTTCCCGCCGAGGTGATCCTCAGCAAGGTGAACACGCTACTGCAGCGCGTGGCCCTCGACGTTCGCGCCGCGGAGCGGGTGCCATTCTTTTCGGTGGTTGAATTCCGCAGAGAGCAGAAGGACGACTGGTTCTCGGGCTTCGCCTACGACATCAGCACTCGGGGAATCTTCATTCGGACGATGACCACCTTCCCGCCACTGAGCAAGATCGAGATGAGGGTCAGGTTCTTCGCGGCGAGAGCGGACATCACCTGTCAGGGGGTGGTGGCCTGGGCGAATCCCTATGAGCCCCGGTCGTCGTTCTCCTATCCGCTGGGAATGGGCGTTGGCTTCGAGCAGCTCGATCCCGACTCGGAAAAGATGATCTTCAAACTGGTCAAATCGGGCGGGCGCCCGTCTTCGAACGTCTAGAAGTCTTCGGCCCTAGGGATCTATGGCCTGCATTCTCCTCGTCGATGATACCGAAACCTATCTCTCGCTCGAGCAGCGGGTTCTCGGACCGGCTCACCAGTATTTGCTAGCGCGCAATGGGCTCCAGGCGCTCTCTCTGGCGCGGACCGAGCATCCCGACCTGATCCTGATGGACATGTCGATGCCGTTGATGACCGGCGACGAAGCGATCCGCATTCTGCGCGAGGATCCTTCGACGGCGTCGATTCCGGTGATCGCGATTACCGCGGAAAGCGCATTCGAGTCAGTGGCCCAAGCCCTGGGTTGCGCCGATTTTCTACGTAAGCCGTTCGACGCGGACGACCTCAACACTCGCGTGGCGCATATTCTCAGCGCGGGCCGGGCCGCCGGCGCCGCGGTGTTGGTGAAAGTTGGTCAACATCTCTTCGCCATTCCACTTGAAGTGGTCCGCGAAGTGGTGGCAATGCCGGCTCTGGCCAAGCTGCCCGGGGCTCCGCGTCACATCAAAGGATTGCTCAATCTTCGAGGCCAGTTGATTCCGGTGTTCGACCTGCTCGCGCGTCTCAATATCCCAAGCGGCGCACGACTCGAGGATCAACTGCTGATCATCTGCGAGCACGACCGGAAGACTCTCGCGGTCAGCGTCGATGACGCCGATGAGGTGGTCGATATCGTTCGCAGTGCATACGCGCCGCTCGATCCCGCGATTGTGTCGACCCTGGGGTCGATTTCCAGGGCTTTTCTCGGCGGCTGGAAACGTTCGGAAGGCCTGATCCCGGTCCTCTCCCCTTTTCGCCTGTTGCCCGATTCTTCGGTCGCTCGGCTGGGGGATCTCCTCTGAGCCACCCTTCACCGCAATACTCCGCGGCGCCGGTGACGGACCCGGTGGACGTCCTCGCCGGCTGCATGCGCGGCCTGTACGGCCTCTCCATTGGAGAATCGGCGCGGGCGAACCTGGCCACCGCGCTGGCGATGGCAGCGGCGGGTCGCGGTCTTGACCGCAGCGAGTGCGTGGAGCTCGCGCGACGCGGCGACGACCAACTGTTGCAGACATTCGTGCAGGCGGTGACCATCCACGAAACATATTTCTTCCGTCACCCGGAGCAGTTCGAGCTGCTGCGCGCGATCGCGAAGGGACGGGTCCGCGATTCACCTCGCCCCGCCGTCATCCGGGCGCTCAGCGCCGGTTGCGCCTCAGGCGAGGAGGCGTATTCGCTGGCGATTGCTCTTCTCAGCGCCGTAGAGGGCATTCCATCGCCACCGCAAATCGAGGTTCTGGGAATCGACATCGACCGCCCGTCGATCGAGAAAGCCTGCGGCGCGCGCTATGGCCGCTGGGCGGTCCGCGACCCGCTTCCGATCTGGTCCCAGGGAAGCCTCCGCGGTCCGGATGAGGCTCGGGAAGTGGTCGAGCCCTACCGCGGGCGGGTCCGATTTCGCTCGGTCAATCTGCACGACCCCTTCCTTGCGCTTCTCCTCGCTCACCAGGCTCCGTTCGATTTCATCTTTTGTCGCAACGTCCTGATGTACCTGGTTCCCTCGGCGATCACCCGCGTGGTGCGACACCTGATCGGCCTATTGACACCGAACGGTTACCTGACTTTCTCCCCTACCGATCTTCATCACATCCCCAAGCTTTTCATTCGACACCCGCACGATCCGACTTTTCTCTCCCGCGTCCCTTCCCCCACTGGCAGCGCTTCTCCCCTGAGTGATCCCGCGCCCTCGCCAAAGCCCGCCTCGGCGGCGGCGGATCCGATCGCCGAAAACGCGCATCTGGGCCAAATGCTCGGTAACGCGAAACGCCTGCTCGACGCCGGAGATCTCACCCGGGCCAAAGCCCTCTGCGCAGAGCTACTGCGCTGGCATCCACACGTCCCGGCGGCGCTGTATCTCGCCGGCCTGGCGGAGATGGAATCGGGGCGGACCTGGCGCGCGGAAAAGCTGCTCCTCGAGGTGCTGGAGCGACAACCCGATTTCGCGCTGGCGCACTTTGTGCTGTCGACTCTCCTCAAACGGGAGGGACGAAACAACGAAGCGAGGGCGCGCCTGGTCCGCCTGTCCCATCTCCTCGAGGGAATTCCCAACGAAACGATCCTCGCCGGCCCCGAGGAGATTACTTGTGGCTGGCTGCGCTCGGTGGTGAACGATCACCTCAATGCCTGAGAAATCATTTCGCTGAAAACCATGGACCTCCCATTTCCAGACAGCCCTTCATCTGCCTCGTCAGATCCGAACCGGACAGAAAAGCTTCTCGCCCGACGGACCGAGCGCCTGGCGCGCGAGGTCAACCCGGAGGAGGAAGCGCGCGCCGAGGTCGAATGGCTCACTTTCTGGGTCTCGAGGCAGTTGTTCGGCGTCCCCCTGGCTTCGGCTCAAGGGGTGATGCGGTTGGAGAAACTGGTCGCGCTCCCCGGGACCCCCTCGTACATCTCCGGGCTGGTGCGCGTGCAGCACCGATTCATCGTCCTCATCGACATGCGCGAGCTTCTTGTCCCCGACGGGCGCGGGATAACCGACGTGAACAAGGTTGTCGCGGTGCGGACTGGAGACCGGGTCCTCGGGCTCGCGGTAAGCGATCTCCACGATGTGATCCCTCTGGCCGAAGCCCAGTTTGCCGCGGCTCGCCTCTCCGACGACGGCTTGAGCCGGGCGGTCACCATCTCCGGGGAACCTCTGGCGCTGCTCGACCTTGGCGCCTTGATGCGCGACGTGAGGCTCACCCGCTTCCTCAAGCTCGACCGATCCGCGCCCTCCTCATCCTCCGGGAAGGACTGATCCGCAATGGCTGAAGAGGTGTCCCTCGAGTTGCTGGCGACCTTCGCCGACGAGTCCAACGAAATGGCCCAGGAGGCCGCCAGACTGGTCCTCCAGTTGGAACGCGCGGCACCGGCCCAGGCCAAACCGCTTCTCGAGCACCTGGCCCGAACCGCTCACAACCTCAAAGGCGCCGCCGCGGCGATCGGCCTCGACGAGCTCTCGACCCTGGCCCACCTGGTCGAGACTGTCCTCGAACCCACCTTGAAAGGTGCGGCCCCGCTGCGGCGCGAGGTGGCGGACGGCATCCTTTCCGGCCTGGATGCGATCGCCTCCCATGCGCGCTCGATCGCATCCTCAAGCGGAGATCCGGATTCGAAAACGCTGGCCCTGGCCTTTCAGTGCCTCGAGGCGCTCGCCACCGCCGCCGAGGGCGATGATCGCCAATCCGCCTCCAAGGAGACACCGGAGACACCGGTCCAAGCAGCGATCCCGGGCCCTTCGCCTGCCCGGCCGCGGGAAAGGAACCTGGCCACCGTTCGGGTTCTCACCTCTCGACTCGAAGCCGTGATGGCCGGCACCGAGGAGCTGTACTCGCTGCGAAGCCGCCTCTCCTGCCGCACCGGCGAGGCCAAGGAGCTGCAAACACAGCTCGATTCATGGATCCGCGCGGCGAAGTTCGCCGGAATCGAGCCATCGCTCCTCTCCGGCGTTCGCGAAGCCAAGCAACTGGCGAGCGCTCTATTTCACTCGCTGCGGACGGACACGGAGACGGCGGAGGCGACGTCGAAGGACCTCGGAGAAAACATCTCCTCGCTGCGGACGGTTCCCGCTTCGGGCCTCCTTGACGC
>WNFD01002366.1_pt1 | contig 26477 bp, 28 predicted proteins | sample 5400491 | NCBI WGS metagenome assembly WNFD01 (sample SAMN13153343, study PRJNA577476) | soil metagenome | isolation source: 120 cm saprolite under Douglas fir tree site 2 hole 2 replicate 2 | place: USA:California | collected 2015-04-18
AGCGGGCCGCCGTCCGCTTCGCCGAGAAGCTCGCGGTGGATCACCAGAAGGTGGATGACGCGCTCTGGGCCGAGGTGCGCGCCCAGTTCTCCGAGGCCGAGGTGATCGAGCTGGTGGCGCACACCACGCTCTACATCGGGTTCGGCCGGTTCAACGAGATCGTGGGGATCGACCCGGCCTAGCCCGCGCCATTCATGAACGGACAGCGCGTGAGGCGGACCGGGCCTGTCGCCGTGGGCGGCTCCCGCGCGGTCGGCTCCGTCACCCACTCGCCGGACTCGCCGCTCTTCGAGCGGCGCACCGGACTCGGGGGGCCCACTGCGCTCGCCCGCGCGGGAGCCACCCACGGCGCCACCCGTCCGGTCTCGGTCGAGCCCGCTCACGAATAGCGCGGGCTAGTGCCGACGGATCGGCGGCTGGTCCTGGTGTTCGTGGTGGACGGGCTGCGGCCCGACTCTATCACCGCCGAGGACGCGCCCACTCTGTTCCGCCTGCGCGCCGAGGGTGTGGACCTGGCGAACAGCCACGCGGTGTTCCCCACCGTGACCCGGGTGAATGCGGCCGCGATCGCCACCGGGACGCAGCCGGGCACGAACGGCCTGGTGGGCAATCAGATGTTCGTGCCCGCGGTGGACGCGCGGCGCGCGTTCGACACCGGCAACTACCGTAACTTCCTCACGCTCGACCAGGCCACCGGGGGCCGCGTCCTCCAGGCGCCGACGCTCGCCGAGCGACTTCACGCCCGCGGGCTCATGCTGGCCGGGGTCAGCTCGGGCTCGACGGGCAGCGCGTTCCTGCTGAATCCGAAGGCGGTCTCCGGGATCGGCGTGCTCGTCAACGGCTACCTCGATCCGGGCAAGACGGTGGCCTACCCGGCCGGGATCAGCGAGGCCGTGCTGGCCCGCTTCGGGCCGGCGCCGGTGAAGGCGCCCGGCGGCGCGCGCTTCGACGCCGCGGTCACCTGGACGCAGCGGGTGCTGCGCGAGTACGTGCTCCCGAAGTTCGCGCCCGCGGTGGTGATCAACTGGCTCACCGAGCCGGATCACAGCCAGCACCACGCCGGCGTCGGCTCGCCCGCGGCACGGGAGGCGCTCCGCAACGACGATCGCGAGATCGCGCAGGTGCTGGCGGGGCTTCACGCCGCCTCGACCAGCGTGCTGGTGGTCTCCGACCACGGGTTCACGACCAATACCGCGGGGGTGGACGTGGCGGGCGCGCTCGTCCTAGCCAAGCTGAAGGCGGCGCCCGATTCCACGGACGTGATCCTGGCCAGCAGCGGCCAAGCCGTCGCGCTCCACGTGGAAGGCCACGACCCGGATCGGATCGCGCGCCTGGCCCGCTTCATCCAGGCGCAGGACTGGGGCGGGGTGATCTTTTCGGCTGAGCGCGTGGAGGGCGCCTTCCCGCTCGAGCTGATCCACGTGGCCAATCGCGAGCGCAGCCCCGATCTCCTCTTCACCTTCCCGTGGACCTCGCGGCGCAACGCCTTCGGGGTTTCCGGCACCGACCTCGCCAACGTGAGCGCGGGCGGCGCGCCCTACGTGAGCGACCACGGCAGCATGAGCCCGTGGAACGTGCGCAATACCTTCCTGGCCTGGGGCGCGGGCGTGAAGAAGGGCGTGACGGTCGGGGTGCCGGCGGGCAACGTGGACGTGACGCCGACCGTGCTCGCCTTGCTCGGTATCGACGGCGAGCCGGGCCTGGACGGCCGCGTCGTCACCGAGGCCCTCGAAGGCGGGCCCGACCCGGAGCGGGTCGCGGTGGAGACGCGCATCCACACCGCGGCGGCCGGCGCCTACCGCGCCGCCCTTCAGATTTCGACGGTGGACAGCCGCCGCTACGTGGACAAGAGCTGGCGCGTCAGCTGACCTGCGCCACCGTCGGCCGGTCGCCCGCGAGGGTGGTCCGGCGCACGTCGCGCGGCTCGTTCTCGGGGAAGGGCCGGGCGCGGTGCATGGTCTGCCGGTTGTCCCACATCACGAGATCGCCGACCCGCCACTGGTGCGAGTAGACGAACTGCCGCTGGGTGGCGTGCTCGACCAGGTCGCGCAGGAAGGCGCGCGCCTCCGGCACCGGCCAGCCGATGATGCCGCCGGCGTGTGAGGCCAGGTAGAGCGACTTGCGCCCGGTCACCGGGTGGGTGCGCACCAGCACTTGGCGCACCGGGGCGAAGCGCTCACGCTCCTCGTCGGTGAAGTCGGTGAAGCCCAGGATCTGGCGCGAGTAGAGCTGCGAGTGCTCGCAGATCAGGTCCTCGCATAGCGCCCGGGTCTCCGCGTCGAGGGCGTCGTAGCCCGCCCGCATGTCCGCGAACTCGGTGTTGCCGCCGCGGGACGGGATGCTATGGGCGTGCAGCAGGGAGTACTTCGCGGGGATCGGCTTGAACGAGCTGTCGGAGTGCCAGAGCCGGTTGCCGAGGCCGAAGAGCCGCGTGCGGCTGTCCCGCTCGAATACGCGCTGGTTCTTGTCGAGGTTGGACACGTCGGCGAACGTCATGGGCAGGCGGTAGTCGTCGTCCTTGCGCAGGCCGGTGCCGACCGCGTGCTCGATCGGGCCCAGCGCCAGGGTGAAGGCCATGTGCTGCTCGGGGGTAACGGGCCGGCCGTGGAAGACCAGCACCGCGTACCGGTCCATGCCGGCGTGGATGGCGGCCGCGTGCTCCGGGGAGAGCGGCTGGGCGAGATCGATGCCGTCGACCTCACCGGCGAAGCAGGGTCCGACCTGTCGGATCGTGATGGCCATCAGCGTTTCTCCGCGGGGGTCGAGGTCGCGGGGCCCATGCCCCAGACCTGGATGATGGTTTCCTCGGCCTTGGCGCCGTCGTAGTGCACCTTGTTGGCGTAGTGGATGACGTAGCTGCCCGCGGGCGCGGGCACCGTGCTCTCCGGTTCGAACGTCTCGCCGGTGCCCATCCACCAGGTGCCCGAGAGCACCACGAAGAAACGGTTGTACGGGCCCGGCTTGCTCGGGTCGCCGAAGAGCACCGCCGACTCGTTCGTGCCCGCCGCGTTCCGCACCCATTTGATCTCGGCCGGGGTCTTCCAGTCCACCGCGGTGCGGTCGATGTCGGGGGCGCCGTAGCCCGACGGCACGATCAGCAGCAGCAGAGCGACGACGGCCAGGGGAAGCACGCGAACCGTCCGGCTCATACCGGGGTATGATGCGCCAATCATGGCGGAGACACCAGCCCCCGTCCGGGCCGTCGAGCCCATCACGCGGCCGTTCGACGCGGAGGTGGCCCTGCCGGGATCCAAGAGCTACAGCAACCGCGCGCTCCTGGTCGCGGCGCTGGCCCGCGGGCGCTCGGAGATCACCCAGGCCCTCTGGTCGGACGACACGCGCTACATGCACCGCGCGCTCGAGGCGCTCGGGGTGCGGGTGCGGGCGGACGAGGCGGCGCGCGCCTTCGAGGTGGAGGGCGTCGACGGCCGCTTCCCCGCCGCGAAGGCCACGCTCGAGATCGGCAATGCGGGGACCGCCGCGCGCTTCCTGACCGCCGCCGTCGCCCTCGGGCAGGGGACCTTCGTGGTGGACGGCTCGCCCGCCATGCGCAAGCGCCCGATCCAGCCGCTGCTCGACGGCCTGCGCGCGCTCGGGGTGGACGCGGAGAGCCGCGAGGGCACCGGCTGCCCGCCGGTGGTGGTGCGCGCCAAGGGCATCGCGGGCGGCCGCGCGCGCATGCGCGGGGACATCTCGAGCCAGTACTTCAGCGCGATCCTTCTCGCCGCGCCCTATGCCCGCCACGACGTGGAGATCGAGGTGGAGGGCGAGCTGGTCTCGGCGCCCTACATCACGATGACCCTCTCCACCATGGAGGCCTTCGGGGTGCGCGCCGAGCGGGAAGGCGACCGGCGATTTCGCGTCCCGGCCGGGCAGCGTTACCAGGGGCGGGTCTATGCGGTGGAGCCCGACGCCTCGGCGGCCTCCTACTTCTTCGCGGCCGCCGCGGTGACCGGCAGCCGCGTGGTGGTGCCGCGGCTCGGCACCGACTCGGCGCAGGGCGATCTCGGGCTGCTCGACGTGCTGGCCCGCATGGGCTGCGAGGTCACCGTCGGGCTCGATACCATCACAGTGCGGGGCCCCGATCGGCTTCGCGCCATAGACGCGGACTTCACCCGGATGGGCGACGTGGCGACCACGCTGATGGCCATCGCGCCCTTCGCGGACGGGCCGGTGACGGTACGCGGGATCGCCCAGACCCACTTCGAGGAGAGCGACCGGCCGGTCGCCGCCGCCACCGAGCTCCAGCGCATGGGCCTGCGCGTAGACAGCACCTGGGACTCGGTGACCATCCACCCCGGCACGCCCCAGCCCACCGACGTGCAGACCTATGACGACCACCGCATCGCGATGAGCTTCGCGGTGACCGGCCTGCGCGCGCCGGGCATCCGCATCGTCAACCCGGCCTGCGTGTCCAAGACCTTCCCGGAGTACTTCGACGTGCTGCGCGGGCTGACCACCGACTGATCACCCGAGAGAGGAGCGCCCCATGCCACGCATCACCCCCATCACCGGCAAATCAGATATCCCCGCCGCCCACCACGGAGTCGTCGACGCGGTCGTCAAGGTCTTCGGCGGCGTGCGCGGGCCCTTCAGCATGCTACTGCACAGCCCGCAGCTCGCCGAGCGCCTGCTGCCCCTCGTCACGTTCTTCCGCGACGAGAGCACGGTCGAGGGCAAGCTCCGCTCGGTGGCGATCCTGGCCGCGGTGCGGGAGCGCGAGGCCGCCTACGTCTGGTCGGCTCAGACCGCGCAGGCGCGCCGCAACGGGGTGAGCGAGCCGATCATCGACGTGCTCCGCGCCAAGGGCGACCCGGCCGGCCTCCCCACCGACGAGCGCGAGATCGTGGTCTACGTGCGCCAGCTCATGCGGACGAACAAGGTGGACCAGTCGGCCTTCGACGCGCTCGCCAAGCGCCACGACGCCCAGTGGATGGTGGAGATGACGGCGGCCGCGAACTACTTCGCGATGCTCTGCGGCGTGGTCAACGCCTTCGAGGTGCCGGCTCCGCCCGACGGCGACAAGCTCCCGGCCTGACGCACATGCTGCAGGTGTCGCTCGCGATCTACGAGTCCGGGCGCACCGGGCACACGGTGCGCCCGGACTCGATCGCCTAGCCGGCCGCTCAAAAAGGTCCAGCTGCGAGGCGGCGCCCGAAGGTCGGGCGCGAGGCGTACTTCCTGTACGTTGAGCGCCCCGACCGAGGGCGCCAACGAAGCAGGTGGGCCTTTTTCAGCGGCCGGCTCAGGCCGACGGGAGCGCCTCGTACACCGCGCTCTCGAACTGCCCGTAGAGCTTGAGCGCGCGCGGGTCGGCGAAGGGCAGGATCTGGGTCATGATCAGCCCGCTGACGCGCTTCGCGGGGTCGAGCCAGTAGTAGGTGTTGAAGATCCCGCCCCAGCTCACGGTGCCCGCGCTCCGGCCGTTCGGCCCGGGTCCGACGTTCAGCATGTAGCCGAGCCCCCATCGGATCTGGGCCCCGGGGAAGAGATCGACGTCGTTGGACAGGGCGGGCATCTGCGTCTTCATGATGCCGGCCGGGATGCTGCCGGTGTGGTTCTGCTGCATCAGGGCCACCGTCTCCGGGCGCAGCACGCGCGCGCCCTTCCAGCTCCCGCCGTGCAGCAGCATCTGTAAGAATTCGATGTAGTCGCGGCCCGTCGAGTAGAGTGGGCCGCCGCCCGACCAGAACTCGCCCGCCACCGGCACCCCTTCGAGCGGCTGCGGCAGGAGCGCCCCGTCGGCCTGGCGCACGTGTAGCCGGGCCTGGCGCGCACGCTGCTCGGTCGAGGTCACGTAGCCGCTGTCCTTCATGCCGAGCGGCGCGAAGATCTTGTCGCGGAAGTACGCGTCGAGCGGCTGCCCACTGGTCGCCTCCACGATGCGCCCGACCCAGTCGGTGTTCACGCCGTACTCCCAGCGCTCGCCCGGATCGAAGATCAGCGGCGTGCGGATGGACGCGACCTTGGCGGTGGCCCGGGCGGGCATGCCGGACGCCTTGATGTACCGCCCGGTGTTCGCGTCCCAGATGTCGTAGCTGAAGCCGGCGGTGTGGGTGAGCAGGTGGCGCAGGGTGATCGGCCGCTTGGCGGCGCGGAGCTTCGGCGCGCCGGACGCGTCGAAGCCGTCGAGCACCTGGGGCGAGCCCAGCGCGGGGTCGATATTGGGCACCGGATCTTCCAGCTTGAGCTTGCCCTGCTCGACGAGCTGCATCGCCGCGACCGAGGTGATCACCTTGGTCATGGACGCGATGCGGAAGACGGTGTCGGGCGTCATCGCGGCCGCGCCCGGCTCCAGCACGCGCGGGCCGAAGGCGCCCTCGTACAGCACGCCCTTGACGGTGGCCGCCATCGCGACGACGCCCGGCACTTCCTTGGCGTCGACGGCCTGGCGGAGCACGCCGTCGATGCGCGCGCGCGCCGGGCCGGCGCTTCCCTGGGCATGAGCTCGGCGGGACATCGTGGCTTCGCCGGCGCCGGCGGTTACGACCGCGGCGAGGGCGGCGGCTCCTTTCAGCAGGTCTCGGCGGGTCTGGGAAATCGGCGTCATTGGCTTCTCCTCCCGGTCCGGACGGTTCAGAGCACCGAGCGCACGAGACCTCCGTCCACGAGGATGGTGGTCCCGGTGATGTAGCTGGATTTGCCGGAGGCGAGGAACGCCACCAGGTGGGCCAGCTCTCTGGGCTCGCCGAGGCGCCCCACCGCGGTCTCGGCCGCGCGCTGGGCCAGCGCCTCTTCCAGCGTGATGCCGAGCTGCTTGGCCCGGGCCGTCACGTTCGACAGCATCCGCTCGCTCATGATCGAGCCGGGGCACACGTTGTTGACCAGGATGCCGTCGCGCCCGACCTCGTCGGCCAGGGTCTTGGCGAAGGCCACCACGCCCAGGCGGGTGACGCCGGAGAGCACGAGGTTGGGGATGGGCTGGTACACGGTGCTGGCCAGGATATTGATGATCCGGCCGGCGGCCTGTTGCTTGAGATGGGGCAGCGCCTCGCGGCACATCCGGGCGAAGAAGAACAGCGATCGCTCCACCGCGGTGGCCCACTGCTCCTCGCTGGCGGTCTGAGCCTGGGCCAGCGGCGGCCCCCCCGAGTTGTTGACCAGGATGTCGAGCCGCCCGAACCGCTCCACGGTGGCGGCCACGAGGCCGCGGATGGTCTCGGGCCGGTCCAGGTCGCCCGCGAAGACGAGCACGTCGCGGCCGGTCGCGCCCTGGATGTCCTTCGCGGCCTTCTCCAGATCGTCCCGCGACCGGCTGCAGATCGCGACGTGGCAGCCTTCCTGGGTCAGTACCTCAGCGCAGGCCCGCCCGAGGCCCTTGCTGGCGCCGCCGACGATCGCGACCTTGTCCCCGAGCTCGAGATCCATGGCGCGTGTTATACCACCAAAGGCTGTGATACGCTTCGCCCGCCCGCCGGGCAACTCCGGCTAACCTTCTCTGCGATGAGGTGTGACGATGCGGCCGAACAAGATCAAGCAGATGTGGCGCGAGAACAAGTGCGTGACGATGGGCTGGCTCTCGGTGTCCAACGGATTCACCGCGGAGGTCATGGCCCGGCAGGGCTTCGACGCCCTCGTGATCGATATGCAGCACGGCCTCACCGATATGGCGAACCTCTGGCCCATGTTGCAGGCGGTGTCGCAGACCGACACGGTGCCGGTGGTGCGGGTGGCCTCGAACGACCAGGCCACGATCATGAAGGCGCTGGACTTCGGCGCGTACGGCATCCTGGTGCCGCTGATCAACACCGCCGAGGACGCGGCGAAAGCGGTGGCCGCGTGCCGCTATCCTCCGGTGGGCATACGCTCCTCGGGGCCGGTCCGCGCGGTGCACTACGGCGGCGCCGACTACGTGGCCAAGGCCAACGACGAGATGGTGGTCATGGCGATGATCGAGACCAAGGAGGGCCTCGCCAACCTGGACGCGATCTGCGCCACCCCGGGCCTCGACTGCATCTACATCGGCCCCGCCGATCTCTCGTTCGCGCTCGGGCTCGCGCCGCGGGGTGACAATCCGGACCCGCTACACATCGCGACGTGCGACCGGATCCGCGACGCGGCCCACAAGCACGGCAAGAAGGCGGCGATGCACTGCGCGTCCGCGGCGTTCGCGGCCGGCTCGGTGAAGCGCGGCTTCGACCTGGTCATGCTCTGCTCCGACCTGGCGTCGATGGTCGCGGGCGTGCGCAAGCAGCTCGACGATCTGAAGGCGGCGACCGCGTAGCGAGGGACCCATGACCAGCGGCCCGCTCCGTCCCACCACGCTCGAGGTCGATCTCGACGCGGCGGCGGACAATCTCCGTGCGGTCCGGGCCCTCGTGGGCCCTTCGCGGAGAATCTTCGCCGTCGTCAAGGCGGATGGCTACGGGTTCGGGGCCGCCGAGATGGGGGCGGTGTTCGCCCGGAACGGCGCCGACTATCTGGCGATAGCGGATCTGACCGAGGGGATCCGGCTCCGCCAGCGGGGGATCGCCACGCCGATCCTCGTCTATCCGAACTCACTTCCCGGCGCCGCGGCCGATACGCTCGCCCACGGCCTCGTCCCGACCCTCGTCGATCTCGATGCCGCGCGGGCGTACTCGGAGGCCGCGACCGGGCCGTGCGAGGTGTTCGTCAAGATCGACGTCGGCCTCGAGCGCCTCGGGGTGCCGGCCGAACAAGCGGTGAAACTGATCGTTGCGATGCTCGAGCTGCGTCACCTCCGCCTCGGTGGACTGTGCGCCCATCCCCACGCCGAGGTCGGCGGCGATCCCGCGTATGCCGACTGGCAGCTCGCCCGGTTCACCGGAGTCGTCGACGAGCTGGAGGCGCGCGGGGTGCGGGTCCCGGTGAGACTCCTGGCCGCGAGCCCGTTCGTGCTGCGCTTCCCGCACACGTATCTCAACGCGGTCGATCCCGGTCGGATGCTCTACGGCATCACGTTTCCGGGGGAGACGCCGCCCGTTCCGCTCCGTCCGGCGCTCCGCGCCCTCACCACGCGCGTCATCGCGCTGAAGGAGCTGGCGCCGCGCGAGCGCTTCGCCGAGCTGGCGCCCTTCCCGGTGACCGCGCCGCTGCGCCTCGGCGTGATCCCGATGGGATCGGCCGACGGCCTGCGCTGGCTCCACGCCGGCCGCGTCCTCGTGCGCGGCCGCGCCGTGCCCCTGATCGGCTCCCCGTCGCTCGAGCACACGCGGATCGACTTGACCTCCGTGCCCGACGCCGCCGTGGGCGACGAGGTAGTGATCATCGGCCGCCAGGGCGATCTCGAGATCTCGCCGGCCGAGGTGGCCGCCCGACACGGCCTCGGGCTCCACCACATCGCGACGACCGTCGGCCCCCGCGTCGCCCGCGTCTATTTCTCCGCCGGCGCCGAAGCGTCCCCGCGAGGATGACCATGCGCTACCGTCGATTCGGCCGGACCGGGTTGCAGGTGTCGGTGGTGGGCTTCGGGTGCTGGCCGATGGCCGGCGATCGCTACGGCGCGATCGAGGACGACGAGGCGGTGAAGGCCATCCACCGCGCCCTCGACCTCGGGGTGAACTGCGTCGACACCGCGCCCGCCTACGGGGCCGGACATTCGGAAGAGGTGGTCGCCCGTGCCCTTGCCGGTCGGCGTAAGGAGGTCATCCTCGTCACCAAGTGCGGCGTGAGGGTGCCGCCGCCCGGCCAGCCCGGCCCGCTGCGCGACGCGAGCCGGACGAATATCCTTCACGAGGTCGACGCCAGCCTGAAGCGCCTGCGCACGGACTGGGTGGACGTGCTGCTCGTGCACTGGCCGGACCCGGGCACCCCGTTCGAGGAGAGCATGCGGGCCCTCGAGGAAGTCGTGGCCTCCGGCCGCGCCCGCTTCGTGGGCGTGTCCAACTTCACCGGCGCGATGCTGGCCGAGTGCATGCGCACCCGACGCGTGGACGTCTCGCAAGTGGGCTACCATATGCTCGACCGCCGCCAGGAGCAGGAGACCTTCCCGTACTGCGCCGGCAACGGCATCGGGGTGATGGGCTACGGCTCGCTTGGCCACGGCCTCCTCACCGGCGCGTTCACCGCGACCACCACGTTCGAGGCCGGGCGCGACTGGCGCGCGGGCGGGGTGGCGTTCGGCCAGCCGATCTTCCGCGGGGACAACCTCAAGACGAACGTGGGCGTGGTGGAGCGGCTGCGCCGCGAGGTGGCCGAGCCGCGCGGGGTGCCGCTCAGTCAGATCGTGCTTGCCTGGGTGCTGGCGAATCCCGCGATCAGCACCGCGCTGGTGGGCGCCCGCACCCCCGCCGAGGTGGACGCCAACGATGCGGGAACCGAGTTCGAGCTCTCCGCGGCCGAGCGCGCCACGATCAACCGGATTCTCGGTGGCGTGGCGGGCCGCGTGCGGGAGTTCACCCCTCTGCGGCCCGCCATGGAGCCCTGGGGCGAGGAGCTGAAGGCGGGCCAGTCCGTCTGAAGAGTTCCCTCTGCACGCTGGGGCCGTCGTACTCGACCTCGGCCGCCGTGAACCAGGCGCGCCGGACGATGGCGTGCGAGCGGGGGCCCTACGGCTCGGCTAGGATGCTACCCTCCGGTCATCCGGACGAGGCAATGACGCCTATCATCGTGACCTGGCTGCACCGCGACGTATTCCCCTGGATTCCTGGCCGAGCCGAGACGCCGGCCTCCCCCTCATGACGACCCCCGCGCCCGATCCGCCGCCGATCTCCGCCGGGCGGAAGTGGGCCATCACCCTCACGGTCATGGTGGTGGCCTTCATGCAGATCCTGGACACGAGCGTGACCAACGTCGTGCTGCCGCATCTTCAAGGATCGCTGTCGGCGGGGCTCGACGAGGTCTCATGGGTGATCACCTCGTACCTGGCCGCCAATGCCGTGGTCATCCCGGCCACGGGATGGCTCGTCAGCGTGTTCGGGCGCAAGCGGTTCTTCCTGATCTGTTGCACCCTGTTCACGGTCAGCTCGTTCATCTCCGGGGCCGCGCCCGACCTGACCACGCTGATCGCCGCTCGGATCCTCCAGGGTCTCGGCGGCGGGCCGATCATCCCGCTCTCGCAAGCCATTCTCTGGGAGATCTTTCCCTTCCATCAGCGAGGGATGGCGATGGCGGTGTGGGGGGTCGGCTTCATCCTCGGCCCGATCCTGGGGCCGACCGTCGGCGGCTATCTGGCCGACGAGTGGTCGTGGCGCTGGATCTTCTACATCAACCTGCCGGTCGGCGTCATCGGCTTCCTCCTGGCCACCGCCTGCCTGTTCGACTCGCCGTTTCAGAAGAAGCGCGGGCGGATCGACGCGTGGGGCCTGGGGCTGATGGTCGTGGGCTTCGGGTGTCTCCAGCTCGTCCTGGATCGAGGGGAGCGTGAGGAGTGGTTCGACTCGCCGGCGATCCTCGCGATGGCGGTCGTCGCGGTCTGCGCGCTGGCCGGCTTCCTGATTCGAGAGCTGATGGCCGATGAGCCCGTCCTGGACCTGACCGTCTTCACCGACCGCAACTTCGCCATGGGCGCGACGCTGATCTCGGTCATCGGCTTCGGCATGTTCTCGAGCATGCTGCTGGTCGCCGTCTTCACCCAGAAGCTCCTGAACTACGACGCGTGGACGGCCGGCCTGGTGCTGGCTCCGAGCGGCGTCGGCAACATCTTATCGCTCTTCGCCTCCGGCATCGTCACGCGGGTCGATCAGCGGATGATGTTGGGATTCGGGTGTCTCCTGAATGCGGTCAGCCTCTACATGATGACGTCGCTCACGCTCGGGATGGACTACTGGGCGCTCGCGCTCCCGCGCCTCGTCCAGGGAATCGCGGTCGGCTTCATCTTCGTCCCGCTCTCGACCCTCGCCCTGGCGACGATCCGGCGCGACAAGCTGGTCAACGCCACCGCGGTCTACGGCATGATGCGGAATGTGGGCGGCAGCGTGGGTATCGCCCTGGTCACGACGCTCCTGGCCCAGCGAAGCCAGTTCCACCAGTCCACGCTGGTGAGTCACGTCACCGTGTGGGACCCGGAGACGCGCGCCCGGCTATCGACCTGGACGGGCTATTTCGCCACCCAGGGCACCGACGCCTTCACCGCGGAGCGCCGGGCGGTGGCCATGCTGTATCGCGAGACGGTGACGCAGGCGCAGCTCCTAGCCTATACGGACACCTTCTGGATGCTGGCGGTGCTGTTCGCGGCGGCGCCGCTCTTGCTCCCATTCATGCGCCGCATCCGGCTCTCGACGCCGCCGGCCGAGGCGAAGCGCGAGGGCGGCGCGGGCACCCCGGCCGGTGACGCCTTGCGCGACGCTACTTGATCGACATGTCGTAGGCGCGGATCAGCTCGTCGCTGCGCGCCTTCCAGTTGAGGCGCTTGTTGGCGCCGTAGAGGTCGATCTGCTGGTAGAGGGGGATCGCCGGGACCTCCTCGATCCACAGCTTGTTGATCCGGTGGTACTGGGCGAGGCGCTTCTTCTCGTCCATCTGCGACTGCGCCTCCTCCACCATCCCGTTGAAGTCCTCGTTGTGCCAGTTGACGAAGATATTGGGCGACTTGAAGAGCGGCACATAGATGGCCTCGGCATCCATCGTCGGGTGTCCCCAGCCGATCAGCCAGACCGGCCCGGCCTTGTGCACGTACACCATGTTGTTCAGGTAGTTGACGAACTCGAAGGTCCGTAGCGTGGTCTTGATCCCGGCCTTGGTGAGCTGGCCCGCGACCGCCTCCCCGACCTCCTTGTCGCGCACGTAGCGGCCCTGCGGGCCGTTGAGGACGATCTCGAGGCCGTTCGGGAACCCGGCGTCGGCCAGGAGCTTCTTGCTCTTGGCCAGGTCCTGCTTGATGGGCTTGAGCGACGGGTCGAAGCCGAAGTGCAGGCTCGGCAGCATGGTCGCCACCCGCACCGCCTTGCCGTCCATCACGCCCTTGATGATCTCGTCGGCGTCCAGCGCGTAGGCCAGGGCCTGGCGGACGCGCTTGTCCGTGGTCGGCCCCGCGTACGGGCCGGTGACCTTGTGGGTGGCGTCCATCTGGTGGGTGTAGATCATGAGCTGGATCGTCCGGATGGACGGCGCGGTGCTGAGGAAGAGCTTCGGGTGCTTCTCGATGATCCCGCCCAGGTGGGGTGGGATGTTCACCGCCACGTCGATCTCGGCGTTCTGGAGCGCGGCCACCCGCACCGCGTCGTCGGGGATCGGCTTGAACACGACCGTCTTGATCTTCGCGGCGCCGTTCCAGTAGCCCGGGAAGGCCTCCATCACGATCTCTTCGTCCTTGGCCCAGCGGACGAACTTGAAGGGCCCGGTGCCGATGGGAGCCCGCGAGATCGCGACCGCGTCCTTGCCCGCGTGCTCCTTGGGCGGGTACATCGCGGCCTGGCGCAGGGCGATGTGGCTCAGGAACACCGGCCACGGCTTCTTGGTGTGGATCCGCACGGTGAAGGGGTCCACGATCTCCACCCGGTCGATCGGCGCGAACGACGAGGAGCCCCGCAGCTTGTTGGCCGGGTTGATCAGGCGCTCGATGCTGAACTTGACCGAGTCCGCGTTGAAATCCTCGCCGTTGTGGAACTTGACGCCCCGGCGCAGCTTGAACTCCCAGGTGGTCGGCGCCACCAGCTTGGGCATCTCGGCCGCCAGCGCCGGCACCAGCTTGAGGTTCGGGTCGCGCTCGAGCAGGGACTCGAACATCTGCGCGCCCACGTTCGATGCCGGCTGCTCCTGCTGGTTCATCATGTCGAGCGTGGTGGGGTCCACGCCCTGCGCGATCACGACCTTGCCCGCGGGGGCCGCCCCCGCGCTGAGCGGGACCAGGACGAGGGAGAGCAGGACAACCGCCGTGCGCCAATGGCTCATGTTCGCGGCTCCTTCCGGGGAGAGGTTCGGGTCGAGTTGCGCTACTGTATGGGGCATCGCCGAGGGGAGTCAAGATTCCTCCCCGCCGAATGGGAGGTAGCACACGCATGCCCAAGGTGCTGACGGAAACCCAGGTCCAGGCCTTCGAGCGGGACGGCTGCCTCTCCCCGGTCCGGGCGATGAGCGCCGAGCGCGCCCGTCACTACCGCGAGCGGTTCGAGGCCCTCGAGGCGCGCGTTCCCGACATCAAGAAGATGAAGACCAAGTCGCACCTGCTCTGCCCGTGGGTGCTCGAGATCGCCGAGGACCCGCACATCCTCGACATCTTCGCGGACCTGATCGGGCCGAATCTCCGCTGCTGGAGCATGGCCTGGCGCGTGAAGAAGGCCGACGGCCAGACGTTCGCGGGCTGGCACCAGGACTCCGCCTACGGGGCCGCGATCCCGGTGGTGCTCGGCGGGCTGGCCCTGTCCGAGTGCGGCGTGCCGCAGGGGTGCCTCCGCGGCGTCCCGGGCTCCCACAAGTGGGGGATCCTGAAGCACGACGAGAGCGACGATCCCCGCAGCATCCTCGCCAAGGGGCAGTTCATCACCGACGCCTTCGACGAGACGAAGGCGGTGGACTTCGCGCTCCAGCCCGGCGAGATGGTGCTGTTCGACAATACTCTCGTCCACGGCTCCGGCACGAACCTGGGCCCCGACCGGCGCTTCCTCCTGCTGGTGGAGATGCTGCCGACCTGGGCCCGGCCGCCCCGCGTCCGCCAGGCGGCCATGCTCATGCGCGGCGTGGACACCTCCGGCAACTTCGACGACGAGCCGCGGCCCGACGCCGAGTGGTCCGAGGCCGCGGTCGCCAACTGGTCCGCGGTCGTGAATCGGCGCGCCCAGCTCATCTTCGCGGACAGCAAGGTCGCGCCGAGCGAGGCCTATGGGGGGACGCGGCCGGCGACGTAGGCCCCTCACCCTACCCTCTCCCCAGAGGGGAGAGGGTTGATCCAGGCGACCCCCTCTCCCTTCCAGGGAGAGGGCTGGGGTGAGGGTGGCCTACTGGGCGAGGGCGCCGCCGTCGATGAGGACCTCGCTGCCGGTCATGTAGGAGGAGTCGTCGGAGGCCAGGTAGAGCACCGCGCTCACGATCTCGGCCACCGTGCCCATGCGGCCCAGGGGAATCCGCTGCAGCCGCCGCGCCATCGCCTCCTTGTCACGGAAGGCGCTGTGGAACATCTCGGTGTCCACCGGGCCCGGGTGCACCGAGTTGCACCGGATCTTGTCCTTGGCATGCTGGCTGGCGGTCACCTTGGTGAAGATCCGGATGGCGCCCTTGCTCGCCGCGTAGGCGGGCTCCTGGTGGAGCGACTGGCCGATGCCCGCGATCGACGAGATGTTCACGATCGAGCCGCCGCCGGCCCGCCGCATGGCCGGGATCGCATACTTGGTGCCGAGGAAGACGCCCTTGGCGTTGACGGCCATCACCTGGTCCCACTCGGCCACCGTGCGCTCCTCGATTGGCACCCGCGGGATGACGATGGCCGCGTTATTGATCAGGACGTCGAGCTTGCCGTAGCGATCGATCGCGGTCTGCACCGCGGCCTTCCAGTCCGCCTCGCTCGTGACGTCCAGATGCAGGTAGGTGGCCTCGCCGCCGGCCGCGCGGATCGCCGCCTCGACCTTCTTCCCCTCGTCGTCCCGGATATCGCCGAAGACGACCTTCGCGCCTTCGCGGGCGAAGATCTCGGCCTCCGCCGCGCCCTGGCCCCGCGCCCCGCCGCTGATCAGCGCCACCTTGCCGTCGAGCTTTCCCATGGTCGGCGATCATAGCGCCAGAAATGTCGGAATGTAAGACCTGACCCCGGCGTTGACAAGCCGTGAGCGCCGTGCGACAGAATCGCCATGCTGGAGGAGCCGACCTCACTCCGGATCGAGGATCCGGGCGTCCGCGCGCTGTTCACCGAGCCCGCGCGCTTTCAATCCTGGTTGGATGTGGAGGCCGCGCTCGCGCAGGCTCAGGCCGAGCTGGGCATCATCCCGGAGGCCGCCGCCCGCGAGATCGTCCGCAAGGCGCACCTGTCGCACCTGGACCTCGCGGCGGTGCGCGAGGGGCTGGCGCGCACCGGCCATCCGCTGGTGCCGCTGATCTGGGAGCTCGATCGGGCCTGCGAGGGCGACGCAGGCGGCTACGTGCACTGGGGCGCCACCACCCAGAACGTCACCCAGACCGGCCAGCTTCTCCAGGTGCGCCGGGCGCACGACATCTTCCAGCGCCAGCTCGCGGCCATCCTGACCACGCTGGCCGACCTGGCCGAGCGCACCAAGGACGTGCTGCTCCCCGGCCGTACCCATGGTCAGCATGCGGTGCCGGCCACCTTCGGCTTCAAGGTCGCGGTGTGGATCGACGAGCTGGGCCGCCACGTGGAGCGCCTGCAGGGCTGCGAGGACCGCGTGTTCGTGGCCATGCTGGGCGGCGGCGCGGGCACGCTCGCCTCGCTGGGCGAGCTGGGCCTGGCGACCCAGGAGCGGATGGCGGCCCATCTGGGCATGCGGCCGATGCCCTTGCCCGCGCGCACCATCGGCGACCACCAGGCCGAGTACGTCCTGCTGCTCAGCATGCTCGCGGCCACCTCCAGCAAGATCGGGCGCGAGATCTACACGCTCATGAAGCAGGAGTTCGGCGAGGTCGAGGAGCCGGTGCCGCCCGGCACGGTGGGCAGCAGCACGATGCCGCAGAAGCGCAATCCGAAGCTCTCGCAGGACATTATTGCAGCAGCGGCTCAGATACGCGCGCTCGCCCCGCTGGCGCTGGAGGCCATGCAGACCGAGCACGAGGCCGACCGCACCACCAGCATCATGATGAGCCGGGCGCTCGTGCAGGCCTGCGAGCTCACCGGGGACATGCTGCAGCGGATGATGGCACTCTTCGACGGGCTCCAGGTTTTCCCGGACCGCATGCGGGAGAACCTCGACCTCTCGGGCGGCCTGATCATGGCCGAGGCGCTCATGCTCGAGCTGGGCAAGCAGATCGGCCGGCAACGGGCCCACGACGCGGTCTACGAGGCGGCGCAGGCCTCGGTCACCCAGTCGCGGCCGTTCCGGGAAATGCTGGCGCTGGACCCGCTCGTGAGCGCCGGGCTCACCCCGGCCCAGATGGAGGAGCTGCTCGATCCCGCGCGCTACGCGGGCCTCTGCCGGGAGTTCGCCGAGCGCGGGGCCGCCTCGGCCCGCGCGATCGCTTCCGCCATCGAGCTGCGCCTGGCCTGAGGCGGGGTCCGGTCTTACATTCCGACATTTTTCCGGCCGGCCGGTGAGTCGCTGAGCGCCAGAATGAGGAGAGGACCATGCTGCCGACCCACGGGCGGTACGACTACTCGAGCATCACGGCGCGGCCGGACTATAGCTGGCCGGCCGGCCGGCGGCTGGCCGTGTACATCGCGCTCAATATCGAGGCCTTCGGCTTCGGGGTCGGCAAGGGCGCGGCCATCGCGCCGCCGGACCAGGCCCAGAGCCACTCCATCTATAGCTGGCGGGACTACGGCAACCGGGTGGGCATCTGGCGCCTCTTCGAACTGCTCGACGAGCTGGGCCTGCCCGCGGAGGCGCAGCTCAATGCCGCGGTCTATGACATGGCGCCCGACATCCCCGCGCGGCTGCGCGCCCGCGGCGACGAGATCCTGGGCCACGGGCTGACCAACTCGGACGAGCAGGGGCATCTCCCCGAGGCCGAGGAGCGCGGGCTCATAGACCAGGCCACCGCCACGATCGCGCGCCACGAGGGAGCCCGCCCGGTCGGCTGGATGAGCCCGTGGCTCTCCAACAGCGCGGTCACCATGGACCTGCTGCAGGAGGCGGGCTACCGGTACGTGATGGACTGGACCATGGACGATCAGCCGGTCTGGCTCCGCACCCGCAAGGGCCGGATCCTCGCGGTGCCGTACCCGATCGAGGTCAACGACACCCGCGGCATCGTCTGGTACCACTACACCGCGGACGAGTTCGCGGACATGATCGTGGACCAGTTCGACGAGATGCTGGAGCAGTCGGCGGGCCAGCCGCTGGTGTGCCCGATCTCGCTGCACCCCTTCGTCATCGGCCGGCCGTATCGCATCCGGCGGCTGCGCCGGGCCCTGCAGCACATCCTCGGCCACCGCGACCGCGTCTGGCTGACGCGCCCGCGCGACATCTGCGCGCACGTGGAGTCGCTGCCGGCCGGCGTCGTGCCCGGATCGCGCCTCCCATGAAGCCCAGGGCCGTCTCCCGCCGCGCGCTGCTCGGGACCGGCGCGGCCGCCGCGCTCCTGCAGGCGCTCCCCGCGGTCGCCCAGAGCCCCGCGAAGCCGCTGGTCCTGGACGACGCCAGCCGGCTCAGCGCCACCCCGGTCGCCCGCCACTGGCGGCCCGCGCGGGTGACCGGGGACGCGTGGCTCGGCGCGCTCCGCGCGGAGCTGAAGGCGGCCGCCGCGGAAGGCCGGCCCGTCGCGCTGGGCGCGGCCCGCCACTCGATGGGCGGGCAGGCGCTCATCCGCGATGGCGTCGCGATGACCCTCGACGTGACGCCGGGCGCCGAGCCCTGGATCGAGCTCGATCGGAGCGCGCAGACCTACCGCGTCGCCCCGGGCGCGCGGTGGCGCCAGGTGATCGCCGCGCTCGACCCGCTGGACTTCTCACCCGTGGTGATGCAGTCCAACCACGACTTCGGCGTCGCCGCGACGTTCTCGGTCAATGCCCACGGCTGGCCCGCCCCGCACGGACCCTTCGGCTCGACGGTGCGGTCGCTCCGCCTGATGCTGGCCTCCGGCGAGGTGGTCACGTGCTCGCCGGCCGAGAACGCCGAGCTCTTCGGCCTGGTCATGGGAGGCTACGGGCTCTTCGGCGTCATCGTGGATCTCGAGGTGGCGATGGCGGAGAACGTGCTCCTGCGCCCGACCTACGAGCTGATGCCCGTCGCGCAGCTCGGCCCGCGGATGGCCGCGAGCCTGGCCGCAGGACGCCTCGATCCGGATGGCGTACAGGCGCCTCGCGGTGGATTCCCAGCGGTTCCTCCGTGAGGCCCTGCTCGTCACGCTCCGGCCGGTGGCGGGCGCCCCGCCGCCCGCGACGTCGGGCGGGCTCTTCGTGTCCCTGTCCCGCGAGGTCTTTCGCGCCCAGATCGGCTCGGACCGGGCCAAGCGGGCGCGCTGGTACGTGGCGAATCTCGCGGGCCGGGATCGGTCGCGCACCGACATCCTCCACGAGTACTTCCTGCCCGCGGAGGGTCTCGATCCGTTCCTCGCAGCGTGCCGGACGGTGATTCCCGGATCTCGCCAGGATCTCCTGAACGTCACGCTGCGATACGTCCAGGAGGACCGGACCAGCGCGCTGGCCTACGCGCGGGGGAACCGGGTGGCCGCGGTGATGCTCTTCTCGCAGAAGATGACGCAGGCCGATGAGGAGGACATGGTGGCGATGACCCAGCGCTTGATCGACGCCGCGCTCGAGGCGGGCGGTAGCTTCTATCTCCCGTACCGCCTGCACGCCCGGCGCGACCAGGTCACGCGGGCCTACCCGCGGATCGAGGAGGTGGTGGCCCGCAAGCGCCACTACGACCCCGGCCTGCTGTTCCGGAACACGATGTGGCACCGGTACCTCGCGCCATGAACCCGCTCCGGACCATCGCCTGCGTCTACGCGGTGCTGTTCGCCATCGTGACCAGCCTCAACTACATCCCGGGGCTCACCGACGAGCAGGGCCGGACCTTCGGGCTCTTCGCCCTCGATATCTTCGACGACGCGCTGCACGCGGCGTCGGGGCTCTGGGCCGCGCTGGCCGCGTGGTGGTCCACGCGCGCCACCGTCACCTACTTTCGCTGGTTCGGCACGCTCTACTGCCTCGACGGGCTGCTCGGGCTCGCCACCGGCTCGGGCTACCTCGACCTCGGCATCTTCCTGCACGGCGTGCTGGACCTGCCGTTCACAATCCGCGTCCTCATGAACGTGCCCCACATCGCGATCGGGGGCTTCGCGGCCTTCACCGGCTTCGTGCTGGCCCGCCGCTGGGCGCCGCTCGCGGGCGCGCGCCGCTAGGATGCGCCGCTGGGCGAAGCGCATCGCCGGTGCGCTCGCCGTCTTCGTCCTGATCCTGCTCGCGCCGATCCTCTGGATCGAAGTCGCCTGCACGACCGCGCGCGAGCCCGGCACCCTGACCCGCGCGCCGCTGGTGGAGGAGCGGGGCTATGCGCGCCGGGAATCGGACAGCTACCTGTCCTTTCCCGAGTGGCACATCGTCTACGCCTACGAGGACCTGGCCGGGGTCCTCCGTCGCGGCGACGAGAGCGACTTCGCCTACGGCCGGCAGATCATCGCGTTCTGGAAGAGCCTCTGCGGGCTCAGCCGCGTCGTGACCGCGCGAGGCCCCGTGGGAACGGATACAAAGGTCCTGCTCTACACGATTGGGTGGAGCTTCACCGCCGAGCTCGCCGTCAAGGGCGCCTACGAGACGACGGTGGGGCGTGCCTTCGAGCGGCTCCGGGGCCCCGGCAAGACGGCGGAGGACGAGTTCGCGGCGCGCGACATGCAGGCCTACGCCGAGTTCCTCCGGCAGACGCCCTGGTACGAGTATCCATTTGGCTGGCGCCTGCTCGCGTTCTGGCGGAGCACGCCGCTGCGGGGCGAGGGTCTGGCGCGGAAGCTCGAGCGGCGGGTCGTGTTCACCGTCGAGTACGGCACGAAGGTGGTCTACGGCGCGCTGATCGGCTACGCGTCCGCCACCACCCTGGGCGTCTCGGACCTCGAGATCCACACGGTGGTCGTCGGGCTCGAGCCCGCCGATGCGGCCCGCGAGCCCAAGATGCGGATCGTGCGCGAGCTCGGCGGCGGGCGGACCCTGATCCGCACCCCGCGGTACCAGGCCTACACCGATCTGCTGGTCCGCCTCGCCCGCCGCGGCCGAAATGTCGCGGAGATCGCCGGCAACCACCGCATCCTGGTGACCGTGCTGGCGCCGAAGGACCCGCTGCCGCCGGTGCCCGGCGTCACCGAGCTGTTCGAGACGCCGATCCAGTCGCGCCCGGACCGCCGGCGGCTCGGCCTCGACGTCTCCGTCGAGCACCTCGCCGCGGCGATCCGCGCGCTGGAGGCCGCGGGCGCCTCCATCGAACACATCTACGACTACTAATCACCCTCTCCCCTCAGGGGAGAGGGTAGGGTGAGGGGCTCAGAGGTGAGGGGAGGCTCAGACCTGATGCCGCGTACGCGTCTCACGCGTCTCGCGCACCTCATCGCCCCGGCGGCTCATCGCCACCAGGCCGATGACGACCACGATCACCAGCACCGCGCCGATGACCATGGCCACGGTCGCATTGACGCCGAGGAACGTGCCGGGCTGCTCGACGATACGCTCGGTCCGCTCGGTGCGGGTCTCGATCTGCGTATTCGTGGACGGAGGCGGCTGGGGCTGCGTGCTCGATTCGCCCTGCGGCGCCGGCCGCGCCGGGTTACTCTCGGGTGTCTGCGTGGTCTCCGCGGGCGCCGGCGCCGCGGGCGGCTGCTGCGCGTTCACGCCCAACGCGACGCCACCGATTAGAAGCAGGCTCAGGCAAATTATTCCGACGATCCAGTTCGTGCGAATCATGGGGCTGTCCTCCTTGGCCGCGAGGGGAGCAATGGAGGTGCCAGCCCGGTCCGGCGTAAGATCAGCTGGTTGCGCAGGCCCCGGAGTATGGCGTTCCCGGGAGCCGGCAATTCCTCCCAGGTAAGGGTTACCCGGAATCCTGGGGAGAGTAGAGTCGAGGCATGGTGACCACAGTTCGCGCGCGGCCCGTCAGAGGCGCGCCCCGGAGGCCCCGGGTGCGGGGGACCCGGCTCGCGCGCCTGCGGCCGCTGCTGTGGTCATTGCTGCGGTCACTGGGCCGGGGGCTCCGGCGCGCGGGCCGGGCGCTGCTCGCCGCGCCCCTCGCGGTGCGCATCGTGGTGTTCGCGATCGCGCTCGTGATCGTCTGGTCGGCGGTGAACTGGACGTACCAGGTGATCCGCAAGCCCAGCGAGCTGTTCTTCCCGGTGAGCGGCACGCTCACCAAGGCCCCGGCCGAGACCTGGCGGAGCTACGCGCCGCTCTTCCGCCGCCACGCGACCGCCACCATCACGCCCGAGCTGCTCGCCGCGCTGGCCCAGGTCGAGGGCGCGGGCGATCCGGTGGCCCGCACCTACTGGCGCTGGCAGGTGGCGTGGCATCCCTTCGAGGTCTACCGGCCCGCGTCGAGCGCGGTCGGCATGTACCAGATCACCGATCCCACGTTCCGCGAGGCGAAGCGCTTCTGCGTGCGCGATCACGTGGTGGCCGAGGACGCGTGCTGGTTCCGGGGCCTCTACACGCGCGTGTTGCCGAGCCACGCGGTCGAGCTGACCTCGGCCATGCTCGATCGCGGGGTGACCCGCACGCTCGAGCGCCGCCGCATCGTGACCGCCACGCCCCGGCAGAAGCAGGACCTGGCCGCCATCATCCATCTCTGCGGCGAGGGAGCGGGCGACGCCCACGCGCGCCGCGGCTTCCGCCTCACACCGGGGCAGCAGTGCGGCGACCACGACGTCGCCCGGTATCTCGCGCAGGTCAACGGCATGAAGCGTCAATTCGCCCGGCTGGCCGACGGGGAACCCAGCATCTCAGCGAGGAGATAGCCATGCACCCACGACACGTGGTCTCGATCTGGTTCCTGGGTCTCGCGCTCCTGACCGGCGGGGTCGCGCTGTCGCCGCCCGCCGCCGCGCAGGCCAAGAAGCCGATCAAGATCGGCTTCCTGGCGCCGCTCACCGGGGGCGCCGCCCAGATCGGGCGGGACACCGTGAATGGGTTCGAGATGTACCTGGAGGAGGCGGGGCACCAGATCGCGGGCCGGAAAGTCGAGATGATCGTCGAGGACACCGCGGGCAACCCGGGCACCGCCATCACCAAGTTCCGCAAGTTTGTCGAGAGCGATCAGGTGGATATGGTGGTGGGCGAGGTGTTCGCGCACATCGGGTACGCCCTGGCCCCGAAGGCCGATGAGTACAGGATGCCCACCATTTTCCCCGTCATCGCGGCGGACGATCTAACCCAGCGGAAGCCGTCGAAGTGGGTCGTGCGCCTCGGCTGGACCGGGAGCCAGCCGTCGCACCCCTTCGGGGCGTACGTGGCGAAGACCCTGGGCTACAAGAAGGTCGCGGTGTTCGGAAGCGACTACGCCTTCGGGTACGAGGTGGTGGGTGGGTTCCAGCGGAGCTTCGAGGAGGCGGGGGGCCAGGTTATCCAGAAGCTGTGGGCACCGCTCGGCACCAACGATCTGGCACCCTATCTCAGCCAGATCAAGCGCGAGGCCGACGCGGCCTTCGTTATCCTGGCCGTACCTTCCTCGCTCCGCTTCCCGGCCCAGTACCGGGACGCGGGTCTCTACGGGAAGCTCCCGGTGATCGGAGGTGCGGTGATCGTGGACGAGTCCATCCTTCCCAACTTCGGCGACGAGACTCTCGGCTACGTCACGCCCCTCATGTTCAGCGCCGCGATCGACACGCCGGCCAACCGGAAGTTCGTGGCGGACTACCGCAAGAAGTATGGCAAGGTGCCGTCGTACTTCGCGGAGACCTGCTACACGAGCGCGCGCTGGATCAACGAGGCCGCGAAGCTGGTCGGCGGCAACATGGAGGAGCGCGAGAAGTTCATGGCCGCGTTCCGCAAGGTCGAGATCCCCGACGCCCCGCGCGGGCCGGTGAAGCTCGACCAGTGGGGCAACCCGATCCAGAACATCTACGTCCGCAAGGTGGAGCGCAAGGGCGGCGAGCTGCAGAACACGGTCGTCCACACCTTCCCGGCGGTCTCGCAGTTCTGGACCTACAAGCCGGAGGAGTACCTCAAGCTGCCGGTGTACAACCGCGACTACCCGCCCTGCAAGGGCTGCTAGGGGTGCTGCCGTGCTGACCCGCATCGACCACGTGATGATCTGCGTGCCGGAGCTGACCAAGGGGATCGAGGCGTACACGCGCCTCGGGTTCACCGTCTACCCCGGCGGCTCGCATACCGGCCGACCGACCCACAACGCGATCGCCTTCCACGACGAAGACTATCTCGAGATCCTGAGCATCCGCGACCGGAGCGCGGTGGCGCCCGGCAGCCCGGACGCGAGCCTCGCGGAGTACCTGGACCAGGGCGGCGGCTTCCGGATCGTGGCGCTGCAGAGCGATGACCTGGCCGCGGACGTGGCCGCGATGCGGCAGCGCGGGGTGGACGTGGGCGAGATCCGCGACGGCGGGCGGCGCACGCCGGAGGGCCAGGAGCTTCGATGGCGGGCGGCGTTTCTCGGGCCGGAGAACACCCTGCCTATCTTCTTCATCCAGCATCTGACGCCGCTCGCGGAGCGGAAAGCCCAGGCGATGCGCCTGCCGAGCCACCCGAACGGGGTGACCCGCGTGGAGCGCGCCTATATCGCGGTGCCGGACGTGGCCGAGGCGGCCCGGATCTATGCTCGAGTGCTCGGCCTGCCGGTGCCGAAGATCCAGCGCGGCGCGGTGATCAAGGCGGACATGGCGGTGTTCGATCTCGGCCCGACCGGTCTCACAGTGGCGCATCCGGCCGAGCCCGGTCCCGCCGAGGAGGCGCTGGCCCGGCGCGGGCCCGGCCCCTTCCAGGTGCTCCACCGCACGCGAAACCTCGGCGCCGCCATGCGCTTCATGGTCGACCACGGGCTGCCGGCGCCGATCCAGGGCGTGCGAAACACCGGCGAGCGCGCGGTGCTGGTGCGACCGGAACACGCCGGCGGCGCGTACGTTGGCTTCGTGGGGCCGGGCTAGCTCGTCCTGAACTGGTTGGCCTCCCGCCGCGTCCTAACGGCAGGAGGTGCTGGTCATGAGAAGGACGATCGGATTCTTGCTGGGCGTGCTGCTCCTCGGAGGTTGCGCGGTCTATGCGGAGCCGGTGCCGCCATCCGCGGGGATCTACGTGGCTCCTCCGCCGGCGGTGTTCATCGCGCCGCGTCCCTGGTGGGGATGGGGATGGGGCGGTGGGTGGCACCACAGGTGGCGCTGATGGTGGCCAGATGAAGAGCTCCCGGCGTGCCTAGGGGCACGCCGGGACCTCTGTCCGCGGGACGACGACGACCGTCAGTCGACGACCACCTCGCCGTTGTGCGCGCCGGCCTTGGTCTCGCTCACGTGCACGCTGTAGTCGTAGCTACCCGCCCGGTCGAACTGCACCCGGCTCCCGCCCGGCTCCACGAACAGTCGGAGCCCGTCCTGGAACCACAGCTGGGCCTTCCCCCCGGTCGAGTTGATGAACCGCACGTCGCCGCCCGACTTGATGCTGAGCGTCCTCGGCGTGCTGTCGTCCCGGCTGAGGACGATCGTGCTCTCGGCCCAGGCCCGGGGCACGCCGATCCCCGCGACGGCTACGACACCTGCAAGTACCACAGCCACGAATGTCTTCATCTTGCGGCCTCCTGAGTCTCGATACCAGCTCTGTCCGTTAGATGAAGGGACAGGCCGCATCGTTCGCCCGGGGGCTGTCAGGTTCTTGCGGAATAGACGAACGGCCTAGCTCGGCTTGTCGCGCTCGCGGTAGTCGCCGAACGCGGCGTCGCGCTGGCTCAGCAGATCGCGCACGCTCCCGCCGTCGCGCTTGAACTGGGCGCGGTACTGGAGGCTGGCCGCGGTGGTGAACGCGAGCGCCTGCAGCTCGGTCCCCGCCCGGATGGCCGCACGGAGCCCCATGATCTCCATCGCCCGGTGGACTGACCGCTTGTTGATCTGCGACAGCTCGGTGGGCACGAGCGCGATGCGCTCGGCGATGCCGAGCACGGTCCGCTCGAGCGCCGCCGCCGCGACCGCACGGTTGGCGAATCCCCGCGCGGCCGCTTCCGTGCCGGTGATCGCGTCGCCGGTCAGGAACATCTCCATGGCGGCGCGCATGCCCATGAGCCAGGGGTGGAACTGGTTGTCCGGCGGGCTCATCAGGCGGGTGGGCGGGTAGCCGATGCGCGCGTCCTCGGCCACGTAGACGAGGTCGCAGCACGCGGCCAGCTCGCTGCCGCCGGCCAGGCAGTAGCCGTGCACCTGGGCGATGACCGGCTTGCCCAGGTCCCAGATCGTGAACCACCCCTCCACCACATGCCGGGCCCATTGCCCCGGGCCGCCGGGCGAGTAGTAGGGCTGGCCCACCGAGTTGTCGGCGGAGAGGTCGTAGCCGGAGGAGAAGGCAGGGCCGGCGCCGCGCAGGATCGAGACGCGGACCGACGGATCCGCGTCGGCCGCCTTCAGGGCGTCGAGGATCGCGCCGCGCAGCTCGTTGTTGAGCGCGTTGCGCTTCTCCGGGCGGTTCAGGGTCAGGCGGCGGACACCGGGGTGCGGGTCGTCGAGCAGCAGCACGGCCATGGCGGCGCCTCCTAGGCGAGCTGGGCGCGGACGGCGCGCGCGCTCGCGGTCAGCATGCAGAGCTTGTTGAAGGCGGTGTGCCGCGGCAGATACTTCATCCCGCAGTCGGGGGCCAGGATCAGCCGCTCCGCAGGCACCCGGGCGAGCCCGGCGCGGATCCGCGAGGTCACCTGCTCGATCGTGTCCACCGCGGGGTCCGCGAGGTCGATCACGCCGAGGATGATGGTCTTGCCGGCCAGGTCGCTCAGCACGCCCAGGTCGAGCTTGGGCTGCGCGGCCTCGATGGAGATCTGCTGGGCGATGGTGCCCGCGAGCTGGGGCAGGAACGA
>WNFD01001167.1_pt1 | contig 26476 bp, 31 predicted proteins | sample 5400491 | NCBI WGS metagenome assembly WNFD01 (sample SAMN13153343, study PRJNA577476) | soil metagenome | isolation source: 120 cm saprolite under Douglas fir tree site 2 hole 2 replicate 2 | place: USA:California | collected 2015-04-18
GCCGAACACGCCGAGTTCGGGCAAAATTGCTTCGACGCGTCCATCGGCTCTGTCAGTGTTTGCATATACGACAGCATGCCCATAGACGCGTGTTTGTTCAAGCCCTCCTTCCCTTTTCACCGGATAGTGGGGTCCTACCACTGCAGGCGGAAACGATGCGCTTCCCATCAGGTGACCAGGCCAGTGCGAACACATTGGACAGCATCCCGGAATGCCCTTCATACTCGGTGATCGTTTGCCCGGTGGTAGCGTCCCACACATAGACTTTCCTTCCGTCACCTGCTGATGCTAGGCGCAATCCTTCTGGTGACCAGGCAATCGTGTAGATCTTAGGCAGCCAGTTTACTTTTTCGAACAGCCAAGCATGACCGCGATAGGTCAGAAGTGTCTGAGTGCTGTCAGCATCCCAGACTCGTACCACTCCGTCACCTCCGGCAGATGCGATACGGTTGCCCTCCGGTTCCCAGGCAACTGCAAGCACCCAACTGGCATGGGTGTAATAGGTGCAAAGTATCGTCCCTATAGCTCGTATTTGTGGGGGTGCCTCCCTGGGCGTTTGGGTGGGTGAAGGGGCACCGGGGTTGTTTTCGATCGGCCCTCGCTGTTGGAGCACATGGAGTATAAAACGCGTAGCATTCTCTGCCGCCTGTTGCTGATAGGCGTCATCTTTGTGCCCATCTGCCCAATCACAGATGGCCTTAACCAGGATCCAATCGACTTTATTGCGATGGGCTGCTGAGTAGACACCTGTCCCCTCCATCTCTCCGCCAATAGCTTCAGGCTCGATGCCAAGGAGCCTATTGCCAAAATTTTTATGATTGACAAGCTTATCGCCGGAAAGCATGAGTCCAAAGTATACCTTAGGCCCCTGCCAATCAAAGATGCTGGCTCGCAGGCGGCTCAGTAAGCGAGGTGAAGCTTGCACACGGTCGCCGCGAGGCCTGATGATTTCTTCACCACCAGGACCCTGCTCAATCTTTTGCAGTTCGTACCCTGCGAGTTGCCGCGCAACCAGGATATCGCCAAGGCACTGCTTTTCTGGGATGAGGCCAAAGGCAATGCCGACCATGATCACCGCTGGAGGCGATAGAGCTTTGATGCCCTCGTAGACAACCAGGGTGGCTCCAGCTGGACCACCAGCCCCCATTTCGGATTGCACCAGAAAGATTCTCGCACCGCTGATTACTCCAAGGTCAAAATAGGTGCTATTGTCAATATAGCGTTGCATAAAAGTACTGCTCTGCGAGAGGAACACGTTTAGAACTGCCCGCGTCTCAACTTCAGTGGTAGTCACGCTGGGTCAAGCCTTCATCTTTTACAATCATATATGATAGAGTATCCTTCCTTGTGCCGTTAATATAGTATACTATAGAAACTGTGTATTTTGCGATTCTTCTGGATACTCATATAAAATCCACATTCGGCAGGCTCAAGGAGAAAGTTTGTAAAATTTTTGATGCGGAGGCCGAATAACATCGAATCTGTTGATGATTTGTAGACCTCTTGCTCTCTGGTTTATCTCTCCGTCCCCCTCCCCTTGCATCGGACCACACTTTAGCAAAAATGCCCTTTTCTGTCTATCTCGCTGCGGCATGTGGGAAGAAAATGCCCTCTCAATGGTATCCTAGTATACTATATATGTTCCTTAAATAGTGTTCTTCTGTCTCTACTTTTCCTATACACTTACCTTCGTGATCAAGTCGAGATGGGCCCATTCGATTGCGAGCACAGCCCCTGCGACTGCAGGGGTAGGTGAAACAAACATCGCTTGCTTGCCTTGAAAAGCAAACGGAAAAGGAGTATCGATGACAAAGCTACGGTGTCTCCTCGCAGCCATGGCGCTATTAGCGACTCTGATTGGGCTCTCACTACAAGAAACAGCATCAATGGCAAACGCGGCTTCTAGCCGGCAGACCAGTGCTGCCAGTGCTCAATTCGTGGCTGGGAAGTTGACGAAAGCAAGACCCTATGGGCAGTGTCCCGGGGGCGGGACGTACGACTGTTAGCTCACAACTACGAGCGTTGACTGGCTCAACATGCAGATGGAGCAGGATGGTGATCACCATCCTGCTCCATCTGCATGTTGCTCACGATCTTGCTCAAGTGCTGGCGATAGGTGATCGTATCAGGATGTTCAGGCCCAAGTCTTTGCTCACCGATACTGAGTGCCCTCTGGCACAGAGACTGCGCCTGTGGATAGCGACCCTGCGCAACGTAGAGTTCAGCCAGGTTGTTGAGACTTTCAGCGGTCGCGGGATGCTCCGGCCCCAGCGTTTTCTCCATGATAGCGAGAGCCTGAATCCAAAGGGCCTCGGCTCGCTCAGCGTTTCCTTGTTCATAAGAGAGCCGTGCCAGCAGGTTGAGGTTTTGGGCAATGCGGGGGTGCCCAGGCTCCAGAACGCGTTCACCGGTTGCCAATGCCTGCTGCAACAGCTGCCCAGCCTGCTCATACTTACGCTGCTCCATATAGAGCTTCGCCAGGTTGATGGAGGTAAACAAGGTGTCGGGATGTTCAGAGCCGAGCGACCGTTCGTTGATGCTGAGCGCCTGCTGCAGGAGCGGCTCGGCCTGCTCATACTTGCCCTGGCTACGGTAGAGCACGCCCAGGTTATTGAGGCTTTCGGCAGTCGCGGAATGCCCGGGTCCGAGCGTCTTTTCGCGGATGGTCAGGGCCTGCCGGTGGAATCTTTCCGCTCGCTCGTAGTCGCTCTGGAGACGAGCAAGCATCGCCAGGGCGTTGAGACTTTCGGCGACAGCGGGGTGGTCAGAGCCGAGCACCTGCTCGCGGATCGCCAGGGCTTGCTGATGAAGGGATTGGGACTGAGGATGGAAGCCATGGGAATAGAGCATAGTTCCGGCCTGGTAGAGCAGCCGCGTTGCCTCCGGGAAATGGAGCTGGTACTGGTTGATGAGCGTCGCGCACTCCTGGACGTGGGGCAGGTAATCCTGCAAGTAATCTTGCTGGTTTGCGCCTGTGCCAGCGTCGGCCTCGGGAAAGGCAGCATTGACGGCCCGCACGGTGCGCTCTACCCATACGCGTTGGGTAGGCTCGTCTATGCTCTCCTTGAGCACAGCCTGCACGAGCCGGTGGATGCTCAGCAGGTGGGCGCTGCCATCGCGTCGCACCAGTGAATACCTGCGCAATACTTCCAGGGCCGCGTTGAGCTTGAGCGGATTGGCAACAGCGGCTCCGAGGACAGCGCCCAGTTCGGCAGCGCCGCGCACCAGCAACGCTTCAGGGATAGCATCTGGGGCTAGAAAGGCGCAGAGGCGCAGCAATTCGGCGGCAGCGGGACTCTGCTGCTCGACCTGCTGAAAGGAGAGCGACCAGGTGGTGGCCACCGTTTCAGGATAGTCGAGCAAGAGGTGACCGCGTTGCGCCAGCAAGTCTTTGCGGTGTGTGGCGTAGAGGCGCAGGTAATCGGCCAGGCTGCAGCCGGTCTCCTCCACGTAGGCGCCCGCGTGGACGATAGCCAGCGGCAGCCCACCCATCTCCTTTGCGATGCTTTCAGCAGCAGCACGATCCTCGGGCTGCGCCTGGTCGAGAGGGGCATCCAGCTCCAGTCGTTTGGCCCGGCGCAATAGCAGCAGGGCGCCCTGCTGCGGCGTCAGTTGTTCCACTTCGATGCTGGCAGCGAGCGCACCTGCCGCGTGGGCACGCGTCGTACACAGGACATAGCCTTTGTGGCTGGTGGGCAGGAATTCTTGAGCCAGGAGCAGGTCATCGGCATTGTCCAGGATGAGCAGCCAGTCCGCATGAGCAGCCAGCCAGCGTTTGACGGCGGCAACTGTCAGTGGTTGATCCTGCTCAGCTTGTTCTGGGAGATCGAGCAGTGCAGCCAGCGTCACATAGTCAGCGACGAGGGTCTCACGGCTGGCCGCCTGCATCCAGAAGATGTGAGCATAGTCGTCACCGTAACGGAAGGCATATTCGACCGCCGTCTGGGTTTTGCCGATGCCGCCGAGTCCAGAAAGGACCTGGGCCTGGGTCAACGCCGCCGTTCTGGCAGTAGAGAGCCGCCGGTGCAGCAAGACCAGCAGTGCTTCGCGGCCCGTGAAGAATGGGTTGCGCGCAGTGGGAGTGTTCGATATCCTGGAACCAGTTGGCGGCGGTGGCACCAGGTCAAGCTCAGCAGGCGTATTGCCAAATACCTCACAGAGATGCTTGCGAAAAAAGAGAGAGGGAAAGGTCTCGCCGCGTTCCCAGCGGCTGACATTGACGTGCGTGGTGCCGACCTCGTCGGCAAGCTCCTGCTGCGACCAGCCGCGCTCCAGGCGCGCGTCGCGCAAGCGAGTAAGAGGGCGCTTCTCGTCTTTTGTCACTACTGTCTTCCTTCCTTAACATACTTCTGTGCATGGGAAATGAAAAAACGGGTGTGGATGGTTCCATATAATTAACTCTACTGAAGTGATAAATCGATGATAAACGATGTTATTCTCTGGCTGATGGCGCTCATGGCATACTTTCTACAGAGGCTGGTATTGCCGATGCTCATATGACGAAGGGCGTTGACCATCATTGTATAGGGTTTCACAAGGCAGCGCAATACCTCTGCTATTCCTATGTTCGAAGTGATGTTCACCGGCACAGTCCGCATTCATGTCCGGCAATAAGTAGCATCTGACGTCAAAGAGGAAAGGAAAAGGCTATGTGTATTGTACACATGCGCGTCCACTGCTCAGATACGTTCTCTGAGGTGCTTGTAGGTGATGTGGAGCGTACCGAGCTTACTATTGAGAGCGTGTGCAGAAAGACGAAAAGGAGCCGATAGAAAATAGAAGGAGGAGAATAGAGCCAAAGAAGAGCGAGGCGAGGAGGAGCATCATGTGCATATGCTGTCGAGAGCGGCGTGTTTATCCCTCAGATGTAACCGATGCAGAATGGGCAATCCTGGAGCCTTTGATCCCTGCAGTCAAGCCAGGGGGACGACCCGAGGAAATTGAGCGGCGGGAAATTGTCAACGGCATTTTGTATGTGCTGCGCAGTGGCTGTCCCTGGCGGATGCTGCCCCATGATTTACCCAACTGGAGTACTGTCTACCTGTATTTCCGGGAGTGGAAACGGGCTGGCATTTGGGAACAGGTCAATGCCGCACTGCGACGAGATGTGCGCATTTGTCTTGGGCGCGATCCCGAACCAAGCGCAGCTATTCTGGATAGTCAATCGATCAAAACCAGTTCCGTGCGTGGCGATGAGCGGGGCTACGACGGGGGGAAAAAAAATTTATGGCCGAAAACGGCATCTGCTCGTGGACACGCAAGGGCTGCTGCTGGGCGTCAAAGTGCTGGCGGCTGAGATCAGGGATCGGGCAGGAGGTCAGGTGCTGCTCACGGCTCTGAGAGGAAGCCTGCCTCGTCTCCAGGTGATCTGGGGGGATAGCGGATATGTTGGTGAGCCCTTCGAGCAATGGGTGAAGCAGCACCTTGGGGTGCGTTTCGAGATCGTCAAGCACCCGTGGACCGCCATGCGCGGTGTGTGGGCACCAGAAGGTGCGATCATCGATTGGGACAAGATTATGCCCAGAGGCTTTCATGTGCTTAAGTGGAGATGGGTGGTGGAACGTACCAATGCCTGGATCACGCATCATCGTCGCCTCTCTCGCGATTTTGAGGGCACCTATACCAGTAGTGAGGCCTTCATCTATCTTGCGATGTCCAGGATCATGGTGGCCCGGCTGGCTCGCGCCCGTCCCTAAATGACCTGTTTCTGCACACGCTCTGATACTAATCCGCATACTAAATGGTAACATTGAGATGAGGAAAGCCGGTTAGGGAACGCAGGCGCTTCGTATCATCAGCAAGATCATTCAATCCCTGACACAGAACGTCAATCAAGGGTTCGAGTGAAGGGAAGATGCGATTGTGAAAGTATTTTTCGCGCAGTTCATCCCAGATGTGCTCAACCGGGTTGACTTCAGGACTGTAAGGCGGCTGTTGGATCAAACGGATATTGGCAGGAATGACCAATTCCTGGGAACAATGCCAGCCCGCTCCATCGACTTGCATCACGATGAAGTACCTCGAGTACGTCTGGCTGAGATGCTTTAAGAAGAGATTCATCATCTCCGTCGAAGCCTCTGGCAAAATCAGCGAGGTCAACAACCCCTCTTGGGGAGCCACGGCAGCATAGACATAGGTGTACTCTCGCACTACCTGTGATGGAACATGCGGGCGCACGCCTGGAGGGGCCCAGCAGCGTCTGGGGCGGCTGATGCGGCCAAAGCAGCCTTCATCTTGGGCCATGATCAGGACTGGGCGCTCATCTTCGGCTGGCCGCGTGGCGACTGCCGCTTGAGCCTGCGCTTCAAATTTTTTTTGAACTGTTCTTGGGCAGCCAGGTCAGCTTGGGGATGCCTGGGACGGGGCATGAGCTTGCGCCAACCGTGACGATTGAGCAGTCGATAGATCGTGCTGTCATCGACCTCGTGTCCGACTTTGGCTTCATAGGCAGCTTGGATCTGGGCCACAGTGGCGATCTCTCCGCTCTGGGCTTGCGCAAAGAACGGAGCAAGGAACGCTTTCTCTTCTTGCAGCGTCAGATACTGATGCCGACGGCCTCCCTTGCCTGGTGTTTCCAGTGCTGTCGGTCCCAGGCGATTGTAGGTCGAGATGACTCGATGCACCGTCGTGGCGGAGACTCCCGTATGCAGGGCAATCTCTTCGGCGGGGCTTCGGCGCAACCAGGGCATTGTAAATGATCCACCAATGCTCTCGAACCCACGGACGCGCATCCGTGTTCATGCGTTCTTTGACCTCATCAACCGACAGGTGCGAGGCTGCTCGTGTAATGCGATGACCCATACGTGACCTTCATTCCTTTCCTCTGCTCTTCCCCTTTATTCTACCACACGGAAGGCGCTTTGGTATGAGGCTGCGCCAGACAGTAAAGAGATCGATCACAAATCACGCGTAGCCTGGAATTTCTTTTCCAGCATGTATTTTAAAACAGGCGGTATTCCCTGGAGTCCCAAGGGATTGATGGCTGGAACCTGCTACGTTGGGATCAGCTTTTACCGCCCGCTCGGCTCGTCTTCTACTGTGTGTGCCAGTGTTGCTCAGGCGTTTAATGAATATGGCGATGGCATGGTGCTACGCGGTCAGGATTTTCAGTGGGATACCAAGGCCCAGGGTCGCTCGCCCCATCTCGACCGCGACCAGGCTAAGGCGCTGATCGACCTCGTGCTCAAACAGTACAGAGAAACCCTAAAGTCCTTGCCGCAGCGGGTGGTGATACACAAATCCTCCCGCTTCTGGCCAGCGGAGGAAGAAGGATTCCAGGATGCGCTCAGCGATGTGCCGCTCTACGATCTCGTTGCGATATATCCGACGAACCGCATCCGCCTCCTGCGGGAGGGCCAGTACCCTCCGTTGCGCGGGACGGCCTTTACAGTTGATGATGTGCGCTACCTCTACACAACTGGCTTCATTCCGGCCTTGAAAGCCTACCTGCATGGGCATGTGCCCTCACCGTTGCAAATTGCCGATTATGTCGGTGATACTCCTCTGACCACCATCCAGGAGGAGATCCTGCTCCTGACAAAGATGAATTGGAACACCACCGCGTTTGCTGATGTCCGGCCGATCACCCTGCGATTCTCACAGCTCGTGGGTGATATTATGCGCGAGATCCCGGCAAGCCGTGGGCCGCTTCCCCAATTCAAATATTATATGTAGGGGAAAAGGAATCCGCGCGGTACCTGTGCAAAGAACGTGCATGTTTTACGCGAATCTTTTTGGCATGCGTGTTATCTTCTGGCAGGTCGAGTCTAAGCTCATGTGATTCATGAGAAGCATCGAGCCTAAACACTCTCTAATTTCTCAAAGATGTGGATAATCACAGTTCTACTTCATTGACAGCTATAGATCATCGGTATATTATGCTGGCTATTGCGGAGTTAAATTGGTGCTGGCCAATGGTGCGACGGATTGCATCTCGGTTCAATCGTAGTTTCCGCTTCAGCTCCTCCAACGAGATGTCGCAAACGATGAATACATAGAGAGGAAGTTCAATGGCAAACAAGGGATCAAGGCTGGAAATGAATCAGTCTTTGAGTGTAGGTGATTGCCTTCTCTCTAGCAATGGCTGTTTTCGGGCGACCATGCAAGGCGATGGGAACTTTGTTGTCTATCAAGCGACAGAATCTGGCGACGACCCTGTTTGGGCGAGCGAAGTGTGGCCAGGTACTGGGAGTAGCCCATATACAGCTGTGATGCAAAGTGACGGCAATTTTGTCGTTTATCAGAACGATGGTCATGCCATTTGGGTGAGTGGCGTATTTCCTGGTCCTGAGAAGGGTCCATATACAGCTGTGATGCAAGACGATGGAAACTTCGTCGTCTATCGGAAGAATAGGCATCCTATTTGGGCAACGAATACGAAGTGGGAACTTGCCAAGGTGGAACTTTCAAACATCACCTACGATTTCGATCATGTGGCTATGAAGGATCGCCCAGACCTTCTCAGTGAAGTGACTCGTTCCCTGGTAAATGAAACCAGTGTAGAGCAGGAACAGGTCTTTTCATTGGAGTATGAGCATATCGAGACAGATCGCTGGTCGCATGGACTTGATATCGACGCTGGCGTTAAGATGGAAATACGGGCGGGGCTACCCTGCATCGTCAACGGGAGGGTTGGTGTGGCTGGAGGGGGCACGTATCATCATACCTCCGAGAAGCAGAGGAGCGCGCTCAGGAAATATTCCACTTCAACCTCGGGCAGGGTTCCTCCTCACGCGCATGTCATCTGCAAGGCCACCCTCTCGACGGTTGAAGTCACGCTACCGTATTCGGCTGAAGCCATCTATCACCTGAAGAATGGGAAGCGCCTTCGAGGAAGGCTCGACAGTGGATACCAGGGAACCAAAGCCTACCAGGTGCAGGTTGCGTGGTCGAACGGGAGAAACGAGTAGCCACATCAACAAATACAAAGAGCATTCCGCCTATAGCCCGTCTAGGGTGTCGCGAAACGATGCAGTGCGCACACGATTTCCACTTTCTAGCTCTGGTACTGAACATACTCTATGGTCTCTTTCATCAGCACACTGATCAAGAACGGAATTTCAAAGGGTGCGGTTCATTTTTTTGCACGCAGCAGGGAGGTGATAGAATAGGGGAAAAACAAGCAGGAGAGAAGCGAGAGCATGAAGGCCAAGAAGAACAAACGGGAACGGAGCCCCCAGATGCAACAGGTGAGTGCAGGACTGCGAGACGTGTTGGGGATGACCCAATGGCGAAAAGAGCATCCCAAAGCGACGTGGGCAGAGATCGAAGCAGCGGTAGATGAGCGGATCAACCAGCTACGGGCGCAGTTGATCCAGGAGGTGGTGCGGATGGGTGAAACCGAGGAGTGGAGCCAGAAGCCGGAGGAGGAACGCCCGAGGTGTGCAACGTGTGGCAAGCCGCTGTGGGCACGTGGAGAGCAGACACGCTGGGTGCAAACGAATGGAGGGGAAGCGGTGAAGCTGACACGGACGTATGGCACCTGCCCGACCTGCGGAGTAGGCTTTTTCCCCCCTGGATGAGGAGTTAGGGCTCTCGAGTGGAGGGCTGACGCCGCGCGGGGAAGAAATGCTGGTGCGACTGGCGAGCTGGATGCCGTTTGAGCAAGCGCGGGAACTGCTTCAGGAGTTGGTGGGGATCCAGGTGAGCAAGGCGACGGCGCGGCGCGCGACGGTGCAGGCAGGAGAGGCGGCGCTAGCGGTGTGCGAGGCAGAGGTGGAGCGCCTCAAGCAGGAGGTACCCCAAGCGCCAGGGGGAGCAGATAAGCAACTGCTGAGTGCGGATGGAGCCTTTGTGCACCTGGTGGGAGGCGAGTGGGTCGAAGTCAAAACACTGGTGATCGGAGAGGTCACCCGAAACAAGCGTGGGGAGGTATGCACGCGGCAGATTTCCTCGTTTTCTCGGCTTGCTGACGCAGAATGCTTTGCGGAAGCAGCGCTGGTTGAAACGCAGCGGCGGGGGCTAGAACGGGCGGCAGAGGTGTGCGCAGTGCAAGATGGCGCGGAGTGGCTGCAAGGGCTGGTGGACTATCATCGTGCCGATGCGGTGCGCATGCTGGATTTTGCGCATGCAGCCAGTGCGGTCAGTGACATCGGCGAGGCTGTACGAACTGCAGGAGGGAGACTGCCCCCCAAGTGGCTCGACGGAGTGCTGCATCGGCTCAAACACCAGGGGCCCCACAGGGTGCTCGCGCACCTGGCACGGGTGGGTGCTCGCTATCCCAGCCCAGCCTCTCAGGAGAAATTGACCTATATGCAGAAGCGCGAAGCGCACATGCAGTACCCCACCTATCAGGCAGCAGGCTGGCCCATCGGCTCTGGAAGTGTCGAAAGTGCCAACAAGCGAGTTGTCGAAGCACGGCTCAAGGGGGCTGGCATGCGCTGGGGTCGGCAGAACGTCAACCCCATGTTGGTGCTGCGCAACGCGGTCTGCAATCAGCAGTGGAACCAGACGTGGAGGACATCGCTGGCTCATCGACAAATGCTTCGCACCAGTCGGCGGCAAGCAGACAGCCAGCAGCGCTTGGCCCGCGCCTTATGGACACTGGCCTTCTGGGGAGCACGTTTGTCTCGGTTGTCCCATTCCCGGGCTCACGCTGCCACCTCACCAACGGCCGAGGCTCTTGTGGAGCACGCTACTCGTCGTCCTGGCTCTGGCTATTCCTGGCGCAAACCGTTTCTGAGGCGCCCTCCTTCCGTCCCTGCGGTTCCAGGAGAGGCGTGTGCAAAAAAATGAAACGCACCCAATTTCAAATGAATAGTTGACAACGCCATCCATTGTGCTATACTCGCGGCAAAGGGGCTTCGGGAAGAGGCCCCCATACGCATCAAGCTAAGCCGCCTTTGGTGGATCAAGTGCCAGCAACCGTTGATAGGTATTGGGATGTTTCTTGCGCGGGTTGATGCGCGAGCGACAACCCTGCAAGATGGCCTGAAGGCGCTCCAAAACGGCAGAGAGGGAAGCCAAGCCACTCAAGGCAGAAGTTAGGAGAGGAGCAAAGGTCCGCACCGCCTGAGAGGCCTTGACCAACGACCGATCCGGGAGCTGCCAACAGCCGAGCAGCAGAAGCCAATGCTGGAACACCATCGCAATCAGTTTGGCATACACTTCACACAAAATCGCCCAGGGTTTTTGGCTCCGCCACTCATCAATCTGCCCCTGCTGCTTCCACAGTTTGAACAGGAGCTCGATTTGCCAGCGAGCACGAGCGAGGATCAGCGCCTCGTCTAAGCTCAAGAGTTCCATGGGAACGTTCGTCACGTAGATGGTCCACTCTGCCAATGCCAGCCGAACCTTGCTGGGCATTTGTCCTTTTCGCTTGGCCTCCGCACGCAGCTTGCGCCGCCGCTCATTGGCCAGAGCCTCGCTGACTCTGACGGCCAACAACCGAACTGGCAGATGGTGATGGACTCCCAGTTCGACGCAGGCATCAACGCTTGGGCCATGCTCCTGTAAGAACGTGAGCAGATCAAGACGCTCTTGCTCACTGTCAAAGACGACCGTTCCTGCTTCCAAACGCGAAAGAAAATAGGCCTCTTGCTCAGCCTGTTGGCGGAACACCTCCAGACTGAAGTAGCCCAGATCCGTCAGGCGTAATGCCCCCTGTGGCAGTGCTGTCCTCTGTAAGATGCATCCAGCATCATGTGCACGTCCATCCGAAAGATACGATCCTTGAAGCCTGCCACCGAGCAAATCGAGACCGACTTGTAACTTGACCGACGCCTGGCTGTTTTCCTCCGTTCTCCCACCACAGCCTCTCCAGACAGGCGCCAGCTCATTGGGCAACACGACGACCGTACTATCCAACAGGACGACCGCGCTAAACCGCTGCAAAAGCGGGATCGCCACGGGATCAGCCGCAATGATTTGACCGACAGCTTGCTCCAAGATCTGATGCAGCAATGTTGCTGCTGACTCGCTGAAACGGTCATTGAGTCCCTGGGGGGTAATCGACACACCCAGGCTGGCGGCCATTTGCGCTAAAGCCTCTCGTGTGGCCTGTGGCTCTTTGAGCCACGCCAACACCAGGGTCTGCACAAAACGTTCTCCGGTCAGTTTCGAGGCTCGTTGGACAAAGCCCGTTTGTCGGGCGATCGCATTCGCTTGGCTGAACACGCTCTGCATCGCTTGCTCCACCTGTGATACACTGCTCATAAAGATGCTCCTTTGCTCATGAAGAATGTTTTGATTACCCTCATGATGCCACACGAGCATCTTTTTGTCTTCCTTTCCTTTCCTTAGCTTGATGCGTATGGGGCTTCGGGAAGAGGCCCCTTTGCCGCAACTGAAAAACCATACAGGAGTGAGAGATTTGTATTCCGAATGTCATAAAGATTAACGATGTGACCATTGAGGTGAGGGCAGGCCGCCCGACGTCTTTTTATGGCAGGCTTTCGGATGAGACACTGCCTGGAATAGATCTGGATTTCCATGTGACTGATCCCCAAATTGTTGAAGCTATAGAGCAACTCGCTCCGCAGAAGACCGTTCAGGTTACCGACCCTTTCGTTGGACAAACCTATCAGGCGTCTTTCAAGCTCATTAGCCATAGCTATACGCGTGGACAGCCGCAGCATTACTTTACCTGCGAAGTCCGGGCCTTAGACATAGCACCCGAGTTCAAGATCTTGGAAATTGATGGCGATGAGTTTCCTGTATTAGCATCCCGAGAGCAGATCGTAACCGAGGAAGATCAAGAGGGGATCTACAGCGTGATCGTCTTGCGGCTCACACAAGCCCAATTCGTCGCCGTGCAAAAGCTTCTTCGCCATGACGAGTTATCTATCAGAAGAAAAGGGGTAGACGAGAAGCCCTTGATCGTCAGGCATGGTTCCCGGATGTATTGGTCAAAGCATATGGAAGATGGCCAGACCTTTTACAAGCAGATGGTGCGGCTGGTTCATCCCTCCAACTTTCCCAGCGGCAAAGCACCTGGTATAGCGTTGGTAACCGAGCAAGATATCCTTTTCCGTATGGTAATGGCGCTCTCTGCCCGTTTTGAGCGACTTAGCGACGAGTTAGTCGAGGCCGGTGTTGTCAGCGACAACAAGCGCGCGCTCTTGCTGAGCGACAACTGGAGAGAACTGCTCGACCAGCAGCGCATTGATGAGATCGCACAGCAAACGTATAGGGTTGCTGATGCTGAAGATGAATTAGTGGAAGAGATAGAGGGTTCTGATAGCGAATAGGTGTGGGAGCTATCAGGTTTGCCAGAAATGGGTCAAAGACTACAGAGGGCGAATGCTATCTTACCAAGACAGAGGAGCAGACAGTGTTTGGTTACCCTGAGATCGAGGAGCGGTGGCTCCTTGGGAACGCGACGCCCATGTCTGCGCAGCAATGGGAGACGGCCTTCCGTTGGTGTGCAGAGAAGTTCGGCAGAGAGTGGCTCCAACCCACGCGTCCCGAAACGCTCGTGACCGACGCGTACGTGGTTGCAGCCATATGGAACGCGGGAAGCCGCGCCGAGTCTCTCCGTGGTGCCGACAAGCTCATGCAAAAGCTTGGGACGAGCATCTCCGATGTTGCTTGGCCCATATTGGCCGAGCTCTGTGCGGTGGCACACTTCGCTTCTCGTGGGACAAGGGTGGTCTTAGAACAAGACATCCACCTTGAGGGAAGCCGTCATAAACCTGATATGCATATTCAGCTCCCTGTGGACAGCTTTCACGTCGAGATCAGCTGCCCTGAGATGGGCCAAGAGTACTTGCGTTTGATGGCGCTCCTCCGCTCCACCGTCGAATCGATCGCCATCGACCATCGACACGCTCAAGTCTACTTTTACAGGGAGCCAACGCTCGCCGAAGGAGCACTCGTTCGCCGGTTTCTTCATGAGGGCCTCGACCTACCGTTCCGGCGTCACGTTGATGGAGTCGCGGAGCTCTTTCTCGACCAGCCAGCAGATGAAAGCCTCAGCACCTTCCCGCCAGCCGTGAACGAGCCGGGTCCGCTGCTGGCTGCAATGTCAGCTCAGGTACGGGCAGGCGTGCTCGCAAGGCGAACCACCGTGAAGCTGCCCTTCAGCGACACACGCGCCCGGATGTTCATCCATAACGAAGCCCAGCAGTTGCCCAAGGGTGGACCGGGCATCATCATCCTTGACGTCAGTCGCACTGTGGGCAAGCCTGCGTCCTGGGCAGATGCTGTACGAGCCTATCTGGCGAATACGACAGCACACACGCGCGTGAGCGCGGTCCTCGTCTGGAAGGCGGGCTACACTGCTACTGGGGTGGAGCTACGCAAGGAATTAATCGTCAATCCCCGAGCTGCTTCCCCGTTGTCTGTGGACACGCAACGGGTGATCGCGGCATTCGGCGATGACTGGCCGTATCAGCTGACAGCCGAGGTGCCGATGCAGCTATAGTCGGAGCGTCAGCCAAAGACGCGATGGATTGGCAGGAACAGTTCACCCGTCTGAGCAGCATGCCGGCGCTTGCGCAGCAGCAAGGCCCCCAGGTCGATTCTGCCCTCCAGTACTGCCATGAGGTCGCTTCCGTCCATCAGGATCATGACGGGCCGGGCGGCGGTATGAAGGCTGACGGCATCGGGTGAGTAGCCGTTGATCGACAAGAACAAACCGAGTGTGTTGTCCAGCTTGCGCGAAATCTTGCCCGCGAAGGCGTCGAGCTCTTCGATCCCAACGAGCTCGTGTTGCCACTTGGCCTCAAGGAGGAAGTCTGTCCTCTCGAATGTGAAGGCTCCGTCGATCTGCTCACCAGTTATCTTGAAGGACGCACGTGGGTCCATGTCGAACAACTCGAACAGCTGCCGCAGGATCCGCTCAAGCGCGTACCCGCGTTGCTGTGGTGCCGTGGAACCCACGAGGGCGTAGTACTGGGACCGGAGAGACTCCAAGGCCGACGCTACCGCTTGCGTTTGCAGTCGCTTCTCGTAAGCAAGTTGACGGCGACGGGCGACGGCCTCCTGCTCGTCGAGTACCTCCTGATGCGCCCCGGTGTACTCGCGTAAGGCCTGGACGGCGGCCATCGCCGCTTCGGCTTTCGACGGTCCTGCGTCGAGGCGCTCCAGGTGGGCGAAGTCGTCTATATCAGCGACATCGAGCATGAGTCGTATCAGGGCGTCTTGATGGCGTTCCTCGTCACCCGCCAGGCGGTCGACCAAGCTCCCAACGACATTGCGCTTGGGATCCTCCCAGTTCAACCGATTCACCATGAGGGGATCGCCAAGAGCCAAGGTGAGAAAGCTCTTGAGGTCGGATTTGTACCAGTAGACTGTACTCAACGCTTCCTTGAGCGCATGAATCGCCGCTGGTGATATGCGCTTGGCCACTGTTCGAGCGCCCGTTTCCATCGCCAATCTCTCTAATAGGTATTCATGAATGAGGGAATCATTGATTCTGCAAACGAATGAGAGGGCGGAGAGTAACCGTCACGTTAATATTTTGTCTGCCCTGGTTGTGACTCTCGCCTGCACTGATGCCATTCAATCCCAAATCAGAAGCCTTGCCAAACTATTGGCGTGCTTGCTTTTGCTCTTGTTGACGCAGATTGTAATCAGCAAGCTGTTGGGAGAGCTGCTCTCTGACTTCGGGATCGCTGAGGTCAGAGAGCTTTTCATTGACCCAGGTAATGCCCTGATCAATCCAGTGACTATAGCCGTGATACCTGGCAGAAAGGACCAAAGGAACGAGGGCGAATCCCCCCAGGAGAAAGAGCCTGTCCCGGAACACCTGCATTTCAGGGTCAGACAGCAGGTTCAGGCTCTCCACGCTAGGGAGCAACTCTATGAGTGTATGGAGCCACTGGCAGAGCATTCGATAGTCCTCGCGTGCTTGTGCCCACTCTTCTCCCGTTGCATTGAGTAATGCGTCTCGCAACTGGGGAAGAGAGAGTATCTCCTGGAATGTGCGTAGCCAGGCCCAGGCTTCTTCTGATGGTGTAGGCGGAGGTGCGTCTGCGTGGCCTCGCTGGTTTATTTCTGTTGTTTCCCCTATCTTCTGAGGAATACTGAGCGCAGATGCGAGAAGACTTTCATCTGGCTCGTAGTTTGGGACGAGAAAGGTGCTCAGCAAGAATTCAACCAGGGTTTGATAGTTGTCGATGCCCATCTGTCGGATGGTGGGATCTCGCCGGGGTGAGAATCGCCATTTCGGTAACCAATGTTCAAAGATGAATTCGCTCACGCGCCAGAGCATGTCGTCAGCATCTTCTGCTCCGTCGGTGATGGCGTGCAGGGCAGCTTCCGCGGGCTGGAGCCATAGTTTCAGGATGGGTTCAAAGGGAACCTCGTACCCACGGAGCCAGAGGTAGAGAAGGCGGTTGTGATAGTCTCTACAGCCACGTTCCACGAGGTCATAGAGTTCTACGATCTGCTCTATAACATCCTCGTTCCAGACGTAGACGGGTTTATTTGAGCCTGGGCGCGAGGTGCGCCTTAATTCGGGTAGCAGGCCGATGGCCCTGTTACTGAAGTGCGTGAGCAAGCGTTTGTTGAAGTTGGGACGCCCTGATCGCTTCAGGCCATCCAGAACCTCATCTTGGGTGATGCCGGCGTCTCTCTGGTCGTTATTTCTCAGCATGTTTTGGCCTCCGCTTGTGATAGCGATCGACCAGGATGAGTGTGCTTACTATTGCCCCTGGGACAGCAAGCACGAGGGCGGTAATAGAATAAATCCACAACACGTGAATGGTCCTCCGATTATATCAAATGTATTCTCCAGCGCTGCTGGGAAGGGTATCACCCTCTCTGCTAAAGAGTGTAGCAGAATGGCTCAGGAGAGGTTGGGCGGCCAAATTGTAAGCTGTAGCCGCACGTTGTAAAAATGGCAGACGAGCCTAACAGACCCTCTCAGTGCAAACGAAAGTCACACCCAGTGCAGACAGGATAGTAACGTGACAGGATGGCGGCCAAAAACAGCGGGCTTGCCAGCCGTTTTGAGGCGGGATATAATCGCACATAAGAAAGTATTATGTGGGATTGCGCATCCCGCGAGAGGAGTCTCTTGTATGCCTGATGGTCGAAGGCCCATTGGCCGGAGTGGGAAACCGTTAAGCGACTGGTATCTCGACTTATACGACGAAAATGGCACCTACGATCTGGAGACCCACTACCAGAGAAAACGAGAGAAGGACCGGCGCACATACGTTTCCGCCCCAACGCAGCGCGATCTCTGGCAGAGAGATCACGGTGCCTGTGTTCGCTGCGGCTCGATAGCCGATCTCACCATCGATCATGTGGTGCCTGTCTCGTATGGCGGGACAAGTGAACTGAAGAACCTGCAACTGCTTTGTCAGCACTGTCATGGTCAGAAGGGGTTAGAAGATCAATCTCGTTACAGCCCTGGAGACCGGAAATCCCTTGATGAGAGATATCGATGAATGAATGAATGGGAAGGAGAAGCGCCCATGGCCGAGGAAACCGCCTTGACGATCTACGATGCTGAAGTCGTCGAGTACCGAGAGCCGGGCCGCTATGATGATGACCTTGCCCGCGCCGGGCAGGTCGCCGATCAGGCGAGCCGGACTGACGCCTTCGCCGAGTACCACGCCGAGCAGACCGACAATACCCGCATCGCTCAACTCGACGCCCTGAAATGTTTCTCCGCTTACCTGGCCGCGGCGCATATCCAGCGGCAGGCCTCCGATCTCTACCAGGATGCCGAGGCCTGGTGGGGTATGTCTGCCGGGCTGCTCAAGGGCTTCCGCACGTGGCTGCTGGAAGAGGGGTACGCCATCGGTACAATCAACCACCGCCTCGCCATCCTCCGCCAGTACTGCCGCCTGGCCCACGAGGCGGGTGTCCTCTCCGACGAGACGCTGGAGCTGGTGCTGGCTGTGAAAGGTTATGGCAGCAAAACGGGGCGCAACCTGGACAGCGATCGTGCCCGCCGCAGCGTCCCCACACGCAAGAGTACCAAGAAGGCAGCGCCGACCCCGGTGAGCAAGGCGCAGGCGCTGCGCCTCAAAACCGAGACGACGCGATCCGAGCGTCCGCGCCGCCGCACGCACGATCTGCTCCTGGAAGCCAGAGACGCGCTGCTGATGGGCCTGTTCATCGAACACGCCTTTCGCGTGAGCGAGGTCGCGGGCCTGGATGTCGAGGATTTTGACCTGGAGCAGGGACTCGTGACGGTCTATCGCGAGAAGACCGATGAGACGCAGACCCACCGGCTGAAGAAGCACACGCTGCTGGCTGCCTCGCGCTACCTGGCCGAGACCGGGGCCACCACAGGTCCGCTTTTTGTCGGCTACCGCGGCGGCCGCATCACCCGCTACGGCCTCTACGACCGCGTACGCGTGCTGGGCCAGCAGGTGGGCCTGCCGACGTTATCGCCGCACGATCTGCGGCATTATTGGACGTATGACGCCCTCGGCAATGCGACGCCGGTGGATCGCGTGCAGAGTGGAGGCAACTGGAAGTCGCCGACGATGGTCTTGAAATACGCCAGGCGCACCGGGATTGCCAACGATGGCGTGATCATCACCGAGTAACCTGCGCGAAGAGCCTCACGGTTGCTCACACGCATGGGGTAGACGACTTATCAGAAAGGAAGGAAAACGATGGCAACGCAGCCATCACCACTCCGCATCTTTTGCGGTTATGCACATAAAGACAAAGCGCTCTTTCAGCAGCTCAAAACAGCACTGGCCGTCCTCATCCGCCAGGAAGCGGTGAGCATGTCGGGACCCCTATTGCCCCCGAAATGGAATGGCCTCCTACCTGGCCTCATTATGTCGCATTCAGCATTCAGCTCGATAATTTCTTCGCTGTCGCGCTACCCAAAATGAGCTGCATGTTCACAAGCTGCGCTGTGTGACGGACCATCCAGGGTCACCACGGCAACATTTGCGAGAGAACCCATACCTTGACACTGCCTGTAAGCTGAGAGCAAGGTGACAGAGCACCAGAAACGGCAAGCGAGTGGTATCTACACAGAAGAGTGGTGCAACAACGCATGACGCCAGATCATGAGCAGCTCATCGCGAACACGCTGCAGCTGGCCTACGCACGAGCCGTTGAGTGGCTCAACGGTATGGCAATCCCTCTGGGAAAGAATCCCCCGCCGTACACGTCTGAGATGATGTGGAACAGCCCGCTGGGCCGCGACCTCGTCGCCATCGCCAACTACGTCGAAGGCTATCCCCCGCCGCAGGAAGGCATCCCAGCTCTCCTGAACCGCACGGCCTGTTCGCTCTTCGGCCATACGCTGAGTCCGCAGGGCTTTCGCCTGCCGAAGGACTTTCACAAACAGCCGCTTGGGCAATTCTTCTACGCCGCCTTTGCCCGCTTCATTCCCAAAGAGCAGCTCATGCGGACTCACGAGGTCCAGAAACTGTTCGGGGTCAAACGGCAGACGGTCTACGACTGGGCCGAGGATGACACCCTGATCCCCTACTATATCGACGGCACCATGATGTTTGTGCGCTCTCAGGTCGAACAGTTCCACGCGCGCTGGCTGCGCCAAAAGCAGCAGCGACAGCAGCGTGGCATTGTCAACAAGCTGAGTTGAGGCGAGCCAACTATGCCAACGACTACTCCGGCTTGAAGTGATACACCTGTCTTCTTAGATCCGCCAGGTCATAGAAGACGAAGCGCCCCCTGTCGCTCTTGTCGATTTCTTCAAGGACCTCCATGAGGCCGTCGTATACCCCTTCTTCCGGATTCATATCCACGAAATACCAGACGACCGGGACATAGGTTGCCAGCTCATCCATGATCTGCCTCAGCTGGTCTTTATGCTTCGCGCTGGTCTCTACTTCTATGATGGCGAGGTAGTCCGTATTACTTCCTGTGCTGCGAAACCTCCACAGACCATCAGGAGTGTGATGCATTCGATACACATCGGGGATATACGTACTCGGATCGGCCTTTTTCAGCGCTACCCATTCTTTCTTGCGCCGGACATACCATCGCTCACTTTCCCACTCCCCTTTGAGCTTTTTGCCCCAGTAGAGGTCCTCTAAGTAGAGCCGCACCCGGTTGATCTGGTGGATATGCTCCAGGTTAATGTCGGCGGGTCGATGGGGATTCCAGGGCAAATCTGCAGCGCTCAGTCCGCGCCTGCTTGGCCACGCCCACTGCTTGCCGAGCAGGTTCTTGTAATACACCATGCCTGCTGGCTCCCATCGCTCCTCTATGATGTGCCGCACCCGGCTCGCCGATAACCTGCCGGGCTCGTTGGTTTCCCCCTCTGGCATCCGTCCCAGCAGTTCTTGCAGATCGTCCCTCCGCGCAGCTCCCTGCTCTCCCATCCAGCGGAAAGCCTTGATATCGCGCGGCTTCATCCGCGGGATGCCTGCATCTTTCCGACGCTTGCGAGAAGACCGGCGTTTGGCGGAGGGCCGATCCTCATCGTCGTCACCCTCCTCTTCCTCGTCGAATTCCTCGTCGAACGTATCTTCCTGGTCCCAGATCTCCTCTCGCTCACTGGTGGGTGTGCTATGTGGTGGTCGGGTGACCTGGCGTTGTTGAGAATGCGTTGGTTCCCTCTGTCCTCGCTTTCGTGCCATGATTTCCTCCTGGTCTGATTCTCTCCGTTGTCTTGTTGGAATCTACGCATGACAGTGCGGAGAGTAAGAGATAGATAGAAATAAGGATGTTGATCGTTATCGGGGAGTCGGGGAAAGAGCATAAGCTTATACATAAGCTGCATTCCGTTTGAGCGTAAAATCGCAGAAATCAAAAAGCATCAATCGATAAAACCAGGTAGGGTGTTGCCTGAGTTATGCCGGGGTTTTGCCCTGGGTATATTACAGGAGAGAGTGGAGCAGAGAGCCATCAGCGCTACCAGCATATCGCGAGTGTCACCGCTAAAAAATACGGCGAGCGAGCCGAAAAACGAGCGCGGTAGGCGGGATCAGCCCCTTCGACCAGTATACCAGATCACCGCCAGGCTGACAACCGCCGATACAGTGACGGCGTGGGTCTGCGTGCGCAAGTCAGCACGCCAAAAACGGAAGGGGGGACAAATCAGCCCGTAGAATACCCTGTATGTGGGTACCTGCACCCCGATTTTCCAGGCGTGGAGCCGTGTTATGACCAGTTTGACCGGATGCGATTTTCGCATCCAAAACGAGAGAGATTTGACGCTTGCTGGTGGGCACTTTTCAGCTAGTGGTGGAGGGATGAGTGCCGTTGGCCTCTGGGGAACCTGACGGTCGCCAGGTCTACATGCGGGTGAGGCGGCACGGTGCGCACTTCGCGAAAAAGTGGGGAGTACCTTCGATGGGACATGGCCTTGCGGCCTCTGCTCAAGCCGTGGTATGGGATTGCAGATGTGCAAAATTGGAGACGTCTATTCTCTCGATGAGTGGAAGGCTTCCAGCCTGACGGATGGCTGATGGGGAAGTAGAGAGAACCCTGACGGGTAGACTGATCGGTGGCTGACGGGTGATCCTGCTGAAGAATGCGGCGTATGCGTGCGTGAAATAAGTCTGGAAGATCGACTCACATCCGGGGAGCCGGTCCTCAAAACGTAGGGGAGTGAAATTCACGTCGATATAGCTATCTTACTCCTAGAAGAGTCTACCTCAAAATGCAAGGTGTGGAGGGGCTTCATGACCAATTGAATCGGACGCACAACGTGCATCCGGTTTGTAACTTTTTGCGGCAAAAACGCAGGGCATTCTCAGCATTGTGGCTGCCGGGCAGAACGGACATGAACGCGCTGCAACGCGGGGATCACCTCCTCAAAGCAATCCAAAACACGAGAGAACCCCAGCCAAATCTGAGGATTCATGCCGTCCGAGGCCCCACTTTTTCGGATGGGAGAATCCCATCCAGAGAGCTGAAACTACCCTGAAAAGGGAGAGAAGCTTATGCTGTACCTATGCTGACGGTTCATCTGCAACGCCCGGTCTGACAGCGGAAAACCGTGCTCAGTACGCAGCGACGGTGCTGGCTCCATTCCTGGCAGCAGCAGGGCGACGGACATCCGCCGCCCAGAAGACATGGAGCGCCAGCGCGTGCAGCGGACAGTCCCCGATTGCATACACCGATCGCTCTGGAGGACCGGTGCTGGCGGCGTCATGGCAGGCCATCCAGGATCGGCATGTCCGAGATGAGCGACATCGGCACATGAGGCAGACGCTCGTTCAGCGAACTCAATTACCGACCAACCGGTGGGGTTGTAGTTCTCAATAGGCTCTTTCCATTTCATCATGTATAGATAATACCTTCTTTTGTGCTGATCTGCGCCGTCTCCCAATCCAGCACATCGGCCAATTCTGCCCGAAATGCCTCCAGGTCTTTCTCTCGCATTGCTTCATCAGGCATCTCTGTATCTTTCCAGACCAGCCACATGCTCACCGTTGTGGGGGAGGAATCGTCTTTAAAAATATAGCGCTGGATCGTTCCGGGAAACGTATGCCGTTGTCCTGCATAGATTGCTCTCAACTTCTCTATCATCTGTGCCTGCTTCCCGTCACGCACCTGCACCTGTATTTCTGTGCCAAGCACGCTACTTCCCCCTCGGTAGACCCGCCACAGCGGTTCTTTCTTGCGAGGTCGCCCGGTGATATGCGGTTTGAATTGTTCAACTGCCTCTTTGCGCAGTAAGATCACATTGCCTACTCGGAAGGCCGGAAGGCGTTTCTCTTCAATGTATTGGTAGACGCGCTGTTTCGATATGCCCAGTATCCTCGCGGCCTGATCGGTTGCAATGTAATCCGGTACTTCCGGAAGCTCGATATATTCTGTCATGGGCAAACTGTACGTTTGCCAAGTCTTTTCTGTAAGCTTTTCTCAAAACAAGACTTGATTTAAGAGTAGAAGCGATGTTACAATCACTACCATCGGCTGTCATAAATAGCGAAGGAGAGAGCGACATGTCATGGTGCATGAGTGGCCGCCAGTCTCGTTCGAGAAGAAGGAGTGGGTGTTGTGGAAGAATCCCTTTCAACTGCCAATGATGTTGAAGTGAAGTTCCTGGGTGGTCTGTTGCTCCGTCCAGGGTCGCTGGCGCAGGTGGTCGATCTCCTGCACCCAGAAGATTTTTTCCAGGAGCGTCACCGGGTGATCTACACCGCTGTATTGTCGCTCTATCAACAGCATGACCCTATCAGTGCGCAAACGGTCTGCGAGGTGCTTAAGCAGCGGGGAAGCCTGGACAGCGTGGGTGGATCGGAGTACCTCACCTCGCTTGGCCGCCCTGTCGAGGAACAGGAGATGATGGAGCACGCTGCATTCATACACAGGCGCGCAGCTGCACGCCGCCTCCTGTCTGCGGGAGAGCGTATTCAGCAACTGGCCAGGACCGAACCGGATGAGACGATTGCCTTCGAGAAGGCCACACAGATCCTCGCACAGGTGAAGCAGATTCCGGTGACATTCGCTTCGCCGCTGGGAGAGCTCCTGGTGGAATCGACGCAGGAACTGAGTCAGGTGCGTACCCGGAGCGGTGAATGGACAGGCGTCCCGACAGGCATTGACGACCTGGATAAGCTCACCGATGGTCTGCAACCTTCCGACATGATCATGGTCGCGGCACCTCCCTCGACAGGGAAGACCAGTTTCGTCTTAAGCATCGCCTTGCACGCCGCGTTGAGCACCCGACGCCCGATTGGTATATTCAGCCTGGAACTAAATCGCAAACGCCTCGTCCAACGCCTCCTGACCATGTCTGCCCGTACCGACTTTTACCGCTTGAGGACGGGGAGACTGGAAAACGAGGAGTGGGAGCGCGTCCTCGCGGCGTCAGAACAGCTGACCAAGGAAGCAGGCATATGGATCGATGACACTGCGGACCTGTCGACGGAACAACTGCGTCAAAGGGCCCGCCACCTGGTCGAGCAAGAGCATGTCGCCCTCATCATTGTGGATGATATCCATCTCATGCAGGCGACCGTGAACGGCAGGCGCCTTGAGCAACGCGTGCAGGAGGTAGAGGAAATCAGTCGCATGCTCAAAGTGATCGCGCGAGAACTCAATATTCCTGTCTTGGTGGTTGCACAGCTCCTGCGAGCCGTGGAGAGCCGCCCACTCGAGAAAGCCAGGTTTTCGGAGTTGCGCGGTGGTTTCCTGGAACATGACGCCGACCTCATGCTGATACTGTACCGCGATGAGCTGTACCAGAGCAAGCTGGAAGCTCATCATCTGGTGAAGATCATCGTCGCAAAGCAGAGAAATGGTCCTTTGGCAGACCTCTATGTCCATTTCCAGCCTGAGCAGATGCGTTTCAGTGACCTGATGATTAATCCTGAGGAAGAGCAGCAAGAGGAGCATCCATCATGAGTGAAGTGGGTGCAAGCGTCTGGCGGTGTGCGTTGTTCGTAAGAGCCACATGTGGCGATTTGATAGGGGCGGTCAAACCCAAGGTGTAAATGTGATGACTCGACCTGGAAGAACAAGCGACTTTTGCAGAACCTCTTCTATGAAAGGGCGCTCTCCTGTTCTCTACGAGCGATAGCATGAGGCGATATCGGCCGTATCGAGGACACTTTTGTTCATAGCGACAAGGAAACAGGATGTAGGTTTTGAGTGTGTGATGGCCTATGTGTGGAGAACATACCGGCTTCTGTCTTCTGATAGCGCGCCCACCTTTCTGCCAACCGCTCCTCGCATCGAGAGAAATGGTCTTGCCTCTGCCTGGCTCGCCGCAATTGATCACGACTATGGGTACGACGCGGAAGGAGAAGCGCGCTACAAGCAAGTGTTCACAGTCTTATGAAGATAACGTTGTCGGCTTAGTGAGCAAGAAGTGCGAGAAGCTTTCCTGGACAATTGAGCCGCGATGTACCGGGACTCAGAGGTACAACGGAAATGCGCGACCCATTTCGCCATCTCTGAGGGGGTCGGTATCTAAAAGATACTCTGGTACAGGCAGAGCAAAGACACTGTAGCCAATGAGAGTATCAAGGACATACTCGAAGGTATCTAAAAGATACTCTGGTACAGGCAGAGCAATGGTAACGCACCTATGTGAACGTCTCCTTCGGAGGCGGAAGAATATACTCCGGTTGTGTAATTCGCACATAGGGCTGTATTGCTGTTCAGAAGTCAGCGCGGCACTCACTATGAACAGCGGCAACAGGAGACATTGCGGGGGTAGACCACCTGCCTCTCTTGCTTCTTCTGCCGGTCTCGACTATAGTTTTGATGGGAAAGGATGCAACAGCATGGCAGATCTCGTCGGTCGACAGCTTGGGCATTATCGTCTCACACGCCTCCTGGGACGGGGAGGGTTTGCGGACGTCTACCTGGGCGAGCAGATCTACCTGGGAAGTCGGGCCGCCATCAAGGTACTCTCCGTGCCACTGGCTCAGGAAGCGACCTCCGGGTTTCTCAACGAAGCGAGAACGCTCGTTAGACTTGCGCACCCGCACATTATTCGTCTGCTGGACTACGGCGTTCAGGAACAGATGCCTTTTTTAGTGATGGAATACGCCCCCGGCGGCACGTTGCGCGAGCGGCATCCAGGCGGGCAGCGGCTTCCGCTGCCAACCGTTGTGGACTATGCGAAGCAGGTAGCCGAGGCGTTACAGTACGCGCACAAGGGACGCCTGATCCACCGAGATGTGAAACCGGCCAACCTGCTGCTGGGGCAGCGTGGCGAGATCCTCCTGAGTGACTTTGGGATTGCCCTGTTCGCGCACAGCACGCGTTCGCAGCGTAAAGAGGAGATCGCGGGGACCATCTCGTACATGGCTCCGGAGCAGATTCAAGGGAAACCCTGTCAGGCCTCCGATCAGTATGCGCTCGGCGTGATCGTCTACGAGTGGCTCACTGGGAATCGTCCGTTTTCCGGTTCATATCCCGAAATCGCGGCCCAGCACTGCCTGGCGTCACCCCCGCCGCTGAGAGGAGCGCATCCCGGCATTCCCCAGGCGGTCGCAGCCGTGGTCTTGCGCGCGCTGGCAAAACGCCCACAGCAGCGTTTTGCCAGCGTACAAGCATTTGCGCGGGCGCTTGAGCAAGCAGCAGCAACGACCCGGAGCCAGCCTGCGCTGCTCGCCATGGCTGAGGTGCGGCCGGAGAGTCGCAGGCGGTGGCGATTGGAAGACGACCTGGAGGGCGTATCTACCTGGTGAGCGGACAGGCATGACCTGGCACGCGGAGAGATCGTTTTGCTTTATCCCACCCGAAAGGAGCTTGATGCCCTGCTCCTACGAGCGTTTCGATGGGCTGGTCCGACTTCTGGAAGAAACACACTGTGCCGTCTGGCGTCAGTAGCGGGGAAGCCATCGATGCCCGACAGGATGGTGTATCACCGTTTATTTCAGAAAAGCCCGGAAACCTGGCCTGGATGGAGTGTAGCACTTTCTCGTTGTCCATCGGTATGTACCATGCGATCGGGCATCACGTCGGCCGTATCCTCACTCTGTTCTCCCCTTCATCTATGCCCTTCCCTTGCTTCCAACCGGGCGCGTTGACCTGCCTTCGCCAGGCGACGCGCCCGAACACCAGCACCGTCGCAAGACCACTGGAGAGGCTTACGCCTTTTCCAACCGCGAGGAGGATTCTCCTGGATAGAGCAGTGGAGGTGGATATTCCCACGGATCATCGAGTGAGAGAAACCGAT
>WNFD01001246.1_pt1 | contig 26476 bp, 32 predicted proteins | sample 5400491 | NCBI WGS metagenome assembly WNFD01 (sample SAMN13153343, study PRJNA577476) | soil metagenome | isolation source: 120 cm saprolite under Douglas fir tree site 2 hole 2 replicate 2 | place: USA:California | collected 2015-04-18
AACAACTTCGATTTCCCTGATCCGCTGGCACCCTTGATTTGAGTGTGCGTCTTGCGCTTCTCTTGCTTTGGCATCACTCCTCCCTGCTTTCATTTTACCTCCTTCGCTATCGAACTTCTCCTAGAAACACGGGAATCCCGAGTCTTCGTCGTTTAGTCTCGCCCTTGAAGAGAGTCTCTTTGCGCTCCGGTATGTCGCCACGCTCCCCTAGGTGCTGGGCGAACTGGTTCGCATAGTAGCTAGAGCCCAAGTAGAGCGTGTGCTTTCCGTAGCGCTTCCGCAGTTCATCAACGCTCTCGTAGAGGCGCTTCATCTTTTCGGCTTTCACCGCCGCGCCGAAAAGGTCGAGCTGTGCTACGGTATCTTCCTCAAGGTCGAGAAGCACGACGCCCGTCTGGCGGTACGTGAGCTTCGAGCTAAAGAGCTTGTTGAAGGCAGGGACTGTCGCGCTGATGATGTCGTTCGGGAATGCTGTAGGGCGCGAGAGGCGCACCTCCATGCCCGCGCTCCGAAAGTCCTGCGTCTTTATGAACACCACGGCCCCCTTTGCGGCGAGTTTGTACCGCCGCGCTTTCATCGTCGCGTTCTCGATGTTCTTGGAGAGTTGCGCGAAGACGAACTTCCTGTCGTTCGACGGCGGCGTGAAGGTCTTCACCTTCTGGATTGAGGCATAAGAGGTTTTTTCTGCGGTCACGAGGGGGAGCACCGACCGCCCGTTCAATTCCTGCCAGATTTCATACGAAGGCTTCGTGAAATGCGCGTTCACCCAATCTTCGTCTTTTCGTGCAAAGCTGAGCGCGGTCTTCGCTCCCAGTTTTTGGAGATACGCCGCCGTCTGCGGCCCGATACCCCACACTTTCTCGACCGGCAGGTCTTTGAGATAGAGGTGGATGTCCCTGGCCATGATTGCGGTGAATCCCGAGGGCTTCTTCCACTTCGAGGCGAGCTTGGCGATAGCTCCTTGTCGAGGTCTTCCTTGATGCGGCGCGCAATCTCGATGTAATTCATGCGGAGCGGCCGCCGCAGCCCGGTGAGATCCGCAAAGCACTCGTCAATGCCGTATTCCTCCACGTCCGGCGTGTAACGCCGCACAATCGAGAAGAAGCGCTTCGAGAGGAGCGAGTACGTCTCGTAGTCGGAAGGCAGGATCACGGCGTCCGGGCAGAGCTTTCTCACTTCGAAGAGCCGCATGGCACGGGTGACTCCGAGAGCTTTGGCCTCATAGCTCATGGAGGCGACAATCCCGCGCTCCTTGCCCGTGATGACGGGTCTGCCTTTGAGCGCCGGGTCCCGCGCCTGTTCGCAGGAAGCGAAAAAAGCGTCGCCATCAATGTGTACGATGGCACGCGGGAATCCGTGGATGGAGAGAGGAGGGTTTTCCATGCTTAGTATTTGCGGAAGGAGGATTTTACGATCGCGGCGACCCGCAGTTCTTGCTGGGGAACGATGGGCTTGTATTTCTTGTTCGCCGCAACGAGCATCACTTGTTTCCCGCGCTTGCGGAAATACTTCATCGTCCAAGCGCCGTCCACTTCTGCAATCACGATGTCGCCGTCTTTCGGCTCCCCACCGCGCTCAACGAGCACGTGGTCACCGGGCATGATGCCAGCCTCGATCATGGAATCGCCGGTAACTTTGAGGATGTAGGTCGCTTCCCTGTTGCCGATGAGAAACTGATCCAGGGTCAGCGTGTCCAAAAGCTCCTCTTCCGCCGGAGAAGGCCAGCCTGCCTCCACGACACCGATCACGGGAAGGAGAGTGGCGAGGCTCTTGGGCACGATTCGGCCGCTTGCGTCTTTGGCAAGCGCCCCGAGGTCTACGAGCTTTCGGACGAGCTTGTAGGCGGCGTTCTTTGACTTGAATTCAAGAAGCTCTGCGATCTCGCCGTAACTCGGCATGCGCTTCTTGCGCCGCCAGAAGCCAAGGATCTTCTCTTTGTATTTTTCGAGCGTCGGCATATCCTGCGGGAATCATAGGTGAACGAACGTTCACCTGTCAACAGTTCCTGTGTATAACAGCTATATTAGTTTATAGTGAAGTTATGTGCGGCCGGTATTCCATTGCTATAGAGCCCACCGAAATCGAGGACCAATTCCGCGCGAAATTTGAGGAACCCATGAAGCCCCGGTACAATGCGGCCCCCTCCCAGATGCTACCGGTAATCCTGAACGAAGCGCCGGGTACGGTGCGTTTCCTTCGATGGGGACTCATGCCGCCGTGGATTGAGAAAATAAAGAAGCGCGATGGGCTCATAAATGTGCGAGCCGAAACGCTAAGGGATAGGCACACGTTTCAGCACGACCTCAAAGAGCGTAGGTGTCTCGTCATCGCTGACGGGTTTTACGAATGGAAAAAGACAGCAGGCGGGGGCAAGGTCCCGTATCGCATTACTGCCAAGGACGGTTCTCCGATGGGATTTGCTGGAATATGGGAAGTCAATCACGACAAGAGGGGGAATAAGGTGCCGACCTTCGCGATAATCACTACCGCAGCAAACAAACTCATGGCACCTATCCATGCCCGTATGCCGGTCATTTTCTGGCCACGCGACAAATCCAAATGGCTGCGGGATCGGCAGCCTGTTCCAAATCTTATCGAAAGACTTAAACCGGTCGATGATCGAAATCTCCGGGCCTACGAAGTGTCGCGGCTCGTCAACAAAGCCTCTGTCGATTCTCGGGAGGTAATCCAGCCGGTCTGATGCGTAAAGAAAAAAGAGCCAAGGAATTCCTTGGCTCTTGGTTTTGATTCGCTTTCGATTGTGAAAGAACTATTGACCTTCCTCTTCCTTCTCCTCGCTCGACATCCCGAACATCTTGCCGACGGATTGGATCGCCGGAAGCCGTGTCGACATCGGCATTTCTTTCGCTGCGGTCGTGAACGCGTTGTGGAGCGACCACATCGTGCGCGGCTCGAACTCTGCGAGCTTCGGTTCGAAGTATGCCTGCGATGTCTCCGGCAGTAGGCGTAAGGGCATGAGGCCTTTAGCGAACACGTCATGCATCATGGCTTTTGCTTCGATGTCGCGAAGCTCCCGTTCTTTGAGCGTAGCGATCTCACCCACAAGCCGGCCGAAGTGCTCCTGGAAGCGGAGCACCGCCGTCGCAAGCTCTTCGCGGAGCCTGAGACCGGAGGTGTGCTTTCGGCGGAGCGCGATGAGATCACCCCTGAATGCAAGGTTATCGCACACGAACACCGCGAGACCCGCGCAGATTTGAATGGACATGGACTTGTCGTTTGCGGTGCGAAGCCCCAAGGCAGCCGTGCCGTCTTGTGATTCGCCGTAGGCAAGCTCCAAGACTCCGAAGAGCACGGAGCCGTCGCGACGCAAGGCGAAATGCTCCTCGCGAATCGTGATCTGACACGTGCGAAGTACCCTGTCGAGCGATTCGACAAGCTCGACGTGCGGGATAGGCTTCCAGGTGTTGGTGCCATGCGGCGTCTCGATGGCCCGAAGTTGGTCGCGCGTCACGAGGTCGGTGTCGACGTGGGATATGAGCGTTCCGTGATTCATGCGGGTTGTGCCTCCGTTCCTGCGCCTGGCTCCCGTTTGATCTTCGAGAGGAGTGCTGTAACCATCTCTTGCGCTACCTGGGGCCTGGCTCCGTCAATGTCTCGGAGTTCATAGAGCGCCCACGGAAGTTCCGTATTGCACGCCCGGCAATAGGCCGTGAGCTCGCACTTATGCTCCTCGACTTGGTTATCTGTTTCGTCGTGATCCATGTAGATACGACCATGCACGACGTGCGCGTAATTCCGCTCTGTCACGGTCGAGCGCTCACTGCAGAAGTTATAGAAACCGTTCAAGAGGAGGTTGGCGGCGCAGTTGGGACATGGAAGTACAGGGATGCCATTGCTGTCTTCGGACACGTGAATCTCCTTTCTGAGAATTTTTGGGGTCGAAGAGGTCAGGATTCCGCTACGAGGTCTTGTTGCCAGTCGCGACGGTACCCGGGGAGGGTCGACTCCAGGGCTTGCTTTGCAGTTTCGGTTTCCGGGTCCACGCGTAGAAAGTAGGTCTTCTGCGTTGAAGGGCAGATCACTTTGAGGAAGGCGAGCGGCACGCGTTCTTCAACCGATCCTCTGTCGCTTTGCCAACGACTTCGCGTCTCGGCCGTGTTGACCTTGAGGAGGGCGCTCCCGCTGAAGGAATCGACGGGTTTGAGATCCGCCTCGCGGGCGAAGTTCTCCACACCCATCCGCTGGAGAAGCACTTCCCGCTCGGTCTGGTTCGTCTCAGCGAGAATCCGTTCCGTCGTTGGACGGTTCATCACCGTCCGTGACGAGACTCTCCAGCCACGCCAGAAGTAGAACGTGCCATCTTTGCAGATGACGGCGGGGCCGTCAGCGCGATGGACGCGCCATCCATTCTGTTGCCGTTCTGCCCACACGTCTCCAACGAGAAACGTGAAGCCGTGAGTCAGGCAGAACTGCGCCGCGAGCGGGAGGTTGGGCTGGAGCCGCTTTCGCGCTTCGCGTGAGATGTAGCTCATCCACCTTGGGAACGGCTGGCCTCGCATGTCCCACGGAAGCTGGCCGATGAGCTGCTCCCTTATCGTTCGACTGCGATTCGTGGACTCGCTCGCTACGGGTAGCGTGAGTCCCCGGCATTCGGCGTGATGTTGTTTGAATTCCGCTTGGGAGTCGGTGAGCGTGAAGCGCCAGCCCTCGTCGGCAAGCGCTTCACGGACCGCCTTCCGGTTCATCCGGACTAGGCGCATGCGTTCAGTCCCACACCTGCCGCCAGCGAAGGCCGTCGTACTCTTGCTGGTGAACGACCGCATACGTGCCGGTCGGCAGTTGGATGGGGCCGTGCTCGTCGTGCACGATGGACGCACCCGCTTCGGATGCCCGAAGGTACATGGCCCGGCCGAGTGCTACGAGCATGGCGCCAGCGGCAAGCGATGACGGGGATACGCGATGCGCGTGCCCGGTCTCTTCTCCCCGTGCGATGACGCCATTCTTGAGAGCCGTTCCTTCGCTGAGGTTCACTGCCTCGTCGATTTTGACGAAGTAGATGTCCCCCTGTCTCCAGAACGGGTACTAGCTTCTGCTTGTTGCATTGCTTCTCCTTTCTTTCGTGATGTTTTTCTGAGTCGCTCGCCACTGACGTGCTGCGGAGAACAACTCACGCTCGAAACGTTCAACATCCACGTACGCGCGTGTCCTGCCATATCCGGCGGTGGCATGAAGTTCCCATGCGAGGGTTTTAGCTGCCGCGCCGAGAACCGCATTCTTGGCGGCTTTAGTCATAGAGCCTCCTGTGGCCGCAGGTCGGCATATGCCTCCTTTCGTCAGAACAGCGTTTAGGGTTGAGGGATCAGGGGAAGGGTTTGGTAAGGTGCTGGTCTCAGCGTATGGCGATTATGGATTCAGAACTAGACATACAAAAAATCCAGGGACCTAAAGGGGGGGCCGAGCAAAAAGAAAGGGAGCGGGTGTGAGCCGCTCCCCTGAGATCGAGGCGCTAGTAATCTTCCGGGTACATAGCCGTCCAGCCGCCGATTTCGTTCCGGACAAGCCACAGGTTCGGCGGGATGCGCCAGATGTCGCCGACCTCTCCCGTGTTGTCGTCAGAGCCTTGGGCGAGACTGCATTTCGTCCGAAGGATCGAGGCGAGCGCCTCATCGAAGTTTCCGTCGGGGATTGCTGGGTCGGCCTCCGCAAAGGGTTTGAGGTCTTCGAAGAGGTGACTCGTCATGCGGTTCACAGGAAATCCGCGGAACTGGACGACACAGTACTGAGTTAAGTCAGCGATGGTTCCATCTTCGATGGCCTCTGCGTCTGTGTAGACGCTGATGGGTTCGCCGAAAAAGTCGTCGTGTATTTGTGACATATGATTAATCGCGAGCCTTAGTTGTTACGCGCGTCGGTCGGGCTCGTGCGACTCGCCGCGTCCCCGACAATGCGACCGGGGGCACCCGCAAGCCCGCCAGGGCGTCGGTCAAGGTGGAGGCGAAGCAGATTCAAAAAAAAGAAACCCGCTGCGAGGCGGGTTTAAAAAAAGACCTTGACGGGGCGGGGTGGTCGCTACAATGCGGGACAAGCGAGGAGCATTGTCTGCGCTGTGGCGGATTCTAGCCTCACCGAATCAGTTTGTCCTGGCTTCCCACAGGTCCGAAATCAACTTTTTCGACACCGCATCAAAGGCATCGACCGTTCTTTGAAAAGCCTCTTGCCGTTGCATCTGTGGGCACCCCGCCTTCGCCAGCCAATCGAGACACCAATTGTCGACAAATTCTACGCATCCTTGTGTATATTTTTCGACACTCATACACGCTTCAGGGGGCAGGATAGCCACAAAGTCCATGGCTGTTTGCTTGACCGTCCTACCCAATATGAGCAGGCACAAACAATTGGCGAGCAGCGCCTTCTGTTCCTCAAAGAGTGAGCTCCACTTTCGGTCATCTTCGTCTCCAACGAGGAACACAGTACCCCACGGAAGCATTGAGCATCTTGGGTGCGTGCCCCAGCCGCAGAGCCTCCCATAGATCTTGAAGCCCGGATCGTCAATCAGCTTCTCGATCTTGTGAATTTTTAATACCCTCTTGGCTACTTCTTCCTCCGAATTGAGCCACACAGCAACCAAGGACGAATCCTTCTTTAGGGCCTTATCGATGAAGATGCTTTCTATGGCCGACCGAAGCAAAGTGAAACACTGGATGTAATTAGCGCTCTCAGCCATTTCAAATGCCCACTGCACATCCTCGCGGGCTCGTGTTATCAGCGGCGCGTGAACAAACTCATTGTCACTAAGCCTTATTTTCTTTGAGAGGCATTCCTCTGCATGGCTACGGATACGTTCGAAGAGGGCCTTCAATAACTCGATTCCCTGCGAGAACGCCGCCGAACACTTTTCTACTTCAGAACTCTTAAATGGCTGCGCTCGACCGAAACCGGGGTTGAAGTTGGGTTCCATGTCATCTTTCCCTCCAACGGAGGACGGCCTGCCGACAGATTATAGGTGCTTGTGTGCCAGCAAGCGCAGAATTCGGGGCTAGAGGTCCCGAATTCTGCGGTGTCAGGTCTCGGATTTTGCAGGAGATGGGGGACTCGAATTGTGCAGAATTGGGATGTGCGTTTGGCTTGGGGAGAGGATTCTGCGACATTGAGCCGGAAAGTAGCTTTGTGCGCGAGCTGAGGCGAGGGCAAAAGGCGCACCTGAAAATGAAAACGCTCCGACCCGGGTCGGAGCGTTTCGTCGACGATTTTCTTCGTTCAAATCATGCGTTTGCAAGCGCGGCTGTGGTCAGGCAAAGTGCCATCAACAGCTTAAGCATTGCGCGCGCGAATGGACAGCCTTCAGTAAGCGACACAGACGTGTAAAGGAAGATCCCCAGATACAGTACCTGATCGCGAGACCAAGGTTGGAATCGTAATTCGATCCAACCATAACTGACCAAAACGTAGCATGTAAAGAGCGTGAGTAAAACCAGTCCGCTTGCAGATAGTTCTGTGCGGAAGCTGTTTGACTCCCAAACTCTTTGTGCGCAGCTCGGCGGATTCGGATTTCTCCGAAGGTTCCTCGGCCAAGCTGATCCAGATTTTGTCGCCGTCCCAATTGTGGAGCGGCGTCTTGCCTTTTTATTTTTTGACTCACCCCGGTTCCGTGGAACTGCCGTTCGGGGTGCAGGCACAGAGCGATTTTGCTGCAAATCTCGCCCCGTAGCCATGGCCTATACCTTACCTTGGCCCTTGAGCGGCTTGCGGGACTGCATATGCGTTTGGTATTCCCCTGCCAATTCTTATCGTTTTTTCTATAGACACCTCCCTTTCCTTTGCTGTGAGATGGAGACACAGGAGTACCCCCCGCTAGATCTCGCCAACCGGTTTGAATGGCGTCGACCCTGTGATCGAAGGTCATATGTCTCCTCATTCAGTTGGATGCGGCATCGCAGAGAGTGGTTTACGGCCGGTCGGTCGCATGGAGCTAATCAGTTAACCCGACGGTCCTTCCTCGCATGATACCGTTCGCTAGATCGCGTGGAGGAAGGGTTTGAGGGTGGCTTCGTTCTTGAAGCGTGTGCTTACGCGGTAGCTCTGTTTCGGCAGGACGAACTCGGGTTTGATGGCGTCGCGAGGGATGATGCAGACCGCTGGCTTCTTGCGGTCGATGAAATAGATGACGAAAAGAAAGTCAGCGACGAGTTTTCGATTTACGTCAAACTCCGTCACGTAGGGATCGGGTATGCCCCACAAATGGCTGCATCCCTTCACCTCTATTTTGAGAGACACACCGCTCTCGACTGCGATGAGGTCATAGCCTCTGTGTTCCCGTTTCTTCGACACGTCCTCAACGGCGTAACCACGATTCGTGAGGTATCGCGTGGCAGCGGCGATGGCTTTTTGTTCGATCATATTGGGCATATGAGATGGATGAACGTTTATGAGTTCACCCTAGCAGACGGAAGTTCAAGAAAAAATAAAGAAAAGATAAGAACGGTCTCAAAAGAGCCGTCATTGTTTGAGCATTTTCCATTTCCCTAAAATCCGTCTGGAGAAAAGTTAAAAACTATCTAAATTAGTTTTCCACACTGGAGCATAAGTGGCCTTGTGGACTTGCGGAATATCTCTTAGGTTTAGCAGAGCAATGGGATGCCCAATTTGCCTTCAGTCTAGTCCCTCCTCGATTTCAACCCGAACAGAGCATTAATCATCGGCGGTAAACAACTAAAAATCCATATATGAGCAAGAAAAAGGCACTCGCTACGGCTGCTTCGGTCATATTAATTGGACTATTCACGCAGTTCGCGCTTGCGAGCACGACCGCCATTCTGCTTCCAAAATCGGACGGCAACTATAAGCAATTTATCCCAAGCACATCTACGAGCGTCCACTATACGATGGTCAATGAAGCGTCCTGCAATGGCACCACCAATTACAATAAGACGAGCACATCGACCAAGCGCGATTCGTACGGCATCAGCGTAACCTCCATCGGCGACGGTGCAATTATCTCGCAAATAGCCATAGCGCCTTGCGAGTCCCGGAATACCATCACCACGAGCACTCCGGTAGGCAGCGCTACCACGGCCGTCTTCTACCGCTGGAACGGCGTAGATTCCTCCGACTTCGGCACGACGAGCACGGCATCCAGTATTACTCCCACCCAGCTTGCCACTTCCACTCTCTCCGGTCTTTCACTTTTTAAAACCTCCACCAGCGTCTTAGAGATCGGCGCGACCTATGCTACCGGCACAAAGGGCCTGCGTTTAAGCCGCATCGCCGCAGTGGTTACCTACACGCTGAACACCCCCACCGCCGCATCAAGTCTTGTCTCAACGAACAGTTCTTCGAGCGTCAATGCGCTTGCCTGGGCTGACAACTCCAACAACGAACTCGGATTCAAGATATATCGCGCATTGAACAATGGCGCTCTCTCGCAGGTTGCGACCACGACGCTCAACGCAACTTCATATAACGACACAGCGCTTACGGCCGACCAAACCTACACGTACCAGGTCGCGTCGTACAATTCCGCTGGACAAGGCAATTCCAACACCTCGACTGCGATAACCTACAACGCCGTTCCAAGCGATCCCTCAAGCCTCACTACAACCGTAACGGGAACGAACGTCATTTTAAACTGGACGGACAATTCCACGAATGAGGACGGGTTCAGCATCGAGCGCCGGACGGATACCGGCAGCTTTTCGGTTCTCGCGACCACCACGCTGAATACTGCGGGCGGCACGGTGAGCTACACCGATGTCGGGGCCGTCGGAACCTACTACTACCGGGTAAGGGCGTTCAATAAAATAGGTAATTCCGGTTATGCCAATGTAGCTTCAAAAGCCGACACCGTCACCGTCAGCGGCAATATATCGGTCGACACAACCTGGGATTCGAGCCATGTCTATATATTAGAAGTAGGCGTGACCGTCGTTACCGGCGTTAAGCTCACGGTCAATCCGGGAACGGTCGTAAAATTCCATTACACTTCCTCCAGCTTGCTTGTAGCCGGGACTCTCGTTGCGACGGGAACATCCGCCTCAAAAATATATTTTACGTCCAATAACGACGACACGATCGGCAGCGACACCAACGGAAGCGCCACTACCGCGCCCGCTGCAAACGATTGGAACGCGATCCTATTTTCGTCGTCCGGCTCAAGCACCATCACGTACGCCGTCATCCGTTACGGAGGATATCCCTGCTGCGGTAGCCAGTTATCGGTTCTCTACAACAATGGCGCCACCCTTGCCCTTGACCATGTGGAAGTCGGATTCGGCAACGACTACGGGATTTACCAGGATTCGGGTACGAGCACGATATCCAACTCCGATATCCACGATATGCTAGGCGAAGGCGTGCATTTAGAAGGAGGCGCGGCAAGTATTTCGTCATCGACGATTCGCAACAACAGCTCTTACGGGCTCTTAGCGACGGGATCGGGGTCAAATAATCCCCTCACGCTTACCGGCAACACGTTTTCGGGCAATGGTTTCGCCCCGGCATACATTATCGTGAATAGCTACATCCTGACCCATTCCGGCAACACCGCTTCCGGGCCAAAAAGCGGATTCATGATGGATGGAGCGATAACTGCCAACCAGACATGGACCACGGACACCATGCCCTACATTCTGGTGCAGGTTACCGTAACCACGGGAACCCGGCTTACCGTCAATTCCGGCTCGGTAGTGAAATCCTATTCGCCGAGTTCGAAACTCGCTGTTGCAGGGACTCTTGATGCAGAGGGGACGACGACGAATACGATTTATTTTACTTCCATAAAGGACGACTCCGCAGATGGGCTTGATACTAACAACGATGCCACCGCCACCACTCCTGCCGCAGCCGACTGGGATGCGATCCAGCTTACGCCATCCGGCTCGAGCACCATTTCCCACGCCGTAATCCGATACGGCGGGCTTATTAGCTTCGGCCTATCATCGCTTCTCTACAACGGTGGCGGCAATCTCACGGTGGCCGCTAGTTCCGTGATGGCGACAGGCACCACCTACGGGATTTTCCAGGAATCGGGCACGACCGCCGTATCGAACTCTGACATCCACAAGGGGGGAAGTTATGGCATATATATCCAGGGAGGCACGGCAAGCGTTTTATCGAATAGCAGCATTTATGATAACGGCGGTACGAACATCTATAACGCGGGCGGCACCCTCACTGTCCTCGATTCCCAGATTTCCACCAGCACGACCTACGGCGTTTACCAGTCGTCCGGCACGAGTACCATCGTTGGCTCCGATATCTATAACAGTGACCGCGGCATTGAAATATCAGGAGGCACTCTTACAGTAACTTCCACCAGAATTCATAACAATAATAGGGGCGTTAGCAGTCTCGCGGATGCCGTCACAGTCTTCGAAAATGATATCTATTCAAATGACTACGGCATTTACGTTGCAGGGGGCCACCCAACGACCATTAGAGAGAACGCCATCCATGGAAATGTAAGTAATGGGCTGTACAACCTAACCGCGACTACTGTAAGCGCGACATCTAATTGGTGGGGTCACTGGCTGCAACCGTCTTGGTGTGAAAAAAATATTTGTAGTGACAGCGCTTCTGGCTCTATTGCCGGAGCATATTTTGACCCGTGGCATCACGACGATTCGTGGCGGCTGGTCAACAATTTTGGCTTGATATGGTCCAGTACCTCGACATATGCCAATGATATTGACGCAGCGGTCTTCAACTGGAATAGTGCCACAACTGGAATGGGAATCATCCCCTTATCATCTACAAGTTCCGTGTCTGGTGCCGACGTAGCGATTTATGATACTCCAACAACTGTTCATAGCAACTTACTTGGACGTACCACTGGATATCCTTTGAAAACGATTGAACTCTTTAATCTGAATATAGACCAAGCTGTATTGGATAATAATGGCTCCGGTAATGGCTGGATGTGGAGCCGGTGGGTTCCGATTCATGAACTCGGCCACGCTTTAGGCTTAGGCCATAGCGACCCGTACGGTGAGTTCTCGGACATAATGTTTAGCGCCGACAGGGGTACCATAGCTTTTGGTATCGACGATAAGAGCGATTACAATTTCCTATGGAATATCATTAAATGGGCTATGCCCAACCTGTGACCGTCGTAAATTCAAATTTTTACCAAATGTAACAATCAAGGTATGAGTAAACAATCTATCATATACATCCTCCTGGTCGTGGTGTCTGTCGGGGCTGCCTTCGGAGCGCAGCAATATGTACACAAAGCAAGATTATCTCGAATTGGCCAGCCTGCGACGGGACTCGTTAGTCCGACTCCCGCTTCGGATGAATCTCTGGCGCCGGACTATTCGGATGACAGAATTCTGCTTGGTCATACCCACAATGCGTTCGTTGGCAAAGTATTGCGTCGAGTGGGATCTTTGAATCTCGTGCCGACATCCGATCCCAGTTTCCATCCGAGCTCTCAGTACGAAGTGGATGTTTTATTGAATATAAAAGGTAATTTGCATGAGAAGGTTGTCGTAAATCAATTTGAATTTGACACGCCGCTTCTTCAAGTTGGCTCGACCTACTTATTCGCTGCACGATATTTCAGGAAGGAGAATCTGTATTCGATTGTATATAGCCCGTACGAATATCAATTGCTGACCAGTGATGCAAGTTTGAGCGTTGACGCCCTCACAACATTGGCTTCAAATAATGATAGAGTTAAAGCTCTTCAGGCCGCATATCCAAATGAGCAGCTCAGTCCGTTTGACATCAGATTTAACGATACATTGAATAGCTACCAATCCCGCCGCTACGATGCGAATGGCCAACTCATTGAAGATACTGTAGAGCTCGCCCAGGGGCGGTCAGTTCCATCCGTGGAACCGGTTTCTCCTACGCCATCCCCGAGTCCTGTCGCTGCGTCATCGACGGCGAACCCGCGCGATAGCCAGCGAGTTAGGGATCTTAATCAGATTCAGCTTGCACTTGAGCAGTATTTCGATAAGGAACCTCAGCATCGATATCCTATAAGCTTGGACGCCCTGGTTCCGAAATACATCAGCGAATTGCCAAGAGACCCCTCGTCCTCGCAAGCATACCGGTATGCAGTCGATTCAACGGGTCTGCGTTATAACCTCGCGGCTGCGTTGGAAGATTTACAAAGCCCGTCTTTAGCGCATGACCTAGACGGTGTGCAGCATGGCATAAATTGCGATGACCCTGTCTACTGCGTGGGAAGTTAATCAATCGTCGCTGCTCTACCGCGGTTCACTTAGTCGAAAATCTCACTCACACCAGTAACAAATTCGCTAAAGATCATTCCCATTTCGTCTAAGGCCCGTCAAAACCCATGCGTTACTTCACCTCAATAAAATACCTATTCGGACCTGCATTGTTGGGGCTGTTTATGGTTTTTGCTTGGCAGGCGTATGCTTTCTCGCCCGGACCCAGCTTGTCGCCACTGATGCCACCAGTCTCGAGTAGCGACTGCCCCCAGCCGGAAATAATCCATGCTTTGATAGGAATCGTTTGGCTTATCGTCTTACTGCTTCCGTTAGTTACGGCCCACTTGGCGACCATCACATCGTCCAGCTATGAGGCGGGCGGCAAAAAAATCACAAAACAGCAAAAACTAGCATGGATTGGTCTGCCCACTTTAGTCATTTATTCTTTTCTAGTCTTCTTGGTTTGCCAAATTCCACGTAATAACATTTTTGGATTCATCGGCGTTATTAGTGACGCTCCATCGAAATTAGCGTTGTATCTTATTACCGCAGGCATTTTGGAAGCCGCCACATTAACATATCTCTTATATCGAGTCGGAAGCGCGCATTCAGGCCTGGCTTCAATCAAGGCATCGCTAAAAATTACGGCTATTACCACACTCGCCGTCTTTGGCGTTGCCGCAATAATTTATGTCATCGGTAAGCCGATACTATTTCACAATTTGTCCTATTGCGGCTAGGGCCCGGGCCAGCAGACACTAAGAAAGTTTCTATGTCGTCAGGGCCCACAATTGAAACCGCCAGCCAGCGGTTCGCTGCAGCACTGAATCGCATTGGAAAAACAGCAGATAACACTAGATAGAGTCAGCGGGGCACACCCGCTGTTTTGGTACGAGCACGAAAAAAGGGCGAGAGCCCTTTCGAGCCCTCGCCCCATGTGCCTGCCGCTCAGCCCCAGGAGAGCAGCGTATTGCAGCCGAGGCAGGTGAGATAGGGCTTGAGTTTCGTCTCACCCGCTGCCTCGCCCGCATCGAGTTCGGTGGAACCGCACACCGGGCAGATCTCTTTCGTCTGTTTCCACGCGACTCGGGGTTGCGACGCGAGCCAGGAGCCGACGCTGTCGAGTTCGAAGTACCAGCGCTCAAGGCTATCGGACTCGGCGTCAAGGAGCTGAGGCTCCTCCGCGATCACGTCGGCCATGAGCGTCCGCAGTTCCTCATCGAGGACCGCTTCGGATCGAGGGCATGTGGCGTTTGTCATAGGTTTATAAACCGGCCTGAATTGTTATGTCTGCGGCGGTCGGGCCGTGCGACTCGCCACGGCTCCGCCAAAGCGACCGGGGTGCCCCGCCGGGTCAAGGTGGAAGCGGAAGCAGAAACCAAAAAAAGAACCCGCCGCATGGCGGGTGAATATGTATATCGGAGACCTTGACGAGGTGGGGTGGTTGCTAGAATGCGGAGAAAGGCGAGGAGCAAGGTCCGGAAGAAATGAAGAAAAAGCCCACCGCCATGTGGCGGTGGGCGCAAACAATTTCGCAGTTCAATGTCGACCTTTGACCCTTAGGAGCGCAAAAGGCAAAAAGTAGTCTTCGAGAGATTCGAATGACGTGCCGTACTCGTTTCTGCCTGCAAAGACATCGCATAATACCTCACGCAGTCGGGCGAGTTCGTTTGTGTGTGACTGCTGCTCTGAGTCTGTCAGAGTGAGGTCGAGAAGTTCCAAAGTGCGTGCGAGCGCTCTTTCTTTCTCAACTTTGTCTCCAGCTTCTTGCCAATGAATCACCCTGCTTACTTCGCTTCCGATGTTTGCGAGTTGTGTGGCGAAGGATAGTTTCCCCCAGCCTCCCGAAACCAAATTTTTGTGTAGTGCGGCCATACATTTTTACTGCACAAGTTCATTTACGATCTCTCGTATCCGCTGTCGAAGAGTGGGGTCTTTGATCTCCATTGATCGATTGCCGACTGCCGGCCGGATGTTGAGGAGCGAGATGAACTCGATCCACGCGTCTCGGACTTATCGGGGTAGATATTTATTCCCCAGAGATCTTGCGGTCGAGAGCCATGCTCAATAAGGGCTGCGTTTGCGTCGGCATGCAACTCACCGCCTATCGCCATGATGCGATTTTCTACATCTACCATTGCCTTGACCATTGTCCCGAAGCTGTCTTCGGCAGCAGCTTTCACATCGGCTACGGATATTGTCTCCTCGACGATATGCACAGACATCGTGGAGTTATCGCGAGTGTTGGTCATAAAAGATTGAGAAACTTACTTTCACTATAGAGCCTCACTGGAACGTGTCAAATGAGCCTGCGGTGAAAGGAGTCAGCGGCCTGAATTGTTATTTGTGCGGCGGTCGGGCCGTGCGACTCGCCACGGCTCCGCGACATGCGACCGGGGTGCCCCGCCGGGTCAAGGTGGAAGCGGAGGCAGAAACCAAAGAAGAACACGCCGCACGGCGGGTGAATATGTACATCGGAGACCTTGACGAGGTGGGGTGGTTGCTAAAATGCGGAGAAGGCGAGGAGCGGCCAGCGTCAGGTTGACAGTTTTACGATTTCGAGTTCTATTTATGTTCAAGCATTTCGGGGGTCATCAAAATGAGCCTGATCGATTTTCCGATCAAACTTTCTTTCGGACGTGAAAAACAGCCGACGAACGGCGCAATCACGCTGGACGGGAAAGATGTCGCAATTCTTTGTCTGGGAGTTGCGCTGCTTTTTACGACGCTCGCGGTCGTCTCTCTGGCGGCACAGCGCTGAACGATCAGTTTGATGAGAAACAAGAAAGCCCGCCGTGAGGCGGGCTTTCTTCGCGCTTGCAGTTTTCTCGGTTCGACCGTTACTGGCGGTACTTCGCGCCGTTTCCACTTTTCGGGCGGTAACTCTGCTTCTCAATCCAGTCCAGGATTTCCTCGCGGACGAACCTCACGTTCGACTGGATGCGGACGTAGGGGATGAGCCCCTTCTGCACGTACATATAAATCGTCTTCACATCTATCTTGAGCATTGCTTCTAGGTCCCGCGCCGTAAGTAGCTCCCTGGCGCTCTTCGCATTCGGCTGACGCGTGAGCGTCTCAGCCTGCACTGAATTCTCCGGGTTCGGGGTGGTCTTCTGCCATAGGGGTGGCCTCCTGTGGTTTGGAATTTCTGGACGACACGCCTGCAAGGATCGCGTGCATTTCCTTTGAGCCGGGTATCGTCCAAATCTTTTCGAAGGCACTCTCCGGCCGTTCGAGCCGGAGCGCGTCTTCGGTGGTGAAGAGAAAGAGACGACCGAGCGCTCGCACGCTCTCGTCGGCTTCCGCCGCGGCCACAAGATTTGCCGCGCGGGCCTTGCTTGTGGTCACGGTGAGAACCCGGAAATAGCGGATACCGAAACGCTCGACGTAGCGTCTTTCGCGCCAGTATGCGGCAAATGCTTTCAGTTTGAGCATGAACCGCTGTATGGTCATCGTTCCCCGGTCGGCTTCGAGGAAGAAGTGTGCCCGGCCTTTGGGGTTTTCGAGCCGGAAAAAAGCGTCCGGGGCTACGGGTATGCGGGTGTACCCCTCGGGGAGCGACACCTCGATTGCGTCGGAGATGTCGCGACCCTCGTCGCGCCAGAAGAGTCGGACATCGGGGTGCGTCTTGGAGAGCGCCGCGAATACGGCGTGAATGTGCGAGATGAGGAGCGTGTGGCGGATGGAGAGGTCGTGGAGGCCGCGGTTTTGCGCGTTCCAGTCTGTGGCAGTTCTCTCGGCGAGTTTCCCTGCCTTTTGGAGTTCGCGGATACCTTTATTGGTGATGGCATACACCATCTTTGTGGAGCCGCCCTCCTCGACGAGCTCTTGCCGGATGCGGTCGAGGTATCCGGCGTGAAAGAGTTTCTGGAGGCGGCGGAGGATGTTTTGGTTTGAGCCTTCGACGAGCGCTTGAACATGCTCGGACGAGGCGAGGCGGAAGGATTCCACGAGGGCGAGGATTTCGAGGTCTCGCCCTGTGAGGATACACGCCACCTCCCTTTGGGTGCGCTTGTAGCGGGGGAGGCGTGTTGGAGTTGTAGCTGTCGCGCTCATGCCTTCTCCCAGAAGTCTTCGGGCATTTCGTCAGTTGCGGTCATGGCTAAGGGTTTTGCGGTTTCGGGGAGTGCCCCTCCGTTGCCGGACGCTTTTTTCCGGCTCGGGGCGTACCGCGCGCGGCGGAGGCGCGGGCGCGTGATCTCCGGGGTGATGATGTCAAGGACGGGGTTCGCGAACACTTTGACGAGCGCCTCGCGCGGCTCAAGACACATGATGCGAGCCACGAGCGCTTCCCACTCTTCTTCGAGCGACCAATAGGTGCGGCCGCTCACTTCTTTGAACGCTTCGTGGTGAGTAACGAATTGCGTGGAGACGGAGCGGCTTTCGCTTTCTGACCGTGAGCTGCCTCGGCCTTCTGACCGACCGCGGCTCGACCCGTAGTCAGACCCGCGCATGTGGGTTACAGTCTCGTCCGAATCGTCGCTCGAAGACCCGCCGTGACTCGACGAATCTCCACGCGACTCGCTATCGGACCATCCGTCGGACTCTGATGCACCCTCCATTCTGGATTGTGAAAACGACTCCACCTGCATTGGAGTGAGGTGCGGGCGGAATTTTGTCTGCTCGATCTGGTCTTTGAGGCGGTTACCGCGTACGTCGCCCGTGAAGATTTCGCGAGCGAGTTCTTCGGCATCGGGGCGGGAGAGCCCACCGAACACCATCCTGATTTTGGCGTTGGTCTTGAGTGACGCACGAAGCTCGTCCGGGACTTGCAAAAGATGCTGGTGCGCAAGGATGAGGCGGACGCCGAATTTGCGCACTTGGTCGAGATTCCGCGCGATGTCGGAGGTCACAAATTGGGGGAACTCGTCGATGGCGAGGAACCAAGGCTTGCGCTGCGATTCGGGCCTCCGTCGCGCGGCGTGATACAGGGCATTTACCATCATCGTGCCCACGAGCGACTGGGCTTCGGTCGAGTGGAGCTGTGAGAGGTTGGCGACAAGGATCTCGCCTCGATTCAGCATGGCCGGGAAGTCGAGCGTCGGCGTCTCAGCGCCGAATAGCCGCGTGAGGACAGGTGTTGAAAGGAAGCGTTGCAATCGGTTCTGGGAGCTCTCGAAGCGCTCGATCTTCTCGCCCTTCGGCATCTGTTCGAGCTCCTCCCAGCTTGCGCGCACGCGCTCGTCCGCGACTTTGGCAAGCAGGTTTTGACGGTAGGGACGGTTTGCGACAAGCAGGAATTGATAGGACTCGGTGAGCGGAAGTCCGTTTGCCGCAAAAGCGTGGAACATGACTCGGAGGATGCGCTCAAGGCGCGGGGTTTCGTTGAAGGACATGGCACCCCACACCTTCATGAACGCTTCGAGGACGAGGCTTGCGACCTCGGCGGGGTCCGCAAGGCCGCAGGCGAATGGATTGAAACGAGGCCCGTTGCTGTCGGCACTTGGCCTGAAGTGGACGATTCTTCTTTCCCTCCTGAGACGCGGGTTCCGGAGGAGGAATTCATAGTAGTGCTTTGCGTGGTCACCGTGCGGGTCGATGATGCTTGCGGGAAACCGCAAGTCTATGTACCGGCGGAGGATGTGCTCAAGGTAGAAAGATTTACCGAAGTTCGAAGCGCCCACAAGGTGCATGTGGGTCGCCAGGTACTCTTTGGGCGTCGCGAAGTAGAGGCGCCCAGTGTGGGCGCCCCGGCCGATGAAGAGTTCGCGATTGGTCATTGCTTGGGTTCGGCGAAGCGAGTCCTCATTTGTTCTCGTCGACATATATTTCCTCCTCCATGAGTTCCCCTATTGCAGGGGGTAGTGCTGTCGCGTCAACACCATAGGCCTCGAGGATTTCCTGTATTCGAGCGCGCTGTTCACCCCGAAGCATGTGGACATTCTTGAAGATCTTCGCGGCTTCATTTCTCACGCGGCTTACTTTGTCCTGGCCGAATTTTGCTATCGCGTCGAGCTCTCGCATCTTGAGCTCCACCTCTTCGAGGTGAAGACTCCTTGTTTGCGTGTTCGCAGAGTTGTCGTCGAGAATTCCGAGTTCGGCGTTCTGGGTTTTGGTCTTCCATGTGGCGGCCATCGTTCGACGTTTCTCCAACTCCACTTCGTGTTCGATTGCTTCGATTTCGCGCTCGCGCTCTTGGCGCAGGCGCTCGCCCTCCGTTTGTTCTTGCCTGCGGCGATTTGGAGCTTTCGCGTTCTCGCCCTTCGGCTCCGGGTTTGGCCCCGGCGTTTCGCTCAAATGGGAGAGCGCCTCGCCGTTCGCATTCACGTAGACCCGTTTCTTCTTTTTACGCGCCATGCGCCACCTCCTCGGCTTTTGCTATTGCGTGCTTGACCAGGCGGTACGGGAGTTCATCCGCCTTGCGGAGCATGTCCACGGTCTCTTCTTTGTTGAGGCCGTACCACGCCCTGGCGTACTCTGCGATCGCCGCGTAGTCCGCCTCTTTGACCTGAGCGCGGATCAGCCGGTCGGCTTCACGACGCTCCGTCTCTCGCTGGTCTTTGAGTATGACTTTCCAGCCAACGTGAGCCGCGCTCTTTACCCACGCCTCCGAGAAATTATTCGTCTCGAGGGCTTTCTGTTTGGCGTCGGCGAGGCACTTCTCATATCGCGTGCCGGTCTCGATTCGGCGTCGTGCGACATCTTCCTTATACAGCGAGACAGTTACAAAGAGCCCGAAGGCCGTAACTACTGCAAACAAGACAAGAGCGGCATATAGTTTCTGCCTTTCTTCTTCGGGAACTTCGGTTAAGAGAGCGGCTGCCAGTGGCATGTGTTGGGGGACCTTCTTGCCCGTCGCAGCGTGCGCGACAGGCCCCAGGAAGAAAAAAACGGACAGCGTCGCGAATAGCGACACTCGTAGCCAGACACTCTTCGGGTTTAGACGGCGCATGGCCAGTCCTCTCTTTCTGGCGCCCCAGAAACGCAGGGGGCGGCCAATTTGGGCGAAATCTTGTTTCGCACCGGAAACGAATCAGAGATTGCGAGTGAATTAAGAAGCGGCTGACACGACGGTCACCGCTAATACTGCGCGGGTCCAGAATTGATCGAACAGCAATGCCGGCGGTCATCTAACGCCGCGGCAACGGAAGTGACTCCTCTTACGCGACTCTCAGGGCAACTGCTTCTTGCGGAACCACCTGGCGAGCTTTTCGCTCGCAATCTCCGTTTCCGGGGAGCTTCAGCTCCCCAAAATGGCCGCCCCCGGAGGAACGGCGCGTAACAAGAATAGCATAGGAAAATATTTTCCACAAGCCTTGTTGCACGATTATTTTCGCGCGATTGGGGGCAGGGGGCGTCGGAGGCCGGTTTTCTCTGCGAGCCGCAAGGCCCGTTTAGATGATTTCCGCCTCTAAGTCGTCTTGAGGTAGGCACTTACCTAAATTGAGGCCCATTGTGGGCGCGGCGAGCGGCCAGAAAACCGAGCCTCCCGACTTCGACCTTTTTGGTGAAGTCCCGAGCTTACCTTTGAATCGCGAGGGACGAACCCGAGCCCATGGGTGCCACAGCGCCCATGGGCGAAGTCGAACCCGTCAGGGGACCCTAACGGATGATCTGGCCGAAGGCCCTGTCCTCTTGCTGCTCGTTTAACGCGTGCCGACCATACCTCATGTCCGCATCGCACAGCCCGAGCCAAGCCGCACAGCACCCGTTAGGGAACAGGGGTCGAAAAAAGGTCGAAGTCGGGAGGGGGTGAGGGCGAAGTGCAGCATGCTAACTGCCTTTTCAGGAAGCACTTGGGTGCTTCTGAAAAGGTCACGCCCCTACATACCTATATATGTAGGGGCGTTTGCATGCCTGCACAGCGAGGCAGCAGGGTTCCTCTTGAGCGTTTCGCGAAATAGGAACCATTTGCGTCAACGCCGAAGCTGTGCGATTTCTCACTTCGCCCGACACCCCCTCCCGACGCCCCCTGCCCCCAATCGTCTTTAGGATAATGATTAATATCAGGTGAGACTGTGCGGCTATTCGGACGGCTCTCTGCTGTCTACACTTGGATGAGACGGTAGAAGTCTCATCCATGAATCATTCAGATATGGAGGAGTCCGCACTCAGAAAAATGGTCTTTGGTTCGACGCTGGTACTCTTCGGGATTGCGGTGTTGACCAACTTCTCGATCAAGCGTGCCTGCCTCTACTTCGTCGCCCTCTTTCTTATTATCTTGCTTTACTCCTAACCGCCCATCGTTCATGTCAGAAGACAGCACGGAATCCAAAGAGTACGCGGTATCTATCAACACTGATGACATCCGTGAAGCTATCGCGGCGGCAGCGAGCGCCCTCTACACGCTCACTGAAGTAGCGCTCGGCTCCAGCGAGGACCAAGATATTGATGAACACGAGTTTGAGGTGTTCTTGCGGGATATTCTCGGCGTGTTGATTAGACATGCTGAGCAGTGGGCAAACCAGGATATTCCATGGGATGGAGTCGAAGACGAAGTAGTCTCATATGACTGACGGGCCCCGAAAATACGCGATCATTGTCGATGGGGATAGCTTGGATGAGGCCGTGGAGGAAACGGCTCATCTCTTTTACCTCCTGCTTAGCAGAGCGCTACGCGCGCACCGCAGAGATCACAACGAAAGTTGCGCTTTCGATGAATTCGCCCTGGAAACGCTTGCGGTCTTGGAGCGATACCGGGGCGTGTACAGCCATGCGGTGCTTCCCGAAGCACCAGACCCGGTATAATCCGGCTACAAACTCCGATGGCCTTCCAACGCCATGCTGACAATCTTGCTGTTTGCATCCCTCTTGGACTGCATGAGGGCATTGCCGTAGACATTCATAGTGGTTGACACTTGGGCGTGGCGCATAAGTTTCTGCTGAACCCCGATAGGTGCGCCCGTAGCATCCAGCCATGACCGATAGGTGTGGCGAAATGTGTGCCAGCCGAGCCTAATACCAAGTTCAGTCCCAATCTTTCTGAAATGACGTTTCTCGATCGATGACGCGTCATACGGCTTCAGGGTCACAGGGTTCGCGAACATCCATCCTCCGGGCGACGGCGGGGCATAGGTTTGCCATTCAAGGAGAAGGTTCGCAACCTGCGTATCCAATGGCAGCAGATCCTTTGAGTATTCCGTTTTCACTTCGTTGACCCTTCCGTTGACGACTGCCCGAGTGACCTGCAGAGTCAAACCTGCTAGATCAACATCCTTCCACTGGAGCGCAAGAACCTCCGACACGCGGAGCCCCGTGCACTGGGCGATGATAACCATCGTCCGTTGCAGTCGTGGGAGCCGTGCAATGATGGCGTGAAACTGCTCAACGGTAAGCACGGTTGGCAATTTTTGCCGTTTCGTTATTCCTTTAATCTTTACGAGCTCAACGGGATTGCGTTGGAGATCCAAGAACTCCCACAGCATCGCCTTCTCAAAAAGCTGATGAAGGAGACCCTTGATGTTGGCCTTCGTCTTTGGTGCCAATGGAATTCCGCTTAGCCACTCCTGGATCGCCGCGGGTCGGACGGCACTCAATCGCAGTGAACCCCATCTCGGTCGAATGTGCCGGTTGAGAACTGCGAGATAGCCATCAGCGGTTGAATAATGCAGTGCTACTCCAGGCACTGTCGCTCCTGCCTTGATCTCTTCAAGGTGTTCATCTGAAATAAAACGGCTAACGAGCATGTCCATCGTGATGTCCTGCCTTAGAGGTGCGTTGCTATTGATCGAAAGAATGAGGCCCTGGAGCTTCGGAGCAAGGTCCGCTTTTGTCGGGTACTGCTCAGTCGTTCCGAGAATGACACTCTTCATTCTGCGCTTTCCCTTCTCGTCGGTCGCGCGATACCTAAATTGCCAAAGTGCCGGACCCCGGACTCGTTGGCGGATACGAAGACTTCCTCGTTGAAGAAGTGCGAGTGACATACATGGGAGAACGGTAGGCCCTGGGCGACGGTGGGCGAATGCTATGCCCGCACGAACTGGACAAGATCAACTTAAGGCTTCACTCGATGAGAACTCTGGACGATTGCTGAGCTTCGATCCATGTGGTGATGTCCGCCTTGCGAAAGCGCCAATGGCGAGTGTATCGAATGCCTGGCAGAAGCCCAGCCCGCGCAAGTTTCAGCACTGTGTGCGGGTGCAGCCCCAGAATTCGCCCGACGGCCTTAGCATCAAGAAGTGGTTCAAGTGAGGTGGCTGTTTCCATGCATCTCCAGTGTTGCGCGATTTCGTTCACGGTACTAGACATACGGGCGCTCCCTTGAGGTGAGGGCGTCATCGAATGATTGCGCAAACCTGTGCAACCCTTTCCGTGGCTCTGATGTGGCCAAAACTCGAAGCAGCCTCGGGAGAGGCTGCCGTGTGTGGTCAAGTTGTGGTCTGGAAAGTCGAAAATTTGGTTGCGGGGGTGGGATTTGAACCCACGGCCTGGGGGTTATGAGACCTCAGGTATTTCCAAACCTTAAGTAATTTGAGGGAAGCCAATCGCAATAATTGCAATTTGAGGGGCTTTGACGACACGCTGTGGTCCAGTTGTGGTCGGAAGTGACCTTGGGGTTTCCGTCCCCCTGGGCAGCCGTTCGTTATGAATTATTAAAGACAACTTTTCTATTTCAAGACTACTGCCTGCACAGAAGCCGTCAACGGATAACTCGTTTCGCATTTTGCACCTTGTTCGCATCCGTGATTGGGCCCGGTCCACCCCTGAGTCCACGGCATGGGCCCTCGGAGAATATTTGCTCGAAAACTTGCAACTATACCGAGCCCAGCACTGCGTCTCAGGTATGGCCCTGCTTATGTCAGATAAAAAAGGCTAAGTGAAGAGAAAAAACGAGCGTCGTCACCTGAACACGGAAGCGCGAATATATACCTATTAGAGGGGTGCGGCAGAAAGTCCCCTCAAGTCATGATCACTGGGCTAGCGTATCTGAAAGAGTGAGAAGGCGAAAAAGACGGCGAGGAGTACAGCCGCCGCCATGAGCATCGTGAGGCCGATGTAGTGACCCAGGGACGGCGACCTCACAGGGTGCGGGCGTGAAAGGTCGCGAGATCCGCAGATGGCACAGAAGGACGCCGTAGGGGCATTAGGATGCAAATGGGGACGACAGAGTTTTCGACCAAAACTCCGGCCGCAGACTGGACAAAATAAAGAGGCATCTGGAGAGTTTGTCTTGCATTGGTTACAGCGTTTCATGCTGGTGTATCGAGGGAAAGAAGTCCTTCGGTGGCATTGGATTTCCACTGCTCTTCGAAGAGGGATCTCGAGAAGAACTCCTCGAATGAAGTTGAGAAGAAGAGCCCCGCAGGGTAGGAGTTCATTGCGCGCAGCAGATGGTCGCGTCTTCGACTCGATGGCGGAATAAAGGCGACGCGGAATCTCTCTGCGGCAAAATGGTCTCGAAATGATCCGGAGAGAGCGTAGTCATTGTAGGCGGCAAGTCTGTCCTGCAGGCGCGGCGCTCGTTCGGTTGACCGATCCAGTTCCAAAAAAACGCAATGACTGATCGCGTCTTTTTGAAACTCGATGTAGGCGTCGGGGCGCAGAGGAAAACCAAGATCATTAAGCATGGTCCAGATGGCATCGTCACTAGGAACCCAAGACAGTAGCTTGTAGTCCGGATATGCAATCTCGGCAGTTAGGAACTTTATGTGAACGGCATTTGTGAGCATGAAATGCGGCAACGCCCGCTCTCGAAGGTGAGCTGCTTGCTTGCGTTTCGCAATGAGCAAAGGGTCGTGCGGATCAAGGTCGAGAGCTTCAAATGCTCTTGGGCCGAGGTAATAGAGAGGTATCTCCTGCATGAGGTATGTTGTCGGCAGTCGCTTGGAAATAAAGCGAGCAGCAATCAGCTTATGCAATCGTCGATTGGTACGTCGAATACCACGCCCTGGGAAGAGCTCGCAAATATGGCGTCGAGTTAGAAGACCAAAATGATTGAGGAGCAAACGCAGTAGCTCGACGTCGCGTGGTTGAAGTCTAAGCGAGGAGTCGTGTTTCCGTGGAGCAGCCACTAGAGAAGTGTTAGGCGACGTTAGGAAGGCTAGTCGGTCGGTTGATTCGTTTGGAGACTGCAAGAGATGCTCGTTGAGCGTGCCTTTGCTGGATATCGCGACTGACGAGTTCGCGTGAAACAGCGAATAGTGAAGCTGATTTTGACTTGAGGAGCTGGATTTCCTCGTCTGAGGCGGTCGGCAACCGGAACGGTGCGACATGAAAGAGGATGGGATCATTCTCCCCCGTGCGAAATACCGCATGTCCACGCGGAAGTCTCGTCAGGAGCGAAACGTACCAGCTCTTGTCTCGCGCTTCGAGTTCGCCAGCGAGCTCCTGAGCATCGTGGTAATGCAGGCGGAAGAAGACGCGCGAGCCAACGCTGAGCATCGCAGCACGCATTTCCGGTGAGAGCTGATACCAGAACTGGTGACCTGCGGTCAGCGCAACTCTGTACTTTCGTGCTTCCGCGATCAGCGTGGCGAAATTACGACCGGCAAGGTTCTGGAGTTCATCAGCATAGACCGCAAAGAGACGCCGTTCGTGCGGCGGCGTATTAGCTCGTGCCATCACATCGAGTTCTAATTTCGTGAAAAGGAGACTCCCGAGCACCGCTGAGTTCTCACCGAGTTTTCCTTTCGAGAGGTTGATAACAACCCAGAGTCCTCTTGCCATCGCATCACGAAAAGCGAAAGTACTCTTTCTCTGGCCAACAACGTCTCGAACCTGCGGATCGGCGAGAAAAGCGGAAGCTCTCGTCAGAAGCGGCTCCCGGACAGCGGATTTCATAGCCTCGCTCAGACGTTCGTACCGGCCCCTCCAATAATCACGCACGGCAGGCTCCGGGAGTGATCTAACAAGTTGAGCGCGAAAGGCAGAATCTGAGAGTAGATGGGGCAACTCGAGAAGAGTCAAGTTGTGCGCGGAAAGCGTGTAGAGGGCACTACGGAGAAGTTCTTCGGTGCGGGCACCAAAGCTCTCGGCTCCCCAGCGAGAACGTAGTATGTGCGCGAGTTCTTGCGCCTGTAAGAATGGGGATGTGCCTTCGACCTGCTCTAGTGGATTGAATCCGATGGTCGTATTCCGATCAAAAGGTTCAATGACGACCACTCGGCTAGAGAGTCTTTCATTTCCACAAGTTCGTTCGGCCAAGTACGCAACGATGCGATCGGCGAGGTCCCCATGAACATCGAATACGACGAAACCGGTGTCATGCTCGATGTCCTGCCGAACCAGCTTTTCTATGAAGTAGCTCTTACCTACTCCAGAAAGACCCATTACTGCGAGATGCGTCGTGCGCATATTTTCCTGCAGAACGACTGGTTCTCTCCGACCGTTTATGTCGCTCGTCCCCAAGACTAGGTCGCAGTGTGGCGACCGTCGCTCCCTCTGCCGATATAAACCTT
>WNFD01001421.1_pt1 | contig 26462 bp, 27 predicted proteins | sample 5400491 | NCBI WGS metagenome assembly WNFD01 (sample SAMN13153343, study PRJNA577476) | soil metagenome | isolation source: 120 cm saprolite under Douglas fir tree site 2 hole 2 replicate 2 | place: USA:California | collected 2015-04-18
CGTGCGGCTGGCGACGGCCGCGGCCGGCATCCGCTATGCCGGCCGCACCGACGTGTTGCTGGTCGCCTTGGACAAGCCGACCAGCGTCGCCGGGGTATTCACGCGTTCCAAATGCCCCTCGGCGCCGGTCGAATGGTGCCGCGCCCGCATCGGCGGCGGTCGCGCGCGGGCGCTGGTGGTCAATTCCGGCAACGCCAACGCATTCACCGGAAAAACCGGAAGAGCGGCGACGCGGATCACCGCCGATCTGGCCGCCGAGGCGGTCGGCTGCCGGCCGGCCGAAGTGTTCCTGGCCTCGACCGGCGTCATCGGCGAGCCGATCGATGCCGGCAAGTTCGCCGGCGTGATGCACGATCTCGCCGCCGGCGCGGCGCCGGACCGCTGGATCGAAGCAGCCGAGGCGATCGGCACGACCGATACGTTCCCCAAGCTCGCCACCGCGACCGCGCGGCTCGGCGGCGCGCAGGTGAAGATCAACGGCATCGCCAAAGGCGCCGGCATGATCGCGCCCGACATGGCGACGCTCTTGGCATTCGTCTTCACCGACGCGCCGATCGCGGCCGACGCGCTGCAGGCGCTGATCGCGCGCTCGGTCGTCGACAGCTTCAACGCCGTCACCATCGACAGCGATACGTCGACGTCCGACACGCTGCTGGCGTTCGCGACCGGCGCCGCCGCCGCTGCCGGCGCTGCGGCGATCGTGCGGGCCAACGACCGCAGGCTGCGGCCGTTTCGCCTGGCGCTCGATCAAGTGCTCGGCTCGCTGGCCGAGCAGGTCGCCCGCGACGGCGAGGGCGCGAGCAAGCTCATCGAGATCGTGGTGGAGGGCGCGGTGTCGAAGCGCTCGGCGCGGCGCATCGCGCTCGCGATCGCCAATTCGCCGCTGGTGAAGACCGCGGTCGGCGGCGGCGACGCCAACTGGGGGCGCGTCGTCATGGCGGTGGGCAAGGCCGGAGAGCCGGCCGACCGCGACCGCTTGTCGATCTGGTTCGGCGACATTCGCGTCGCCCACAAGGGAGCCCGCGATCCCGCCTACGCCGAACGCGAAGTCTCGACCTATATGCAACGCCGCGAAATCAAGATCCGCGTCGGACTGGGTCTCGGGACCGGCCGCGACCGCGTGCTCACCTGCGATCTGACCAAGGAATATGTAGCCATCAACGGCGATTACCGCTCGTAAGCCCGAGTTAACCACCTTCGTTCACACCCGGTTAAAACCGGGCCGCTTAGCTTGGGAGCCGGCCGTTGCGCGAAATTCTCCTCGTTGCGGCCTGCGCCCTCCTCGACCCCGACGGGCGCGTGCTGATCGCGCAACGTCCGGCGGGAAAGACGATGGCCGGGCTGTGGGAGTTTCCCGGCGGCAAGGTCGAGGCGGGCGAGCGGCCGGAAGACACGCTCATCCGCGAGCTCGAGGAGGAACTGGGCATCGTGGTCGACGAGCAATGCCTGGCGCCGCTGACGTTCGCCAGCCATTCCTATCCGGAGTTTCACGTGCTGATGCCGCTCTACGTCTGCCGCCGCTGGAACAGAACGGTCGCGCCGCGCGAAGGCCAGCGGCTCGTCTGGGTCAGGCCGCGAGAGCTGCGCAACTACCCGATGCCGCCGGCCGACCAGCCGCTGATCTCGCATCTGATGAATCTGCTCTGACAGGACCGACGAGGCGCATTCATGAAACGCATGATCGATGGGACCGATCGCATCTCTCTTCCGCGACGATTCCTGCGCGGGGAGCGCGGCACAACCGCGATCGAATACAGCATCGTAGCGGCCGGTATCGCCATGGCGGTGGTCGGCGCCATTCGCGTTCTCGGTGCCAACGTGCTCACCGACCTCTTCTCCCAGCTGGGCAGCTTGTTCGGCTAACGCCCGGCCTTGTCGCCCGCCGGGATCTCTTGCGTGCCCAGCGCGTCGGCGAGTCGCGTCCTGGCCGAGCCGGGAGCGAGCGGCTGCGGCTGGCTCGCATGCGGCTTCCAGCCGGAAAGCCAGACGATGTCGAAGGTCGCCCGCACCCGGCCGTCGGGATCGGAGAAGCGTTCCGCGTAGATCTCCGCCATCCGCATCAAGGTGCCGCGCCGAAGCGGGGTGCGCCGGCGCTCGGCGAGCGCGTTGGTCGCGCCCATCCGCCGCAGGTCCTGCATCAGCGCGAACGGCGATTGGTAGCGGACGCCGAGCCTTTCCACGTCGGTGACCGGCAGCGCGAAGCCGGCGCGCTGCAGCAGCATGCCGATCGCGCGAACGTCGGCGAACGGCGCGACGTGGGGCGAGGCGCCGTGCTCGAGCTCGGCCTCGGCCGCGGCGAACGCCTGGCGCAGCTCGGTCAAGCTGTCGCTGCCGATGAGCGCGGCGAGAAACAGCCCGTCCGGTTTGAGCGCGCGACGCACTTGCGCGAACGTGCCGGGCAGATCGTTGACGAACTGCAGCGCCAGCGCCGAAACCACGAGGTCGAGCGAATCCTCCCGCAGCGGCAGCGCTTCCGCGTCGGCGATGATCTTTAGATCGTCGTCGTGGGTGGCCACGCCGGCGTTCGCAGGACCCGTGACCGCGATGATGTTCGAAACCAGGTCGGTGCCGCGCAGCCGACGGCGCACCGCATCGGTCGGCGAGGCGAGATCGACCGCCAGCTCGAAGCGGCGCAACACCGCGGACAGCCGGTCGCACAAATCCTCGGCCGCGCGATCGATCAGAAACGTCGCCGGCCCGAGCTTTTCCGCGCGGCGCAAATTGCGGCGAAGCGCGGCGCGGTCGAACACGATGGGGCCTGAAGCCATGGGCCACTCCGGAGCCGACGCTTATGATCGCACTTCCCGGCAGCGTCAAAGCTGTCGCCCACATTGAGTGCCGGCGGGCTCGGCGCTATCCTGTCGCAATGGGGACCGGGGCGCTCGCGGAATCCAACGGCGACGGACGGCGGCGGTGGTCGCAAACGTTGCGCAAGCTTTTCGGCATTTCGCTCGACCTCACCTTGCCGCCGCTGTGCCCCGCCTGCCGGGAACCGGTCGGAGTGCAGGCCGCGCTCTGTGCCGGGTGCTGGTCGAAGCTCTCCTTCATCGCGCCGCCCTATTGCGAGCGGCTCGGCACGCCGTTCGCCTACGATCCCGGATCCGGCGTGCTGTCGATGCAGGCGATCGCCGATCCGCCCGCCTACCGGCGCGCACGGGCGGCCGTGCGGTACGACGACGTCTCGCGGATCCTGATCCACGGCCTGAAATATTCCGACCGGCTCGACCTTGCGCCGATGCTCGGCCGCTGGATGGCGCGGGCCGGGCACGCATTGCTCGAGGACGCCGACGCGCTGGTGCCGGTGCCGCTGCACTGGCGGCGGCTGTGGGCCCGCCGCTTCAACCAATCGGCGGCGCTGGCGAAGATCGTATCGCAGGCGAGCGGCGTTCCGGTCGTCGGGGACGCGCTCAAGCGCGTCAAGGCGACCTTGCAGCAAGTCGGGCTGACCGCTTCCGAGCGCGCGCTCAACGTGCAGGGAGCCTTCGCGGTCGCCGACCGTTCGCGCGTCGCCGGCCGGCGGCTGATCCTGATCGACGACGTGCTGACGTCCGGGGCGACCATCGACGCCTGCGCCCGCGCGCTCAACCGGGCCGGCGCCGCGGCCGTCGACGTGCTGGTGTTCGCGCGGGTTGTGGACACCGGCCGCAGCCCCATATAGTGCGCTGCAAGTGAATCTGATGGTCCCGGTCGTGATCTACACCAGAGCGTATTGCTCGTATTGCACCTGGGCGAAAGAGTTGCTGCGCCGCAAGGGCGTCGCGTTCGACGAGATCGACGTGACCGGCCGTCAGGAGCGCCGCGCCGAGATGATCCGCCGCGCCAACGGCGAAACCACGACGCCGCAGATCTTCATCGGCTCGACCCACGTCGGCGGTTGCGACGAGCTTTGCGCGCTCGAGCGGGCCGGCCGGCTCGACGCGTTGCTCGCGGCCTGAAGGGGAGCCCCTCGATATGGCGAACGGCAAGCCTTCGAGCTTTCGCGTCGGCCTGATCCAGATGCGCTCGGGGCGCAGTCCGCAGGCCAACACCGACGCGGCCGCCAAGCTGATCGGCGAGGCCAAGGACCTCGGCGCCGAATACGTGCTCACGCCGGAAATGACCAACATCATGGAAACGGGCCGGGAGCGGTTCTTCGCCAGCATCGTTCCCGAGGAGCAGGACGCCGCGCTGACGACGTTCCGCGAGCTGGCGCGAACGCTCGGCATCTTCGTGCACGTCGGCTCGCTCGCGATCAAAGTGTCGGCCGACAAGGCGGCGAACCGCTCGTTCCTGATCGATCGCCACGGCGAGGTGGTCGCCCGCTACGACAAGATCCACATGTTCGACGTCGATCTCGCCAGCGGCGAAAGCTACCGGGAATCCCGCAACTATCGCGCCGGCGAGCTCGCGGTGCTCGCCGACCTGCCGTGGGGCCGGCTCGGGCTGACGATCTGTTATGACCTGCGCTTTCCGGCGCTCTACCGCGCGCTCGCGGAAGCCGGCGCCTCGTTCCTGAGCATTCCTTCGGCGTTCACCAAGCAGACCGGGGAAGCGCATTGGCACGTGCTGCTGCGCGCCCGCGCCATCGAAAACGGCTGCTTCGTGTTCGCCGCCGCCCAGGGCGGCACCCACGAGAACGGCCGGGAGACGTTCGGCCACTCGCTGGCGATCGATCCGTGGGGCCGGGTGCTCGCCGAGGGCGGCGTCGAGCCGGCGGTGGTGCTGGCCGACGTCGATCTCGCGGCAATCGCCGGGGCGCGCGCCCGCATTCCCTCGCTGCAGCACGGCCGCCGTTTCGAGATCTTGGAGCCGATGGCGGAGCCTTCGCACCTCCATGTCGTGGGAGGGCCGACGTGATCCGCTATGCGCTGAGCTGCGACCGCGGCCACGGCTTCGAGAGCTGGTTCAAAAGCGCGAGCGCCTACGACAAGCAGGCGGCGCGCGGCCTGATCGGCTGCCCGGTCTGCGGCTCGACCAAGGTCGGCAAGGCGATCATGGCGCCCGGCGTGGCGAGGAGCGCGCCGCGCGAAGTGGTGGCACCCCAACCGCCGGCACCCGCCCCGGCCCCGGAGCCACGGGTGCCCGTCGCGATGCTGTCGGCGAAGGAACGCGAGCTGCGCGCCAAGCTCAAGGAGCTGCGCGATCACGTCGTCAAGAACGCCGATTACGTCGGCCAGAAATTTCCCGAGGAAGCGCGAAAGATGCATTACGGCGAGGTCGAGCATCGCTCGATCTACGGCGAAGCATCGAGCGCCGATGCCGCCGAGCTCATCGAGGAAGGCATCGAGCTCCACCCGCTGCCGATCCTGCCCGACGAGCGCAATTGATCCTGAGAAATCATTGCGCCCAGATCAGCAGCACGACCCGCCGGTCCGAAAGTGCTCAACCCGCTTTCCGGCCGAGTGCCGCGATGTGTATGAACGCCCAAAGGGCGTCGGGGTGAGAGCCCCAGGCCCGGAGCGCGGAGGCCATCGCCTGGATGTCCTCGCGTGAGGCGTAGCCGTACTCGACAGGACGATCCCCCATGGGGGACGAGACGAGGCGGTCCGCATAGGACTGCCCCCATTCCGTCGTCTCGCCACGCGTGGCGTAACACCAGACGCTGGCTGTGATGCGGACGTCGGCGATACCGGCGCCGTTGAACAGGGCGCGAAGTTGGCGTCCCATCTGCGGTTGCCCGCCGTTTTGGTACCAGGTTCGTTCGTGGACTTCGATGAACCGGTCGATCCAGGGATCGCGAGGCCAATACGCTACCGTGCCCCAGTCCACGTCTCGCACCGCGATCAGCCCGCCCGGCCGTAGGACGCGAAGCATCTCGCGCAACGCGACCACTCGCTCGCGAAGGTGCTGGAACACTTGATGGGCATACGCCGCGTGGAACGAAGCATCGGGGAACGGTAACTCGTACACGCTGCCGATCTCATAGCGCAGGTTCTCGAGGCCGCGGGCGGCAGCATCACGGCGGGCCGCGTCGAGGGTTTCTGATGACATATCGAGGCCGATCACTTGCCCGGGCGCGACAATTTCCGCGAGGCCCCGCGTGATGCTTCCGGGGCCGCAGCCGACATCGAGCAGCCGCATCCCAGGCTGTAGTTCGGGCAGCAGGAACGCGGCCGCCTCCTCCGCGGTCCGCTTGGCATGGTGACGGACAACCGCCGGGGCATGGCCATGCGTGTACGTTTCATGTCTGGGAGGCTCGGCGGACATTTCTTAAGCTCCAGGCTACTTCTCAGGCGGGGGCATCGCGCAATGAAGCAACCAGGCTTCGGCACTTGGTGCGTGCGTGCCTGGGGCCGAGGGCTCAATCCCGCCGCGCGACGGCGACCATGTAGTTCACGTCGACATCGTCCGACAGCTTCCAGGCGTCGGCGAGCAGATCGTAGACGACCCCTTTGATTTCGACAAAGCGCAGGCCGGCGCGTTCCATCGCGGCTTCGAGCTCGTTGGGCGTGACCAGCTTGTCCCACCGGTGGGTCCCGCGCGGCAGCCATCCCAGCACGTATTCGGCTCCCACGATGGCGAGTGCGAAGCTCTTGAGCGTCCGGTTGATGGTCGCCGCGATCATCAACCCGCTCGGCCCCACCATGGCGGCGCAGCTGCCGATGAAGGCGCGCACGTCCGCGACGTGCTCCACCACTTCCATGGCCAGCACGAGATCGAAGGTTTCGCCCGCACCGGCGAGCGCCTCGGCGGTCGAGGCGCGGTAATCGAGCGTCAAGCCGGCTTGCGCCGCGTGGCGCTTGGCCACCTCGATGTTGCTCTCCGACGGATCGGCGCCGAGCACGGAGGCGCCGAGCCGCGCCAGCGGCTCCGACAACAGGCCGCCGCCGCAGCCGATATCGAGGATGCGCAGGCCGTCGAGGCAATCGAGCCGGCCGGCGTCGCGGCCAAACTGCCGGCAGGCGTGGTCGCGGATGAAGCGCAGCCGGAGCGGGTTGATCCGGTGCAGCATGCGCATCTTGCCCCGCGGGTCCCAGAACTCGGCGGCGAGCGCGGAAAACTGCGCGACTTCCCTGGGATCGACGCTGGAGCTTGCGGCTGGGGGTTCGGGCATCTCTCTCCTCGGCGGCGGACCGGAAAGCGAGCGCGGTTGCGACCGCATGAGCGCGTCGGTATGTATAGCCGCCTTTTTGCGCCGGTGCTCGCCCCGAGGCCGTGTGCGTTCGCCGACAGCCGCTCGGAAGCCGCGATGGGTCGCCTGGTGATGAAGTTCGGCGGGACCTCGGTGGCCGACATCGAGCGCATCCGCAACGTCGCGCAGCACGTCAAGCGCGAGGTCGGCGCCGGCCATGAGGTCGCCGTCGTGGTCTCGGCGATGGCCGGAACCACCAACCGGCTGGTCGAATGGTGCCGGGAAGCCGCCGTTCTGCACGACGCGCGTGAGTACGACACGGTGGTGGCCGCGGGCGAGCAGGTCACTTCCGGGCTGCTGGCCATTGCGCTGCAGGGGATCGGAGTGCCCGCCCGCTCCTGGCAAGGCTGGCAGATCCCGATCGCGACCACGGATGCCCATGGGCTCGCCCGCATCCTGGAAATCGATGGTGCGGAGCTCATCCGCCGCTTCCAGGAACGAGCCGAGGTCGCCGTGATCTCCGGGTTCCAGGGGGTGCACGGTGAGACCGGCAGGATCACGACCTTGGGCCGCGGCGGATCCGATACTTCCGCGGTTGCCGTGGCGGCGGCGATCCACGCCGATCGCTGCGACATCTATACCGACGTCGACGGCGTCTACACCAGCGACCCCCGGGTCGTGCCCAAGGCGCGACGGCTGGAGAAGATCGCCTTCGAGGAAATGCTGGAATTTGCTTCGCTGGGCGCCAAGGTGCTGCAGGTGCGTTCGGTCGAGCTCGGGATGGTGCATAATGTGCGCATCTGCGTGCGCTCGAGCTTCGAGCAGCCGGCCGGCGATGCGCGCGGGTCGCCGGCCGGAACCCTGATTTGCGACGAGGAGGAGATCGTGGAACAGCACGTCGTGACCGGGATCGCGTTCTCCAAGGACGAGGCGCAGATTTCGATCCGCCGGGTTCGGGACAAGCCGGGGGTCGCGGCGGCGATCTTCGGTCCGCTCGCCGAGGCGAACGTCAACGTCGACATGATCGTGCAGAACGTCTCGGGCGACGGGGCCACGACCGACATCACCTTCACGGTGCCGGCCGCCGATTACGAACGTGCGAGCGCCGTGCTCGCCGGCTCCAGGCCCGCGATCGGCTACGAACGGGTCGACGGGGCCAACGACGTCGCCAAAGTGTCGGTGATCGGCATCGGCATGCGCAGCCACGCCGGGGTCGCCGCCCAGGCGTTCCGGGCCTTGGCGGAGCGCGGCATCAACATAAGGGCCATCACCACTTCCGAGATCAAGTTTTCGCTGCTGATCGACGCGGCCTATACCGAGCTTGCGGTGCGCACGTTGCATTCGCTATACGGCCTCGACAGGTAGCCATCGCCGGCTCCGCTGCCTCCGAGGCTGGCCCGTTCCGGTCAGACGGCGGCGAGCGGGATTGCGATCGGCCGGCGGCCGGAGCTGCCTCGCAAAGCCTGCGAGATTCTGAAAGAGAATTGCCGGATCGTCCTGGCCGGGCCATGCTGGCGCGGAACAGGCCGGCCGGGCGAGAGGACCCTCATGCGTGGTGTGCTCGGCGGTCCGCGCGTGCTGTTGCGTCGCCTCCGCGAGGTGATGGCGGAACCGGTAAGCGCGCAGGAACGCCTCGACAAGATCGTGGTGCTGATCGCCGCCAACATGGTGGCGGAAGTGTGCTCCGCCTACGTGTTGCGCGTCGACGGCACGCTCGAGCTCTATGCCACCGAAGGTCTGAACCGGCAGGCCGTGCACTTGACGGTGATGCGCTCCGATGAAGGCCTGGTCGGGCTGGTGGCCCGCGAAGCCCGGTCGATCAATCTATCGGATGCCCAGTCCCACCCCGCCTTCTCGTACCGACCGGAAACCGGCGAAGAAATCTACCACTCGTTCCTCGGCGTGCCGATCCTGCGCGCCGGCAACACGCTGGGCGTGCTGGTCGTGCAGAACCGGGCGCACCGGACCTATTCCGAGGAGGAAGAGGAGGCGCTGCAGACCACCGCGATGGTGCTCGCCGAGATGATCGCGTCCGGCGAGCTCTCCGCGCTCGCCAGACCCGGCGCGGAGCCCGCGGCGCGCCGCCCGCTGCATCTCGGCGGCCAGGCGATCGCCGACGGCATCGGACTGGGACACGTGGTGCTGCACGAGCCGCGCGTCGTGGTCACCAATTTCATCGCGGACGACGAGCAAAAGGAGCTGCAGCGGCTCGAAACGGCGATCGATGCGCTGCGAGCCGATCTCGATCTGCTGCTGGAGCGCGGCGACGTCGCCGATGACGGCGAGCACAAGGAGGTGCTCGAGGCCTTCCGCATGTTCGCCTACGATCGCGGCTGGCTGCACAAACTGCGCGAAGCGGTGGTGACCGGACTGACGGCGGAGGCCGCGGTCGAGCGCGTGCAGTCCGACGCCCGCGCCCGCATGCTGCGCCAGACCGACCCCTATCTGCGGGAACGGCTGCACGATCTCGACGATCTCGCCAACCGGCTGATGCGGCAGCTCACCGGGAAGCACCACGCTCCCGCCAGGGAGCAGCTGCCGGACAACGCCATCATCATCGCCCGGTCCATGGGTCCGGCGGCTCTGCTCGATTACGACCGGTCGCGGCTGCGCGGTCTGGTGCTGGAGGAAGGCGGGCCGAGCTCCCACGTCGCCATCGTGGCGCGCGCGCTGGGGATCGCGGCCGCCGGCCAGATCGACAATGCGACCGGCCTGGTCGATCCCGGCGATGCGATCATCGTCGACGGCTCCTCGGGCGAGGTCCACGTGCGCCCCCCGCCCGACATCGAAGCCGCCTATGCCGAGAAGGTGCGGTTCCGGGCGAGGCGCCAAGCGCAGTATCGGGCGCTGCGCGAGGCCCCGAGCGTCACCAAGGATGCCGAGCCCGTCAGCCTCATGCTCAATGCGGGGCTTCTGGTCGACCTTCCGCATCTTGCCGAATCCGGCGCCGCCGGCATCGGTCTGTTCCGCACCGAACTGCAGTTCATGGTCGCGGCCGCGTTCCCGCGTACCAGCGAGCAACTCTCGCTCTACCGTTCGGTGCTGCAGATCGCCGGAGAGCTGCCGGTCACGTTCCGCACGCTCGACATCGGCGGCGACAAGGTGCTGCCCTATATGCGCGCGGTCGAAGAGGAGAACCCTGCGCTCGGCTGGCGGGCGATCCGGCTCGGGCTCGACCGGCCGGGATTGTTGCGCAGCCAGATCCGCGCCCTGCTCAAGGCCGCCGAGGGCCGCGAGCTGCGCGTGATGTTTCCCATGGTCGCCTCGATCGAGGAGTTCGACCGCGCCAAGGCGATGGTCGAGCACGAGTTGACGCATTTGCGGCGGCATGGCCACAGCCTGCCCGAACGCGTGCAGGTCGGCGCCATGGTCGAAGTGCCGGCATTGCTCTACCAGCTCGACGAGCTGTGCGCGCGGGCGGATTTTCTGTCGGTCGGTTCCAACGACCTGTTCCAGTTCCTGTATGCGGTCGACCGCAGCAACAGGCGCGTGGCGGATCGCTTCGATTCGCTGTCCGGCCCGGTGTTGCGGGCGCTCAAGGCCATTGTCGACAAGGGCCGTGCCTGCGGCAAGCCGGTGACATTGTGCGGCGAGCTGGCGTCGAAGCCGATCGGGGCGCTGGCGCTCATCGGGCTGGGCTATCGACTGCTCTCACTCACCCCTTCCTCGATCGGGCCGGTCAAGGCCATGCTGCTCGATCTCGACGCCCGCAAGGTGCAATCGCTGCTGGGTCCGATGATCGAAAGCCCGGTCGGCAGCGTTGCCATTCGCGACCGACTCGAGGCCTTCGCGGCGGCCGAGGGTCTCCAGCTCTGACGATCTTCTCATGATTCCCGCAACCAAGCTCGACGCGCTGATCGCCCGGCACGCTGCCATCGAGCGCGAGCTCTCCGGCCGCCCGGATCGCGAGAGCTACGTGCGGCTGTCGCGGGAATTCGCCGAGCTCAGGCCGCTGGTCGAGATCATCAAGCGCTACCGCGCCGCCGACGAGGAGCTCAGCGGGCTCGAATCGCTCATCGCGGGTGCCGCGACCGAGCCGGACATGCGGGCGCTCGCCGAACAGGAGAAATCCGAGCTCGCCGCTCGCCGGGAGGCGCTCGAGCGCCAAATCCGCACGGCGCTCACCCCGAAGGACGCCGCGGACGAGCGCAACGTGATCCTGGAAATCCGCGCCGGGACCGGGGGCGACGAGGCGGCGCGCTTTGCCGGCGATCTCTTCCGCATGTACGAGCGCTACGCCGCCCGGCAGGGCTGGAAGGTCGAAGTGATCTCGGCGAGCGAGGGCACGGTCGGCGGATACAAGGAGATCATCGCCGAAGTCCGCGGCCGCGGCGCGTTCGCCAAGCTCAAGTACGAATCCGGCGTGCACCGGGTCCAGCGGGTCCCGGCGACCGAAGCCTCCGGCCGCATCCATACCTCGACCGCGACCGTCGCGGTGCTGCCCGAACCGGAGGACGTCGAGGTGGCGATCGCCGACGGCGATCTGCGGGTCGACACCATGCGGGCCGGCGGCGCCGGCGGCCAGCACGTCAACAAGACCGAATCCGCGGTGCGGATGACGCACCTGCCGACCGGCATCGTGGTCAACGTGCAAGAGGATCGCTCGCAGCACCGCAACCGGGCCAGGGCGCTGGCCCTGCTCCGCGCCAAGCTCTACGACCTGGAACGCCGCAAGCAGGAAAGCGAGCGCGCCGCCGAACGCCGCGGCCAGGTCGGCTCCGGCGACCGTTCCGAGCGCATTCGCACCTACAATTTTCCGCAAGGGCGCGTCACCGACCATCGCATCAATCTGACGCTGCACAAGCTCCCGCAGGTGATCGAGGGCGAGGCGCTCGGCGAGATCGTCGATGCGCTCGTCACCGAGACGCAGGCCGCCCTGCTTGCCGCCGAGGATGCGCCATGACCGGCGATCTCGAACCAGCGGTTTCGGTCGCGGGCGCGCGCCGGGCTCTGGCCACGGCCTTCCGCGAGGCCGGCCTCGACACGCCCGAACTCGATGCGCGCCTCTTGGTGGGCCACGCGCTCGGGCTGGATCGTGCGGCGCTGACCGCGCAATCCGATCGAACGATCCGCGGCGAGGAAGCCGAGCGCATCCGCACCTTTGCCGCGCGGCGTATCGGCCGCGAGCCGGTGGCCCGCATCGTCGGCACCAAAGAGTTCTGGAGCCTGCCGTTCGTGATTACGCCGGCGGTCCTGGTGCCGCGACCCGAGACCGAGACTTTGGTCGAAGCGGCGCTCGGTGTGGTCGACGCCAAGCTCAGACAACGCCTGCGCATCGCCGACCTCGGCACCGGATCCGGCGCGCTGTTGCTGGCCCTGTTGCATGAGCTCGAAGGCGCCGACGGCGTGGGAACGGACGTGAGCCCGGCGGCACTCGGCGTGGCGCGTGAAAATTGTGAGCGGCTTGGACTTGCCCGGCGTGCGACGTTCGTCGCCTGCGATTTCGGCGCCGCGCTCGGCGGCGGCTTCGATCTCGTCGTCTCCAATCCGCCCTATGTCGCACGGCGGGAGTTGCTCCGGCTCGATCCCGAGGTGCGCAACTACGATCCGAAGCTGGCGCTCGACGGGGGGGTAGACGGGCTTGCCGCGTACCGCCGGATCGCTACCGAGGCGCGGCGGCTCACTGCGCGGGGAGCGCACATCATCGTCGAGCTCGGCGCCGGAATGGCGGATCCCGTGGCGGCGGTTTTCGCCGCCGCAGGGCTTGCAATCCGCGCGGCGCGTCCCGACCTGAATGGTGTGCCGCGCGCGCTGATCCTTCGGCGGGCCCCCTGAAAGCCCGGGAGCGCCGGCCAAAAAACCGCTTGATTATCGCGCAAGACCGACTACGGTTCGGCCACGGAATCGACCCGAGACAACGGTGACGCGCCGCCACAAAGCCCCGGAGCAAGGCTCCTTGAGGCTGCGGCGCGGTAAGGCGGACAAGCCCCGAAGGGCAAGGGTTCGCCGGCTTGGGATACGGTTGGGATACGGGATGCTGCATCACCGGTTTGGCGCGCGCCGTTCACGGCGTCGCGCGGGATAAGGGGTTGGCAACACCGCGGCGTGGGCCGCGGGGAAGAGGTTGCTGCGGTTATCGTGACAACGATTCAGTTCGACGCGAAGTCCTGAAGCTGGGACTTGCGCCTGCCGGGCGCGGCCGAGTGGCCGCGAGCGGTTGGCGTGTGTGCCGGAGAACTGGGAAGAGGCGGGCGACCGCCGCAAAAGGGAGTTGACGAACAAACGAGCCATGAGAAACGGTCAGAACAAACGCATGCGCGGGCGCAACAACCGCAAGGGCCAGAACCCGCTGACGCGGATCTACGAATCCAACGGGCCCGACGTGAAAATCCGCGGAACGGCTTCTCACGTCGCCGAAAAATACATCCAGCTCGCCCGCGATGCCCAGGCGTCCGGCGATCCGGTCGCGGCCGAGAACTACTACCAGCACGCGGAGCACTATTTCCGGCTGATCGCCGCGGCCCAGGAACAGTTCCGGCAAAGCCAGCCGTATTTCCGTCCGGAAGGCGGCGAGCCACGCGAGGACAGCCTCGAAGACGCCGAGGAGGAGCACCCGGGCGATTCGCCGTTCGGCCGCGAACCGCAGTCTCAGCCTTACCCGCCGCGCGAGGCGCAGCCTTACCAACATCCTCGCGAGCCTCAGCATTATCCCGGCCGCGAGCCCCAGCCCTACCAGCCGCGCGAACAGCAGCCCTATGGCGGGCGCCCGCCCGCCGGCGCCGGCCGTCCGGAACAGGGCGCCGGCGACCGATTGCCGTCATTCATTACCGGCAACGGTCCGCAGCCTCCGCAGCCTTCGTACCCGGGGCAGGGCCAAAACGGATTTGACGGGCAACCGGATCGCTTCCCGCTGCACCGCCGGCGCCGGCGCCGGCACGGTCCCCGCAGCGAAATGCCGGGATCCCCGCAGCAACAAGCTTCCAGCGGAGCGGCCGAGGAGCCTGGTCCTCCGCCGGGGCCGAGCGGCGGTCCGACGACCAACGAGTGAGGTAACTGGGCCTTGTCATGGCCCGCGCAGGCGGGCCACCCAGTAATCCCAGATCCAGCCGAAGCTCACATTCCGCGGATCCTGGGTCGCCCGGACGAGCCGGGCGATGACACCGCAGAGCGCCTAGCCCGGTACGCCGCCCGGCGAGGGTGCCAGCACCGGATCGAGCGCGGGTACGAGGCGGCGCCGTTCGCGCCGGGCCGGGACCGCGCGATACACCTGCTTGGTCGCCTCGACGATGTGAACGCCGGCAAACGGCGCCGACAGCGCGTGCCCGGTGCGTTCCCAGGCGATCGCCGAGCGCAGGAACCATTTGCGGGGAATCGGCGGGACATAGAGTGCCTCGTCCCAGCCGGTGGGCGTGAACCAGGTCTCGCGCAGCAAATGCGTGATCTGGGGCCGGGAATAGGGGTGGCCGTAGCCGAAGGGCGTGGTGTCGATCCGCGCCCATACGCCGCGCCGATTCGGCACCACGACGAGCAGCCGTCCACCCGCCGCCAGCACGCGCCAGACTTCGCGCAGCAGAGCGCCGACGTTCTGCGAGGTTTCGATCGCGTGAACGAGCAGCACGCGGTCGACCGCCGCCTCGGGCAGCGGCAGTTCATCCTCGTCCACCAGGGCCGCGAGCGCCGGGCGGTCCGAAGGCCATTTCACCACCCCCTGGGCCGCCGGCATGAAGGCGAGACACCGCTCCGCCTCGTCGCGAAACAGCCCGAGGTATGGGGTCGGATAGCCGATCCCGAGCACGCGCAACCCGTGCACGTCCTGCCAGCGTGCGCGTATCCCCCGGCCGACGAAGCGCCGCGCGACCCTGCCGAGCGCCTGGCCGTAGAAATTGCGCAGATCGACGACATCGAGAGGCATGCTCGCAATCGTTAAGCTCTAACGCCGGGCCGGACAATCATTTGCAACCGATAGGCTTAAGCTTACGTCGCGGCGGCGAGCCATGCTAGCGTCGCGCCCGCTGCTGCGAGGTCCGCCAAAATGTCGGTCGAACTGCGCCTGTTCGTGTGCTTGCGGGACAATTACGGGGTGCTCCTGCACGACTCCGTCAGCGGAGCGACCGCGGCTATCGACGCGCCCGAAGCAGCCCCCGTCGAGGCCGCGCTCGCCGAGGCGGGCTGGCGGCTCAACGACATCCTGGTGACGCATCACCATGGCGATCATACCGCCGGAATCGAGCCGCTGAAGGCGCGCTACGGCTGCCGAGTGGTGGCGCCAGCCAGGGAGGCCTCGCGCATTCCGCTGGTCGACATTCCGATGCGGGAAGGGGATTCGGTGCGGGTCGGAAGCCTGGCCGCCACGGTCCTGGAGACCCCGGGGCACACCAACGGCCACATCGCCTATTGGTTCAGATCCGAGGCAGTAGCCTTCGTGGGGGACACGTTGTTCTCGGTCGGCTGCGGGCGGGTGATCGAGGGCACGCCGGAGATGATGTGGCGGTCGCTCGCCAAGCTGCGCGACCTGCCCGACGAGACGAAGATCTATTGCGGCCACGAATATACCGCCGCCAACGTGCGGTTCGCGCTCACCGTCGAGCCGGAGAATTCCGCATTGCGCGCGCGGGCCGAAGAAGTCTCCCGGCTCTCCGCCGCGGGCCAACCCACGATCCCGACCACGATCGGCGCCGAGAAGGCCGTCAATCCATTCCTGCGCGCCGACGTGCCTGCGGTGGCCGCGGCCGTGGGGCTGCCGAATGCGCCCCCCGCGCAGGTGTTCGCGGAGATTCGCGGCAGGAAAGACAGGTTCTGATGTTGTGGATGCCTTGACGCTCGTCAGGCGCCGATCAGGAACGAAACAACAGGTCCTTGGCGGCCAGCAGCCCTCCACCGGCGATCAGCACCGCGGCGGCAGCCAAGGATGCGGTCGCCTCGGCAAAGCCGGTGAGCACCAGCAGCAAGGTCGAAAGCACCGGCGCGGCGTAGGAGGCGGCGCCGAGCACGCGAATGTCGCCGCGTTTGACGCCGATGTCCCACGCATAGAACGCGAGCCCCACCGGACCGAGACCGAGCCCGATCGTGGCGAGCCATTCGCGGGCTCCGGCCGGCCACACGGTTTCCTCGAAAGCGAGATGGCAAACCGCGGCCAGCGCAGCGGTGAGCAAACAGAACGCCGCGACCACGTCGGTCGGCACCGTGGCGAATCGACGGGACAGCACCGAATAGATCGCCCACACGAAAGCCGCCACGAAGGCCGCCGCAAAGCCGGGCGTGTCGGCTTCGGCGAATCCCAGATGGGCCCGGCTCGCGACCAGCACGATCGTGCCGATCAGGCCCAAAAACGCGCCGGCGAGGTGATGCGGCCTCAACCGTTCCTGCGGCAACAGGCCGGCGAACAGCACGATCAGCAGCGGCCAGAGATAATTGATGAGCCCGGCTTCGGCCGGCGGCGCGAGCCGCAGCGCGGTGAAATACAGCGCGTGATAGCCGAACAGGCCGCCCACCCCGAGCGCCCATACTTCGGGCGGCTGCCGCAGCGCCCGCATGGCGCCCGGGCGCACGGCCCAGGTCGCGGCCCCGATGCCGCCCCCGATCGCGAAGCTGATCGCCGCGAGCTGGAACGGCGGCACCTGTCCGGAAGACGCGGTGAGCAAAGCGAGCGACGACCACATCAGCACGGCGCCAAAGCCGACGAGCGTCGCGGCGGAACGGGGTGCCGAGAATGCGCCGCCGGCCACCGCAGACGACGTCAGATCATGTATTGACCGCCGTTCGCGGTCAGCGTCGAGCCGGTGATGAAGCTCGAATCGTCGGAGGCCAGGAATACGACGCAGCGCGCGATCTCTTCCGGCTCGCCCAGCCGCCCGACGGGGATTTGCGGAATGATGTTCTTCTCGAGCACGTCCTTCGGGACTGCCTGGACCATCTCGGTGCCGATATATCCCGGACAGATGGCATTGACGGTGATGCCGCTCTTCGCGCTCTCCTGCGCCAGCGCCTTGGTGAAGCCGAGCTCGCCCGCCTTCGCGGCCGAATAGTTCGACTGGCCCATCTGGCCCTTCTGGCCGTTCACCGACGAGATGTTGACGATGCGCCCGAATTTGCGCTGGCGCATGCCCTCGATCACCGGACGGCACATGTTGAACAGCGAATTCAAATTGGTGTTGATGACCTGGGTCCACTGCTCGGGAGTCATGCGGTGGAACATGGTGTCCCGGGTAATCCCGGCGTTGTTGACCAGAATATCGACGGGGCCCAGCTCCGCCTCGATCTTCTTCAGCCCGGCGGCGCAAGCCTCATAGGAGCTCACATCCCATTTATAGACCGGGATGCCGGTCGCGGCCTTGAGTTTCTGCGCGGCCTCGTCGTTGCCGCCGTAATTGGCGGCGACCTTGCATCCGGCGGCGCTCAATGCCTTGGCGATCGCCGCGCCGATGCCGCGCGTACCGCCGGTGACCACCGCAACGCGTGCCATGACGTATTCCTCCCGAATCTCGGATCGGCTGTTCCGATCTCGCCATATTGCTCAGGGATCGGGGCGGAGCGCCTGGATCGGGCGCTCCGCCCGAGGAAGCGACCTCAGTCGCGCTCCACGCACATGGCAATGCCCATGCCGCCGCCGATGCAGAGCGTCGCGAGGCCCTTCTTGGCATTGCGCTTCTCCATCTCGTGGAGCAGCGTGACCAGCACCCGCGCCCCGGACGCGCCGATCGGATGCCCGAGGGCGATCGCGCCGCCGTTGACGTTGACCTTGGCGGGGTCCCAGCCGAGATCCTTGTTCACCGCGCAGGCCTGCGCGGCGAAGGCCTCGTTGGCCTCCACGAGGTCGAGATCATCGGCCTTCCAACCGGCCTTCTTGAGCGCCGCGCGCGAGGACGGGATCGGGCCGGTGCCCATGATCGCCGGATCGACGCCCGCCTGCGACCAGGAAACGATGCGTGCGAGCACCTTGCGGCCTTCCTTGGCGGCCTGGCTCGCCTTCATCAGCACCACGGCCGCGGCGCCGTCGTTGATGCCCGAGGCATTGGCCGCCGTCACCGTTCCGTCCTTCTCGAAGGCCGGCTTGAGCTTGGAGACGGTGTCGAGCGTGGTCCCGTGCCGGGGGAACTCGTCGGCATCGACGACCATGTCGCCCTTGCGGGTCTTGATGGTGATCGGGGTGATCTCGTCCTTGAACCTGCCGCTCTTCTGGGCGGCTTCCGCCTTGTTCTGGGACGCGACCGCGAACTCGTCCTGCTGACGGCGGGTGATCTGCCATTGCTTGGCGACGTTCTCGGCGGTGTTGCCCATGTGATAACCGTGGAAGGCGTCCCACAGGCCGTCCTTGAGCATGGTGTCGACGAGCTCGAGCCCGCCCATCTTGGTGCCGTTGCGCAGATGGGCGCAGTGCGGAGCCTGGCTCATCGACTCCTGACCGCCCGCGACCACGATTTCCGAATCCCCGTTCAGGATCGCCTGATAGCCGAGCGCGACCGTGCGCAATCCCGAGCCGCACAATTGGTTGACGCCCCAAGCCGGGATCTCGACCGGGAGTCCCGCCGCGATGGAGGCTTGCCGCGCCGGGTTCTGGCCCTGCCCGGCGGTGAGGATCTGGCCCATGATGACCTCGGACACGCTGCCCGGATCGACCCCCGCCCGCTGCAGCGCCGCCGTGATCGCGACCTTGCCGAGCTCGTGGGCCGGCAGGCCTGCGAGCGCGCCGTTGAACGCGCCGACAGCCGTGCGGGTGGCACCGACAATGACGATGTCGTCCTTCATGGCAAAACTCCTTTCCAACAGGGATCTCGGGTGAGATTTAATGGCGGGCGAATGGAAAGACCAGCCGGGACATGTCGCTCCGTGCGGGGTCTCCCGCAGAGGGCATCCTCGGTAGGCCAGTACGCCCTTTCAATGATCCAGGTCAACAATGCCCGGTTCCGGGAGGCCGAAAAGCGGGCATCCCAACCGGCGGACGGCACTCGATGCACAAAACGGTGGCCCCCCGCCGGGGAAAATGCTTATTTTCCAGTGCAGCGAGGCCGCAACCGACCGAACCGACATGGCCAAATCCGCAGAACCGGTCACGATCAAGAAATACGCCAACCGTCGGCTCTACAACACCGGCACGAGCACCTATGTCACGCTGGAGGACCTCGCCTCTCTCGTGAAAAAGGGCGAGGACTTCGTCGTCTACGACGCCAAGACCGGGGAGGAGATCACCCGTTCGGTGCTCGCCCAGATCATTTTCGAGCAAGAGAACAAGGAAGGCCAGAATCTGCTGCCGATCGCCTTCCTGCGCCAGCTGATCCGCTTCTACGGCGACAGCATGCAGATGCTGGTGCCCCGCTATCTCGAAGTCTCGATCGAATCCCTGACCCGCGAGCAGGAAAAATTTCGCCAGCAGATGGCGCAAGCGTTCGGGGTCGGCACCTTCGGCCCGCTGGAGGACCAGGTTCGGCGCAATATGGAGATGTTCGAGCGCGCGTTTGCGATGTTCGCGCCCTTCGCCCGACGCGAGGGCCAGGCAGCGGAAGAGGACAAGTCGCAGGCGCCGGGAACCGAGATCGATGAGCTCAAACGCCAGCTCTCCGAGATGCAGAAGCGGCTCGATCGGCTCACCGGGGGCGAGAAACAGGAGACCTAGGACCAGCTGGTCCTCACGGCCGCGTCTGCGGTCGAGGGCAGCCTTAATACCCCAGCGCGGCGCCGTCCTTGCGCGGATCCGACCCGCCGGTCAGCGTGCCGCGATCCCAATCGATGCGAATCGCCTGGCCGCCGCCCCACGGTGCCGCCGTCAGCGCGACTTCGTGGCCGCGGGCCTCGAGCCCCTCGATGGCGGATCGGGGAACGCCGCGCTCGACCAGCGTCCGCTCGCCCTCGAAGAACGCCCGGGGAAAGTCGATCGCCCGCTGCACGTCCATCGCGTAATCGATCACGTTCAGCAGGAAATGCGTGTGACCCATGGGCTGAAAATGGCTGCCCATCACACCGAAGGCGAGCTCGCATCGCCCATTGCGCATCGCCAGGGCGGGAATGATGGTGTGCATCGGACGTTTGCGCGGCCCGATCCCATTGGGGTGTTCCGGCTTGGTCACGAAGCAGGCGCCGCGATTGTGCAGCATGATCCCGGTCGCCTCGGTGGCGATGCCGACGCCGAAATGCGAGAACAGCGAGTTGATGAGCGAGACCGCCATGCGGTCGCGATCGACCACGGCGAGATAGACGGTATTGCCGCCGGTGAGCGGCGCGTTCGGCAACGCGCCGCGCTTTGCCGGATCGATGCGGCCGGCGAGCGTCGCCGCGAAGCGTTTGTCGATCAGGCCGGAAACATCCGTCTGCATGAAGGCCGGGTCGGCAACATGCGCATCGCGCAGCGAATAGGCGAGCCGCGCCGCTTCGAGCGCGAGGTGGAACCGCTCGGGGCCGAGCGGATCGAGCGCGGCGAGATCGAAATGCTCGAGGATGTTCAGCATGACGAGCGCGGTGAGGCCTTGCCCGTTGGGCGGAAGCTCGACGACATCGAGCCCGCGATAGTTGGTTGCAATCGGCGTCACCGCTTCGCCGCGGTGCTCGGCGAAATCTTCCGGCGCGAGAACTCCGCCGCGCGCCGCCAAGGTCGCGACGACGTCCTGCGCAATGCGGCCCTGATAGAACGCGGCGGGCCCCCCCGTCGCAATGGTGTTCAGGGTCTCGGCAAGCGCCGGGAACCGCAGCACCTCGCCGGCTTCCGGTGCGCGGTCGTCTACGAGGAAATGCCGCGCGGCGCCGGCGTCCCGGCGCAGCCGCTCGACCAGCGATGACCAGTCGAACGCGACGCGCGCGGCGACCGGGAATCCCGCTTGCGCGTAATGGATCGCCGGGGCGAGCGCGCGGTCGAGCCCGAAGCGCCCGTGGGCCGCGAGGATCGCGCTCCACGCCTCGACGGCTCCCGGAACCGTGACCGCATGGATCGAATCGAGGCCGACGCTCGCGGCGCCCCCCAACATTTCGAGCCGCATCCGGGCGCCGGTCCTTCCCGATCCGTTGTAGCCCCAGATCGGCGCTCCCGGCCTGGCGATGAGGCAGAAGCAGTCCCCGCCGATGCCGGTCATCTGCGGCTCGACCACGCCGAGCACCGCAACCGCGGCGATGGCGGCATCCGCCGCATTGCCTCCGGCGCGGAGCGCCTCGATCGCCGCAAGGCTGGCAAGCGGGTGCGAGGTTGCGGCCATGCCCTCGCGCGCGATCACCGGCGAGCGCCCGGGAAAATGAAAATCGCGGTGCATTGCGGGTTTCAGTCCGGGCGCCGGGCGCGGAAAACGGTCTATTGCCCCGGAGCCTGCGCTTCGAGCCGCTCGATCGTCCGCCGATGGCGCGCGGCGCGCCCGGAGATCGCCAGCCCCTCGGCGAGATCGACGAGGCAGATCGCGGTGATCACCGCGAAGGTCGAAGTGGCAGCCTCTTTCACCAGCAGGAATTCGGCGAGCGCCGCCAGGAACACCAGCATCGACAGGAAGTGGTCCAGCATCGGTTTGCCGGCGGCCCGGCTGGCCTTGAGCCCCTCGACGAACAGCAGAAACAGGGCAATCGCGATCACCACGTCGCCGAAGGTGATCGGCCATTCCGACTGGGACGGCATCGCCACGGTCGCGACCTTGTCGGTCCACAACACGCCCGGGGTGAGGAATACGATCATGTTGTAGATCGCGAGCGGAATGATCAGCAGGGGAAAACCAATGAGGAACACGGAACCGACCTCCTCGGGCGGGGGCGGACCGGCCTCGGCAAAAACCAATGGGAAATGACGGACGCGAGCCCCCGTCCCCCGGCCCGCGAAGTTCCAGTCTAGCGCGCGGGGCGGCCAGCTTCCAACAGGCGGTTCTTGGGGGAAAGCACGGGCCGCCGGTTTGTCCGCCGGCAAGCCTTGCCGAGACGACGGCAGCGGACCGGAGCTCAGACCTCGGTTTTGGGCTTGAGGACCTGGCGGCCCTTGTACATACCGGTCTTGAGATCGACGTGGTGCGGACGGCGCAGCTCGCCGGAATCCTTGTCTTCGATGTAAGTCGGCTTGCGCAAGGCGTCGGCGGAGCGCCGCATGCCGCGCCTGGATGGCGATACTTTGCGTTTCGGCACGGCCATGGGCTGTGTCCTCCCGGGTATAGGCGCCCAGGCAGCGAAAGCCCGGCACGTTCGGCAAAATCGAGAAGGCGCTTATAGAGGATCGGCCGGTCGAACGCTAGGGCCCGATCGGGGTCGGCGTCGCTAGCCAGGCCGCACGTTTTTGCCAGAATGCCGGGCTCTGGTCTCTGACCCGGCAACGGAGCCGAAATGCCGCCGTGGCGCGAATTGTTTTGGCAAAGCCGCCGGCTCGCGGCGGTCCTGGGCACGTGCAAAACGGTCCTGGCGCTCGTTCTGTGCTGCGCGTCGGCGTGCCTGGATGGCGCGGGCGCCGCGCCGAGGCATCCGCTCGATCCGCTCGCCGCGGAGGAACTCCTCGTGATCCGGGACGTGCTGGCGGCCAGCGGACGCTTTTCGCAGAATACGAAATTCGCCTGGATCGAGCTCGAGGAGCCGGCGAAATCGCTGGTCGAACGCTTCGAGCCGGGTCATGGGTTTCCGCGCCGGGCCCGACTTGCGGCGCTCGATTTCGGCCGCCGCAAGAGCTTTGCCGTCACCATCGATCTCACGGCGCGGCGCCTCGATGCGGTTCAAGACCTCGACCCGCTGCAGCCGGGCCTGACCGATTACGATCTCGAGCGTGCGCGCCAAATCCTCGATTCCGAGCCGAAGATCAAGGATGCGCTGGTGCGGCACGGGCTCGACATCCCCGGCGCGACATCGAAGTCGGTCCGCGAGCTATTCCTCGGCGTGGGTGAGGATCCGGCGCTCTCGGGCGAGACCGGCCGGCTGGTTCGCGTGCTGTTCATCTCCGATCAGGATGCGATCGGCAATTTCGGTCCGGTCCTGGATTCGGTGATGGCGGTCGTCGACGTTCATGGCGGGCGCGTCGTGCAATTGTACGACGTTCCCGGGGTGCCGAACCGGAAAGTCCCGCACGACATCTTCGATGCGCAGGTGCGCGGGACGGCGGCGCCGGCAAAGCCGCTCCGCCCGGTGCAGCCGCAGGGCGCGAATTTCGTCGTCGACGGCAACGCGATCCGGTGGGGGAATTGGCGATTGCGCTTCGGCTTCAATGTCCGCGAGGGCCTGGTGCTGCATCAGGTCCGGTTCGACGACGACGGCCGGCAGCGCTCGATTCTGTATCGCGCCTCGGTCTCCGAGGTGGTCAGCCGCTACGGCGATGCGACCCGGGCCTGGCCGTGGATGGAGTTTCTCGACGAGGGCAATTTCGGCCTGGGTCGTTTTTCGGTGCCGGTGGCGCCGGGCCGCGAAGTGCCGGCGAACGCCGTCACGCTGAGCCCCTTGCTGCCCGATGCCGATGCCGGAAGTTTCGGCCGCGTCGCTCACGATCGCATCTACGTCTACGAGCGCGACGCCGGATTGCTGATGTACTTCCGCCAGGACGAGGCGACCGTCGAGGCGCGCGCGACCGAGCTGGTCGTGGGGTTTCTGGCGTCCGCCGGGAATTATGCCTACGGGTTGAATTGGGCATTCAAACAGGACGGCTCGTTCGCCTTCGAAGCTGAGCTCGCCGGCCAGATTCTCACCAAGCTGGTGAACGCCGGGAAATGCCAAGGGTGCGAGGCGCTACATCCCGAAACGGACGCCGGTGGCGGCGGCGAGGAGTCTCGGCCGGTGCCGGAGGATTTCTACGGCACGATGGTTCACCCCCATGTGGTCGGCGTCGGTCACCAGCACTGGTTCAATCTGCGGCTCGATTTCGATGTCGACGGCCTGAACAACGCGGTCATGGAAAACGAGATGAAGCGGGTCGCGGCTTCAGGGCAGGGACCCGACAGCGCGCCGTATTTCACACTCACCCATCGGGTGTTCGCCAAGGCCGCGGAAGCCAAGCGCGAGGCCGATGACGCCAACGCGCGGAGCTGGACGATCTACAATCCTTCCGTCCTGGGCCCTACCGGGCGTCCGGCCGGCTATTCCATCGTGCCGGTCGAGAACACCGCGACGATCTTCCCGCGCCCGCGCGAGAAAGGTCCGGCCGGCTTCACCTTCCACCACCTCTGGGTGACGCCGTATCGCGACGGCGAATTCTACGCCGGGGGCAAATATCCCAATCAGGCGCCCACACATTACGACGACACGCTCTATCATTACGCCGGCGAGGAGAGCATCCACGATCGCGACGTCGTGGTGTGGTATTCGCTCGGCGAGACGCACGTGCGAGGAGAGCATCCACGATCGCGACGTCGTGGTGTGGTATTCGCTCGGCGAGACGCACGTGGTCCGGCCCGAGGACTACCCGCTGATGCCGAACATGAAACTTTCCGTGCGGTTCGTTCCGGAGGGTTTCTTTGCCAAGAATCCGGCACTCGGCCGCGCGGTCGAGGAAGGCAAGCCGCCGTGACCATCGCGACCGGCAAATTTCCTAATCGTCGGGAATCTGTCGAAAGAACTGCTCGTAATCCTGTCCGCCGTAGAAAATCCGAACGATGACCACCTCGGTTTTCAAGACTTGGAACACGATCGTCGCGCGTCGCTCGAACCCCACCATTCGCAGTCCGGGGCGGAGGTCGTCGCGTCGCGTGCCCCGCTCGGGAAAGGTTTCGAGTGCCCTGCATGCCGACTCGATTCGATCGATGTACCTGCCGGCAATCTCATGGCCGGCTTCCTCGGCGATGTAGCGATACAGGCCGAGCAGGTCAGCTTCCGCTCGAGGCCGGAAGCTGACTTTACGTTTTTTCATTCCGCTCGGCTTTTAACCGTTTTGCGTGGTAAGCGCGCAGGCGTTTGAACACCTTCTGCACCGGCACATTCGGTCGCGGATCGGCGAAGGCGTCGTCCACCTGTTGTCGCAGCCAGTCATTGGTCGCTGTTTCTTCGCGATCGAGCGCGCGCACCGCGGCGCGCAGGACCTCGCTGGCGGACGCATAGGCGCCGGACTTCACCCGCATCTCGACGCGCTCCTTAAGATCGCCAAGGGTGACGGTAATGGGCCGGCTGCTGCGGGGCATCGGGATTGCTCTCACGAATATGACACTGTCATACTAGCATCCGGCGCAATGCGGTTCAAGTGCTTGGTCTTGTCGGCCGGGCTGCGTCGGGCACGTTTTATGCGGTTGCTTGACACACTTGCCCGGCATGGTTCACGGGTCTGCCGATCCTCCTCGATTCCCGAGTCTCATGCCAAATCGTAACCGCCGCTATCTTCCGGCCTGTCTGCTCGCGCTGGCGGCGCTCGCCGGCTGCGCGCCGCGCGAGCCACCGGCGCAGCCGAGCTTTTATCGCAGCCTCGCGGAACCCGGAACCGAGCTCGACGCCTCGGCGGCGCAATCGATGATTTCCGGCTACCGGCAGAACAACGGCCTGTCCGCCGTCGAGCTCGATCCCGTGCTGATGCGAATCGCGCAGGAGCAGGCACGGGCCATGGCCGCGCGCGACAAGCTCGACCAGGGCACCGGCCGCAATTTCACCGGGCGGGTCAAGGCCTCGGGGTTCGATGCCAAAATCGCGGCCGAGAACATCGGCGCCGGATATCACACGCTCGCCGAGGCGTTCTCCGGCTGGCGCGATTCCCCCTCGCATCGCGCCAACATGCTGCTGCCGGGCGCTACCCGGATGGGGATCGCCGCGGTCTACACGCCGAGCTCCAAATACAAGGTGTTCTGGTCGCTGATCCTCGCCGCGCCGGACGAGAAGCGCGGCTGAGCAGCCGCTCGCTCGGCCTGCTCCCTCTCCCATTGGGAGAGGGAGCCGGCCCGGTCTGCAGCTCGGTTGGCGGATCACCATAACATTCTTGTAGTCTGCTATAAGCTCGAAGCGCCCATGCTGCCGCACATAACAGACTACGACGAGCTCTACCGGAAATTCCGCTGGCAGGTGCCGGCGAGCTACAACATCGGCGTCGACGTGTGCGATCGGTGGGCGCAGCGCGATCCGGACCGGCTGGCGCTGGTCAATTTGCTCGCCGACGGCACGAGCGAGGAGATCCGCTACGGCTGGCTGAAACAGAGCTCCGACCGGCTTGCCAACGCGCTCTCGGCCCACGGCATCGCGCGCGGCGACCGCGTCGCGATTCTCTTGCCGCAGATGCCGGAAGTCGTCATCTCCCATGTCGCCGTCTACAAGCTCGGCGCAATCGCGCTGCCGCTCGCGGTGCTGTTCGGCGTCGAGCTTCGCCTCGTGCTCTCGACCGACGGCTCTGGCGACGGCGCAAGCGGTTTCGCCGAGACGGTCGAGCGCGCCGCCGCGACGTTCATGCCGGTCGCAACCGGGCCGGACGATCCGGCGATGATGATCTACACGTCCGGCACCACCGGGCCGCCGAAGGGCGCCTTGCACGGCCACCGCGTGCTGCTCGGGCATTTGCCGGGCGTCGAGCTGCCGCACGATTTCTTTCCGCAGCCCGGCGACCGGTTCTGGACGCCGTCCGACTGGGCCTGGGCCG